>OAVR01000286.1_pt1 | contig 16193 bp, 12 predicted proteins | sample 1476451 | NCBI WGS metagenome assembly OAVR01 (sample SAMEA2580105, study PRJEB22360) | human gut metagenome | biome: human gut; feature: human-associated habitat; material: faeces | place: Denmark | collected 2008/2010 | reverse complement strand
TAATAGCCTAGAACATGGTGTTTTTATTAAGTTCCCGTTTTAAGGGTTCAGTGCCGTATTTTAAGATGGTTTTTATTACCGCAATTTATTAGAATATTGATTTAAATTATAGAAACATTATATCTAAGAATTTAATATGTACAATAACTATATGAAAGTTCTGATTATCCGAATAAATGCTAAAATTAATAAAATAATTAAAGGAATCATACTTATTATACGTATACGTTTAGCTACTGAACTACTGGATTCATTTGGCGATTCTAGTAGTTCTTTTTCAATCTCTAAATCTAAATCAGTTTTGTAATAACCATTAATTCCTAATCTTTTATCTAGCTCTTTACTTTTTTCATCATTTTTATCTTTGTTGATATGTTCCATTTTCTCGCCTCTTTTTAATCAAGTAGAAAAAATCTTTGCAAATATATGCTATCAATTAACTATAGAAATTACAATGAAGAAAATATTTAGATTATTAAACTTGTTAATTCTCTATGAATTTTATATTAATAAAAATATAAAAATAATACACTTTAATATAACATAGTATTGCTAAATAATTGTACTTCTGCTAATTTTATAATGTAGGATTTAGGGTTCTATAAATTAAAAAAGGAGTGTTTTTGTTGAAAAAGAAATTAGACTTTATACCTAACAAATTGAATAAGTTTTCAATTAGAAGATTCACAGTCGGTACGGCATCTATATTAGTAGGGTCTACTCTATTATTTGGGATTGGAAATGAGGCGCATGCAGCAGAAAAGAATCAAGAATTAAATACTACAGCAAATGTAGCTGATAGTGATGTAGGTGAAGCACCATCAAAAGAAGAAGCACCAAGTAATGAAGCAACAAATGAAGCGCTATCAAAAGAAGAAGCACCAAGTAATGAAGCAACAAATGAAGCGCCGTCAAAAGAAGAAGCACCAAGTAATGAAGCAACAAATGAAGCACCATCAAAAGAAGAAGCACCAAGTAATGAAGCAACAAATGAAGCGCCATCAAAAGAAGAAACACCAAGTAATGAAGCAACAAATGAAGCGCCATCAAAAGAAGAAACACCAAGTAATGAAGCAAGAAGCGCCGTCAAAAGAAGAAGCACCAAGTAATGAAGCAACAAATGAAGCGCTATCAAAAGAAGAAGCACCAAGTAATGAAGCAACAAATGAAGCGCCATCAAAAGAAGAAACACCAAGTAATGAAGCAACAAATGAAGCGCCATCAAAAGAAAAGAGCACAGACAATTCGACTTCAAATCCAGAGGTTGATTCCGAAGTATTAGATAATTCTAAGCAAGGTACAGATAATGATAATTCATCTAATCATAGCGAGGATAATATTGTGACTTATGCAGAACCAACTGCATTAACAAATACCCGTTCAGTTGATTCACCTTCTAGAGTTTCATCTGATAACTCACAAGCTCAAAAGCAAGGTAAAAATGTTAATGATTCAATTAAGGTCAATTCTGTTGATACTGATAAAGAGTATGTTGAACCGAACAATGGACAAGGTTTTTCAACAAATGTATCATTCGAAGTTGACGGTAAAGTTAACAAAGGTGATTACTTCACAGTAGATATGCCGGAATATGCTGATTTTAATGGTATTGCAGACTATAAAGCAGCAAATAATAAAATTTATCCAACTATCAATGATGGGGAGCAAGTTGTAGCAAACGGTGTTTACGATACAGAAACTAAGAAATTAGTGTACACTTTTACTGACTATGTAAATAAGAAAGATAATATTAAAGGTCAATTTGAAATTCCTCAATTTATTGATAGAAAAAATGCTAAAACAAGTGGAGATTATGACTTAAACTATAATATTGCAGACAAAACTGTTTCTAAACCAATGAAAATTGTATACAACAACTACGATGAGGGACATGTAGTTGCAAATACAAGTTCATTAATCACTAAAGCTGATTTATTCAATGTAGGATCACATGATTATACTCAATATATCTATGTAAATCCAAAATCTGAAGATAGTTATAATACACGTTTAACAATCCAAGGTTATCAAGAAGATTTAAATAATAGTAGTACTTTACTGAATCCAAAAGACTCTAATATTGAAATATTAGATGCTAAATCTTCTGACAATATTACTCCAAGTTTCTATGTTAATGATAGTGACTTTGAGAATGTTACTAATCAATATAAGATTGATCAAATAGGTGATAAGAAAGCACAAATTGACTTTGGGCATATTGACCATCCGTATATCGTTAAAGTTACATCTAAAATTGATCCAAACTCTAGCAAAGATTTACGTACACGTGTAATAATGGAAAATGAGAACGCTGAAGGTACCAAAGACTTTTATGTCCATGATAATACTGTTGAACGATTAGGAGCAAACGGAGTTGCTACTGGCAATGAAAAACTTTATAACCTAGGTGACTATGTTTGGGAAGATACAAATAAAAATGGTATCCAAGACGAAGATGAACATGGTATCGAGGGTGTAGAAGTATCGCTTACACGTCCAAATGGTACAGTAGAAACTACAACGACTAATTCTGAAGGTAAGTATGAATTTAATGATTTACAAAATGGTGATTATGTTATTAATTTCAAAACACCTGAAGGATACACAGCAACTAAAGCTTATGAAGGTAATAATGCAGAAGTCGATTCTAATGGCTTAAGTACGGTTGGTACAATTAAAGATGCTGACAACTGGACTTTAGATAGTGGATTCTACAAAACGCCTTCTAAATACAGCTTAGGTGATTATGTATGGTACGATTCTAATAAAGATGGTTACCAAGACAATGATGAAAAAGGTATTAAAGGTGTTAAAGTTACTTTAAAAGATAGTGAAGGTAACACATTAAAAACAACTGAAACTGATGAAAATGGTAAGTATCGCTTTGATGACTTAGATAGTGGTGACTACACAGTTCATTTTGATAAACCAGAAGGTCTTACACAAACATCAGTTAATTCTGGTAATGATGACGCCAAAGATGCTGATGGTGAAGATGTACATGTAACAATTACAGATCATGATGATTTCACTATTGATAATGGCTACTTCGAAGATAGTGAATCAGATTCTTCTTCAGAAAGCGAATCAGACTCAGAGAGTCACTCGGATTCAGAAAGCCACTCAGACAGTGAGTCAGACTCAGAGAGCCATTCAGATTCAGAAAGTGATTCAGATAGCGAATCAACAAGCGAGTCAGACTCAGAGAGTCACTCAGATTCAGAAAGTCACTCAGACAGTGAGTCAACAAGTGAATCAGACTCAGAGAGCCATTCAGATTCAGAAAGTGATTCAGATAGCGAATCAACAAGCGAGTCAGACTCAGAGAGCCATTCAGATTCAGAAAGCCACTCAGACAGTGAGTCAACGAGTGAATCAGATTCAGAGAGTCACTCAGATTCAGAAAGTCACTCAGACAGTGAGTCAACAAGTGAATCAGACTCAGAGAGCCATTCAGATTCAGAAAGTGATTCAGATAGCGAATCAACAAGCGAGTCAGACTCAGAGAGCCATTCAGATTCAGAAAGCCACTCAGACAGTGAGTCAACGAGTGAATCAGATTCAGAGAGTCACTCAGATTCAGAAAGTGATTCAGACAGCGAATCAACAAGCGAATCAGGTTCAGAGAGCCATTCAAACTCTGAATTACCAGATACTGGTGAAGAAGACAATCACCAAGGATTAATCGGAGGGGTGCTTGCAGCATTCGGAGGATTAACATTATTAGGTAGACGTCGTAAAAAAGAAGAAAAATAATTTGAAAATGATTATTATATTAACAGGGCAAGCTAATAAATTTAGCTTGCCTTGTTGCACATACATATTTAATAGAAGTAGGGATAATATGACAATTTATAATCTGAATTTCGGTATTGGTTGGGCGAGTAGTGGTGTTGAGTATGCACAACTTTATCGAAGAAACATATTGCATGACTTGAATGAAGATTTTAAGTTTATATTTTTGGATTTTATAAATAAAGAAAATATACAAACACTTACTAGTAATTTAGGTATAGAAAATGATGAGGTAATATGGATATATCAATATTTTACAGACATTAAGATTAAACCTACTTCGTATACAATTGAGAATATTATTGAAAAACTTGAATCAAACGATGTAAAAGTTAAAAGTATAAAGCCTAAAGTAAAAAGAATTTATTTTAATAATAAAAGATGTTATGTCAATTGTTATTTGAAGTATAAAAATAAAGATATTGTTGATCGTGCTGAATTTGTTTCCAGTGGTAAACTGATTCGAAAAGAATTTTATACCTATACTAAAGTTTTTACAGAGTATTATGCGCCATATAATAAAAAAGCTAAAGTTTATTTGAGAAAATTTTTTAATGAAAATGGGAGCGTAGCTTATGAGGAAATAGTAAAAGACGACGATAATATGTATATCTTTCCGAATAAGATTTTATATTCAAAGAAAGAATTTATAGGGTACTTTATTAGTCAACTTAATTTAAAAGACAAAGATATTTTATTGGTAGACCGTTCTAAAAATATTGGGCAAGTTATTTTGGAGAATAAAAAAGAGGGTCACGTAGGAGTAGTAATTCACGCTGAACACTACAATCATTCAAATACGAATGACCAATATGTTTTATGGAATAATAATTATGAATATGTGTTTAATAATGCTCAGCATATTGACTTTTTTATTGTTGCTACAGAAGATCAAAAGGATGTTTTGCAACTACAATTTGAAAAATATAAGAATCTTAAACCTAAGATATATACTATTCCAGTGGGAAATATTAAATATTTAAAATTTGAACAACAAAGAAAGCCATTTTCTGTGATTACAGCTTCACGTTTAGCAAATGAGAAACATGTTGATTGGCTTATTAAGGCTGTCATTAAAGCACACAAAATAAATGAAGATATTAGGTTTGATATATACGGTGAGGGTTCGGAAAGACAAAAACTGCAACAAATTATAGATATCTATCAAGCTAATAATTATATCCACCTCAAAGGACACATTGATCTTACTGATATATACAAATCTTATGAACTGTATCTTTCAGGTTCTACAAGTGAAGGATTTGGATTAACACTAATGGAAGCCGTTGGTTCTGGTCTCGGAATAATAGGTTTGGATGTATATTATGGTAATACCACTTTTATCAAAAATAATGTTAATGGTTATAGAGTACCTATAGATATAACTAATTTAGATGAAGATACTTTAATAACTGAACTTACAAATAAGCTATTACTATTCTTTACTCAAGATAATGAAAAAACTAGAGCGGAGTCATATAAAATTGCAAAAAACTATTTGATAGAAAATGTTAAAGAAAAGTGGAAAAACTTAATTGATGAGGTGCTAAATGATTAATTTATATGATAACTTAAATAGTCAAACGCTTCAATTATATAAAACATTTATAAATGCGAATATTAAGTCTACAACTGTCGTTGTTAATGATAATGGATTCTTACCCATTGATGTTTTGTCGCCTTATAAATTTTTTTCTGGAAACTCAATCGAAAATGAAAGCCCTCTTTACTTCAACGATGTTCCAGTCCCGAAATACTGGGAAATTGAAGGTTCCAATCAATCAGCTGTGATTAAGGATAAGGATAAAATAAGAGGCAAAATTTTATATCAAAAGGGATATCGTAATAGAGTGGTGGCTTCAGTAGAATGGTTTAATAAAAGGGAACGTGTTCAATTCATAGATTATTATAACCAACACGGTTTTCGATATGCCCAATTAGTTATGGATGATAATCAAAATCAAATAATGAAACGTTACTTTGACCAAAATAATAATGAATTTTTAGTGGAGAATCTTGTTACTAAGGATTTAATATTAAGATGGAATAATAAAGATATATTCTTTGATAATCGTATCTCGTTTTTATCGTTCTTTTTTGAAAAAGCAAATTTATCTATAAAAGATATTGTGCTTAATTCATTTGCAACATCCTTTCTATTTTTATATAGAGAACGTCATTTTAACTCGAAATGTAGAATATTTTGGCAAGAAAAAATTAAAGATGAGTTGCCTGAAAATATGAAAATTGCTCTAAAAAATATAGATAACTTGAAAATTTTAATTCCTGATAAAAAAGAATATTATCGTGTAATGGATTCTGTAGAAACTTCATATCAACATAAAATTGAAAATAGTGGTTATGTGTACGAATTCTTGAAAGTAAACAAATATAGTAATGAAGCACTTATAATAACTAATTCTGATAACATTCCATATGTAGAATATATTGCTAGAGAGAATCAAAATGTCACATTTCACATTGCATCTAAAACTGAAATGTCTTCAAGGTTATTACAATTAGGTGGAATACAAAATATAAATTTATACCCAAAAAGTACTGAGGAAACTATCTTAAATTTATGTTGTAAATGCGATATTTATTTAGATATAAATAAAGGGAAAGAAATATTTGAAAGTATGTATTTAGCATTTGCACATGAAATGATTATAATTGCTTTTGAAGAAACTATTCACAATAGACAATTTGTCCATAGTAGTAATATATACAAATTAGATAATTACTATGATTTAAGCAATGCAATAAATCAGATAAGTAATGATAAAACTTTATTTTCTGATAGATTAAATATGCAGTTAAGATCTGCCAATTCAGTTTCAATTGAATCATTTCTAAATAAAATGAAGTAATCAATTTTCTTTGTAATATCATAAAGAATTCATAATAATTCAAAATACAAAATAAACTTAGAGCATCCCTCACTTAGCGGTGAGGGATGCTCTTATAGTTTATTTTTTTACTTATTACTAGCCATAAGCTCTGCTTGCTCTACGACTTGCTCTACAGCCATTTTTTGTAAGTCTGGTGGATAACCATATTTCTTAAGCAATCGTCTAACAGCTACGCGCATTTTAGCTTTTGCGCTATCACGTTTAGACCAATCAACCCCCATGTTTTCTTTCACTGTTTTAGTTAATTCATGAGCAATTGCACGAAGTTCTTTATCTCCCATGGCTTCTTTTGCTGTTTCATGTGAAGCTAAAGCATCATAAAATGCAATTTCATCTGAATTTAACCCTAATTCATTTCCTCGTTGTTGTTCTTGTTTAATATCTTTGGCAAGTTGAATGAGTTCTTCAATCACTTTTGATGTTTCAATGGAACGACTATTATATTTATTAATCGAATTTCCTAACATCTCAGAGAAGCGCTTAGATACTGTCGCATTCGTTTTCATTAATGATTTAACTTGCCCTTTGAGTAATCGATTTAATAATTCTACAGCTACATTTTTTTGTTTCAATCCTTCGACTTCTTTTAAGAAATCATCTGATAGGATTGATAAATCGGGTTGTTCAAGACCTAGCGTTTGATAAACGTCAATAACATCTTCAGTCACAACAGATTGTGACACAAGTTGATTAATATCTGCTTCAACTTCTGCAGGTGTTTTACGTGTTTTTCCTTCTTTTGGCGGTTGTAACAATTTAACAAGTCCTGCTTTAACCGCTTTAAAGAAGGCAATTTCATCGTTGAGCTCTTGGGCTGTAGATTCAGTCGCACAAAGAGCAAAGGCTTTGCCTAACTCTGTGACCGTTTTAATAAAACGTTGACGTTCATCTTCACCTAAACCAATCACATAATCCATCGTATTCGATATTGTATAATAACGTTCCGATTTTTTATCTGAATTAAATTTAGAATAATCAAGATTATATAACATATCTTGAATCACATCATACTTCAATAACATCAATTCAACCGCTTTATCTGTATCTATTGCCGTTTGAGCTTGATCAGATTCTGTATATTCTTTGAGTGCTTCTTTTAAACTTTCGGCGATACCCACATAATCGACAATTAATCCACCCGGCTTATCTTTAAATACTCGATTGACACGAGCAATCGCTTGCATTAAATTATGACCTTTCATCGGTTTATCGATATACATGGTATGCATGGAAGGTACATCAAATCCTGTGAGCCACATATCTCGAACAATCACAAGTTGTAATTCATCATTCACATCTTTCATACGTTTTTCTAATAAATTACGACGTTTTTTAGGACCAATATGTCTTTGGAAAGAAGTTGGGTCACTAGATGAACCTGTCATCACTACTTTGATGACCCCTTTATCATCATCATCTGAATGCCACTCTGGTTTTAGACGAACGATTTCATCGTATAAATCAACAGCAATTCGACGACTCATCGTTACGATCATTCCTTTACCCTTCATCGCTTGCTGACGTGTTTCAAAATGTTGGATGATATCTTTCGCTAAGGCTTCTACACGAGGTTTTGCACCTGCAAGTGCTTCAATTCGTGACCATTTTGATTTTAAACGCTGTTTTACATCCTCTTCTTGATCTTCTGTAATGTCATTATATGCTTCATCTAAATCTAAATTTTGAGGTAAGTTTAATGGAATTACACGACTTTCATAGTAAATTTTAACCGTACTTCCATCAGCTACGGCTTGTGTCATATCATAAACATCGATATAGTTTCCGAAAACCATTTGTGTATTTTTATCCGTTGAAGCTACGGGTGTCCCCGTAAATCCAACGAATGTTGCATTCGGTAAAGCATCTCTTAAATATTTAGCATAACCATATTTAATGCCTTCGCCTTTATCATCATACTTTGCATTAAAGCCATATTGTGTACGATGTGCTTCATCTGCCATGACAATCACATTTTTACGTTCTGTTAGGGCAGCCATGGTCGTTTCATTTTGTTCAGGTTCAAATTTTTGCATCGTTGTAAATACAATACCGCCCGACTCAACAGATAATAACGATTTTAATTCTTTACGTGTTTCAGCTTGTTTTGGCGTTTGTCTTAATAATCCTTTACCAGAACGTCCTTTTGATTTAACAAACGTACTGTACAGTTGGTTATCTAAATCATTACGATCCGTCACGACGACTAAAGTAGGGTTATTCAGCATTTGAATTAATTTTCCAGAGAAAAAGACCATGGTTAAACTTTTACCAGACCCTTGAGTATGCCAAATAACGCCACCTTTACCATCACCCTGCCCAGATGAAGCTAATAAAGCTCTATCAACAGCTTTATTAACGGCATAATATTGATGGTACGCTGCTAGAATTTTACTGATATGTTCTTTGCCATCATCTTGAAATAAGACAAAATATCGAATTAAATCAAGTAATGTTTCTGGATTTAACATGCCATGAATGAGTACATCTAAGCTAGCTAAACCTGGTGATGATTCAGTTTGACCATCTTTACTGCGCCAAGTCATAAAACGATCATAATTTGCGGTTAGAGAGCCGGCCTTTGTATTAATACCATCACTTGTAACAAGCACTTCGTTAAACGTAAATAATTGTGGAATACACATCTTATACGTTTCTAATTGATGATAACCGTCTTCGACACCCACGGTTTCATACGTTGAATTTTTAAGTTCAATCACAACGATAGGCAAGCCATTGATAAAGAGTACAATATCGGGACGTTTTGTATAGTCTCCATTAACGACCGTGAATTGATTGACTGCTAAAAAATCATTGTTTTGTGGATGTTCAAAATCAACGATTTTAACAATTTCTACAATCGATTGACCTTCGTTATCATAGTCTTCAACTTCAATACCATTGATCAAATTTTCATGAAAGGTAAGGTTATTTTCTAAAAGGTTGGGCGACTTCTCTAATGTTAACTCGTGTATCGCTTTTTCGATAAAACGAGGATGGATATCTGAGTTGATTTTTCTTAATGCTTTCTCTAAACGTTCATGAAGGACAACATCTTTATCACTTTTACGTTCTGGTGCTAGACCTGTTACACTAATCTCACTACCTTTTTTATAGTCGTAGCCTAGTGATTGTAGCCATTCTAGTGCAACTTGTTCTAAATCATCTTCATTAAATTGAAAATTCATCTATATTCACCTCAATATCATCAGGTATTTCTAGTTCTCCAGACATGAGTTTAGGAAGAAGAGTATCTCGTAAGTTCGTTAAAGATGTAATTTGCTCTTTTCGATTATGCAATTCTGAAAAAATAGGTTCTAATTGATAATGATATTTCATTAACACTTGTTTACTAGGGATTATCAATTTATATTGTTTTAAGTCTTTAGATGAAATATTAATATAAACACTTCCACTTCCTATTCTTTCAAAATATGTAAAAGCTTGGTTTAATATTTCATAAATAAACTCTCGATTTTCTTCATTGTTTTTAGATAATCCAGCCCCTCGACCAATAGCATACTCACCATCTAATTCTGTTACTAAACCAATAGTAGCTCTTACACCAAAGACATAATCTAAATTATGGCCTATTTTTTTGGGAGCCGAAGTGTATTTAGTTGGTTTAATATTTCTGTTTTTAAAATCACTCGCCCCATTTAATAATGGTAAACCTACTTTATTATTGTTATATGTATCACTTTTAGGAGATTGCCCCATAATTATTTCAGTCATGTCAGAAAGTACGCCAACTTTCCAATCTGACGGTATTTCACCTAATTCACTATCAATCATTTCTCCACCACTAGATTTATAGGGATTACCATCTTCATCTGGAAATTCAAAATCTACAAACCAATGCTTAAATAGTGTTTGTGAAAGTTCTTCAAGGTTTGCTACCATCTGTTTATTTATTTTCACTTTTCTTTCTAAACTATCTAAGATGTCTACTACAAAATCTTGATAATATCTAGGTGGTAAACTTATTACCATATCCCCAAAAATTTTAGCATTAATGTTTTTTCTAGTGCTTCCAATTGAAAATTGATTAATCCATCCTTTATATTCATTGGTTAAGGTATAATAGCGTAAATATTTAGGATTTAATTTAGTAGGATCTAAGGAAAATTTTATCAAAAATCCTGCATAAACTAACGGTCCATCGTCACTATTATAAAAATAACTTTTTCCTGTACTATTTCCTGTCCTAGCAAATACAATATCATTCGCCTTAAGAAGATACTTTTCTTCATTTTTGTCATTTATACTCTTCATCTGGTTAGTATTAATGAACCCATTATCATCAATATCAGTTATACGTAAATATTTATATAAATTGGGACTATATTTAACTGCAGGCGCTCCAATTCCATATTCACCTTTACCATTTACAGTTAAGTCTTTTAATTTATATTTATTAAACTCCATAACCTAATCCCTCCAGTGATTTATGGATTTGGTCTTCAAGTTCTTTAGATTTCGCAAATTGTTCACTTAATTCAGAAGTGATACGTTCCATTTTTTGTTCAAATGGTTCTTCGTCTTCTTCAACATCAGCTAAACCAACATAACGTCCAGGTGTCAAAATATATTCATTATTCTTAACTTCTTCTAAATTAGCTATTTTACAAAAACCAGCTATATCTTCATATGATTTATCGTTTGTACCTTTCCAAGAATGATACGTTTGTGCTACTTTCTGAATATCTTCATCTGAAAATTCTTTTAATGTTCTAGATACCATATGACCGATTTCACGAGCATCAATAAATAAAATTTCATTTTTACGTTCTTTATTATTACTAATGAACCAAAGACAGACAGGTATTTGTGTTGAATAAAAGAGTTGACCTGGTAAGGTAACAATACATTCCACTAAATCTTGTTCAATCAAATTTTTACGAATTTCTAATTCGTCTTTTCCACTTGTAGACATTGATCCATTAGCTAATACAAACCCTGCTGTCCCATTAGGTGCTAACTTTGAAATCATATGTTCAATCCATGCATAGTTGGCATTACCTTTTGGTGGAACACCAAATTGCCAACGGTAGTCGTCAAGTAATCGTTCTTGGCCCCAATCACTTGCGTTAAAAGGGGGATTGGCTAATATATAATCTACTTTTAATCCTTTATGTAAATCATTATGAAATGTATCGGCATTACGTTCACCTAAATCATTATCAATTCCACGAATAGCTAAATTCATTTTGGCTAATTTCCAAGTGGTAGGATTAGACTCTTGTCCGTAAATTGCAATATCATCTAATCGACCTTGATGTTTTTCAACGAAGCGCTCACTTTGTACAAACATCCCACCTGAACCACAACATGGATCGTAGATACGACCTTTATAAGGTTCAATCATCTCAACCAATAACTTTACAATTGATGATGGCGTATAGAATTCTCCAGCATTTTTACCTTCAGCACTCGCAAATTTAGCAATAAAGTACTCATACACTCGACCTAATACATCTTGTTTACGACTCTCTGTATCGCCAACCTTAAATGTAAATAAATCAATAATATCGCCTAATTTTTCTTTATCTAATGCAGGACGCGCATATTCTTTAGGTAACACACCTTTGAGTGATTCATTTTCATTTTCAATTGCAATCATAGCCTTATCAATCAATTGTCCAATTTCTGGTTTTTTAGCATTATCGTTGATATAATGCCATCTTGCTTCTTTTGGTACCCAGAAAATGTTTTCCGCTAAGTATTCATCTTGATCCTCTTCATCAGCATAAGGATCTTGCTTCAATTCTTCATACTTTTCTTCAAAAGAATCTGATACATATTTTAAAAATATTAGGCCTAATGCTACATTTTTATACTCAGCAGCATCCATGCTTCCTCTCAATTTATCGGCAGCTTGCCATAATTTTTCTTCAAAACCTATAGTTGCCATTAATAACACCTCTTAAATTTAATGTTAAACCAACTATAGCAAAAAATAGAAGGTGATTGCGTAGTATTTTATTAATATTTAACTTATCTAGACTATCAAAAAGATATAGATTATTATTATTTTAAACTGGTAAAAAGGAGTGAATTAAAATGAATAAAAAATACAAACTGAAACGATATGATAAAAGATTTAGAGGTGGTTGGTGTTACAAATGTGAAGATTCATATTATTACCTTTGTGAAGACTGTGGTTATTGAAGATACTGTTGCCATTGTTAATTGAAAAATTTTTTTATGAATATTAGGTCAAAATTTTTCTGTATCAAAAGCACCATGGTAAATAATAAATATTTATTGAAAACAAATAGAAAAAGGAGAGGTACCTCCTTTTAACTTTAAACAATATTTAATAATGGGAGAGAAAAATATTATGAAGGAATTTTTAATGATATTTTTTAATAAATATGAATTAAAAGCTATTATAGCTCCAGGAATGATAAGTATCATGTCTTTCTTTACTACCTTGATAATATATTTTCCTGATAGTTTAAATTTAGGTTCTAGTCTAATTGTAATAATTCTATTGATTTTTTATATCTATTTATTTTCAATCATAGCAAGAGAAAATGGTAAAATGGTTGAAAAAAAGTTGTTTTCTCAATCATCAAATGTTTATCCCACTACACAAATTTTAAGATATTCAGACGACACTTTAAATATAAAAACCAAAGAAAGATATCACTCTTTTTTACAAGAAAACATTCCTTGTATAGAACTTCCTAGCTACGAAGATGCTAGAGACAAAAAAGAGAATTATTTTGATGATGAGTACGACTCAGCAATTGATTGGTTATTAAAAAATACAAGAGAAGATTATATGACTGCTCAACATAATATGGAATATGGCTTCTATCGTAATTTATTAGGAATTAAATATATTGGTATTATAATTGTTTTAATATCTATAGTATTCAGTATTGTTGTTTTTATACTATCTCAAGAAAATGTTACGATTCAACTAGTACTTTCTAGTATTATTAACGTGTTTTTTTTGTATTTTTGGATTTTTAAAGTTACTAAAACACAGACTAGAAAATCTGCAAAACGTTATGCTCAATCTTTATTAGCTAATTGTGATTTTAAAAGTTAATTGTATGTAGTTACACTTCCAATATATTTTAAATTATCATAAATTGTGGGAATTTTAGAGTCTTTTTCAAGGTTTTTAGCCTCATAGTTTAAATTACTCACATGTATATTGATAGTACCAGTTTGACAGTCAAATACTATATCGCCTGCTTTTCTTTGAGTAATTGTAGTATAATTACTATAATAGTATAAATCTTTTGAGTTAGCTTCTCCTACAACAATAAGCTTAGGGTTTAATTTATTTAAGATATTACTCGGTACTCTTCCACTTTTTCTAGAATGGTGAGGTGCAAATAATATATCCACTTTTTCCCAGTTAACTTCATTTTCGATTTTTTCCATAAAATCAGTAGTCAAGTCTCCCATCCACAAAGCAGTCACTCCTTTATCTAATTTATACTGAATGATAGGAGATATATCATTAAAACTGATTTTTTCTGCTGCTTTTTGTAATTCATTTTTAAAATACTCATTGTCTGTATCAGGCCATAATATATTAATACCGGAACTACCTCGTGATTCATCGCTAATATTCATCCATTTTCTTTGACTATCTTTATGTATGTAAAAACTTTTGTTAGAATCTCTCAATTTTTTATATTCTTCAAAACTTTGACTAAAATCATTTTTTTTAGCATTATTTTTTACGCAATAAAAATTAGTGATATTTAAATTTTTATTTAATAACTCAAGTCCATGAATGTGATCTTCATCTGGATGAGTAGATATAAATCTAACAATTTCTTTTGTAGAAGCTATCTCTAATATTTCTTTTATTATAATATCTTTTTTATCATTATATAAACAGCAATCTATAATAGAGAAATTATCTGTACCGTGTTTAATGTAAAACATATCACCATTTCCTACTGAATACGATTTAATTATACTCAAATTAGTAATCCTCCTTTAATTAATAACAAATTGTATTAAGTAATGTAATTATAATCGTTTATTACTTAAAGTAAAAGAATATATAATATTACTTAAAATGACGTAAAAATAATTTTTTAGTAAAACCACTAATAAGGGGACAGAAAGCTTATGAACACAAAAATACTTGAGATTGGCTTCTGTCCTTTAGATTTTACAATCGATTTATAGACCAAATAAAATTTAACTATTTTGTTTATTCAAATTCAGAAGAGCTATCCTCGTGTGATGTGACTGATCTTTCTAAACCGTATAGAAATTTTTCAGATTATTGTTAATAAGCAATCTCTTAAAAAATAAAAATTAAGGAAATTTATATTACTATTATCTAGGTACTAATTTTATCTTTTCTTTTAAATTAAAAAGGAAGAAAAAGTTAAATTTTTATTAAGTTATACACACGATTAATTATTAGCGTGTTAAATGTAGTATACTGTTAATATAAGAAAAGTCATCATAATATTTGTCAAAAAAAGTGACATTCTATATAGTAGTGTGTCGTTAGTTGTCACATTTTTTGACAGCCAAAATAATAATTGAACCCTAATGGTTATGCTATTTAGTGAAGCATCGGATCGATAACTATCCCGAAGAACAGGGGATGAGAACTCCAACTTACTATTTCCTTCTTGAAAAGTAAACTTCAATTCGATAACTACCCCGGAGAACAGGGGATGAGAACCTCATCTTGGTGATCCCAATTGGCTTGGTTAAAAAGAAATCGATAACCCTCGTAGAATAGAGAACAAGTATTAAAAATATATTTGGTTTGATAAAATATTCTGCAAAAAAAGAGGAACAAAAAATCAAGATTTAAACTGTAATTCATTATTTTTGCAATTAATCAACATTCAATTTTTAAATAAACAGAAACAAAAATAACTTTCATACAAATAATTTCTTTGCGATTAAGTTGGAATTAGAAAACTAATACTAAACGAATGGAATGTATATTATTGAGGAGTTTGATGCAGTGTGGTCCAATTTCGAGAGCTACTACTTAAGAAAATAAACAATAAGAATTAAATCTGAATCAAGATATAAAAACAAATAGTTTTACCATAACTACATTAGTAAATACTTTATTATTTAGTATACGGATGAAAGCGAAGTGACAGCTAGCAATGCTCCAGATATAGGCATTAGTATTATGAAAGAGCAAGATTATCATTTAGAAAATGTAACTTTTAAAAAAATTGAAGATAAAGTAAACCATTCTGTGAGTTTTTATGTTAATAAGGGTTCTGTTGCAAAGTTGAATTTATAGTATAATTTTAACAAAAAGGAGTCTTCTGTATGAACTATTTCAGATATAAACAATTTAACAAGGATGTTATCACTGTAGCCGTTGGCTACTATCTAAGATATGCATTGAGTTATCGTGATATATCTGAAATATTAAGGGAACGTGGTGTAAACGTTCATCATTCAACGGTCTACCGTTGGGTTCAAGAATATGCCCCAATTTTATATCAAATTTGGAAGAAAAAGCAT
>OAVR01000282.1_pt1 | contig 16495 bp, 10 predicted proteins | sample 1476451 | NCBI WGS metagenome assembly OAVR01 (sample SAMEA2580105, study PRJEB22360) | human gut metagenome | biome: human gut; feature: human-associated habitat; material: faeces | place: Denmark | collected 2008/2010 | reverse complement strand
ATCCATCATTCGGGGCTGGCAACGGCTCCGGCTCTGGTGTGAGCGAGCAGAACCGCCAGCAGCCCCAGAACCAGCGCTCCCAGAACCAGCGCTCTCAGGGCCGCCCGCAGAAGTGGAACGACAACTCCCGCAGCGAATCGCGCACCGGTCGCCGCTTCGATGGCCTGACCAGCGTCGAACGCGCCGCACGCCGCGCCAAGACCGAGCACGATGACACCAAACGCGGTGGCGGCGGCACCTCCCAGCGCAATAAGAGCGGCCACGAACGCAACCGCCGCTCCATGTCCGCCCGCGAGTTCTCCGCGGCGGCACCCTCCGCACGCTCGCGTACCGCAGACACCGCACGCGCAACCGTCTTCGACGTACTGCGCTCCGTTGCCGAATCTGACGCCTACGCAAACCTCGTGTTGCCCAAGGCGATTCGTAGCCACCGCCTCGACCACCGCGACGCAGGCTTCGCCACCGAGCTGACCTACGGCACGCTACGCCACCAGGGCACCTACGACGCAATCCTCAGCCGCTGCGTAGACCGCCCCATCGAGAAGGTCGGCACCACCACCCTGATCGTGCTGCGCATGGGCGTGCACCAGCTGCTGAACATGCGCGTTCCCGCCCACGCGGCACTGAACCAGAGCGTGTCCCTGGCACGCGAAAAGATCGGTGCGGGCCCGGCAAGCTTCATCAACGCGGTGCTGCGCCGCGTCTCCGAGCGCACCCCCGAAGAGTGGTACGAGCTCATCGTTGAGGAAGCTAAGGACGACACCGAGCGCATGGCGCTGCTCGCCTCGCACCCCGCCTGGATTGTGCGTTCCATGCGCCAGGCACTCGTGGCGCACGGTCGCCCCGCATCCGAAATTGAGCAGCTACTCGAGGCAGATAACCTCGCCCCCGTGGTGAACCTGGTGGCGTTGCCCGGCCTGGGTAGCCTTGACGAGGCACGCGAACAGGGCGCCGTCGATGGTGAACTGGTTGAGGGCTCGGCACTGCACGCCTCCGGTGACTTGGCGCGACTGGAATCGGTGCGTGAAGGCACCGTCCGCGCCCAGGATGCAGGCTCCCAGCTGGTAGCACGCGCGCTCGCCGCCGCACCCCTGGACGGCACCGACACCGCCTGGCTCGACCTGTGCGCGGGCCCCGGCGGTAAGGCGGCGTTGCTCGGCGCTATCGGTGTTCAGCGCGGCGCATCCCTGGTCGCTAACGAGGCGGCACCGCACCGCGCCCAGCTCGTGGAATCTTCCATGCGCCCCCTGCCCGAGGACAGCTACACGGTACTTACCGGCGACGGCCGCCAGATCCGCGAGACCCTGCGCAAGAACGCCTCCAGCCTGCCCGGATCCATTGAACCCGGTCAGCTTTTCGACCGCGTGATGGTCGATGTGCCCTGCTCCGGTCTGGGTGCTCTGCGCCGCCGCCCCGAGGCGCGTTGGCGCAAGTCCCCGCGCGATATTGCCGAGCTGCTGCCCCTGCAGCGTCAGCTCCTGGATGCAGCCATTGAAGCGACCCGCCCCGGCGGCGTGATTGCCTACGTGACCTGCTCCCCGCACGCGGCAGAAACCCAGAACATTGTTGCCGAGGTGCTCGAAAGCGGCGCGGTCAGCCTGCTTGATTCCGCCGCCGCACTGCGTGAAGTCGCCCTGCACACCGAAGGCGCGAACGGCGAACCCGTGAGCGTGCTGGCGGGGGAGAAGGACCCCGGCCACACCCCCGAGATCAAGGTCAAGAAGGGTGCGCCGGTCGTGAAGGCTTCGGAGAACCCGACCACCGCGCAGCTGTGGCCGCACGTGCACGGAACCGACGCCATGTTCCTCGCCCTGCTGCGTAAGAACTAACCTCTTATCCACCCGGTGCCTCGCTCAACCGAGCGGGTGCCGGGGGAGTGCAACCTAAGGACAACACACATGGGTATTGCCATTAACCCCTCCATCCTCTCGGCGGATTTCGCGAACCTGCAGCGCGAGCTGGAGCGCATTTCCACCGCAGACGCCGCGCATATTGACGTGATGGACAACCACTTCGTGCCGAACCTCACCTGGGGCCCGCCGGTGGTTAAGCGTCTGCGCGAAATCTCCCCGGTGCCGTTCGACGTGCACCTGATGATTGAGGACGCCGACCGCTGGGCACCCGAATACGCCAGCATGGGCTGCGAATCGGTGACCTTCCACGCGGAGGCGGCTATCGCCCCCATCAAGCTGGCGCGCACCCTGCGTGCTGAGGGCGCGAAGGCCGGCATGGCGCTGCGCCCCGCGACCGCCGTGGAACCCTACCTGGATATGCTCAGCGAACTGGACATGCTGCTGATCATGACCGTGGAACCGGGCTTCGGCGGTCAGGCGTTCCTGGATGTGACCCTACCGAAGGTTGCCCGCGCCGCCAAGGCGATTGAGGGCGCGAACCTGCCGGTGACCGTGCAGGTGGACGGCGGCATCACCGAAGAGACCATCCTGCGTGCCGCAGAGGCGGGCGCAACCTGCTTCGTTGCCGGTAGCTCGGTCTACGGTGTGGATGAGGCGCTCGGCGGCCCGGAGGCGGCAATCGCCTCCCTGCGTGCGGCGGCAGCATCGGTCAAGCGTTCCGGCGCCGGTTGCGGTTGCGGCTGCTAGCGGTGCTCGCCGGTAACAGTGCCCAGTCACTCTGATACTGCTGCCCGCGCCCATAAAACCTCATACGCCCCGTTGTGAAGACTGTGCCTCGTCGCGGCTCTTTGCGGCGGGGCGTTTTGCGTGCCAGGCGTTCTCAACCACCGCAGATTTATAGTGAGACGACAGCAGGGGATAGACCCCCGTTTAAGTGACGTAGTGTCAGCAAGACTATGACAAAGCGTGAAATATGTTACCCCGCGCAATTCCGCGGCAAAACCGGGCATTCTGACGGTCAGAGAAGCCAAGCTGAACCCGCCTTGATGTAACACTCAGATATCTGTAAGGTTAGGTATAGTTTAGTCATATCTAGGGGGAACTATGTCTTTCAACCGAACCGAGCTGACCGACGCTGAAAACCAGGGTGCATCGGGCGTTAACCGCCGCGCCTTCTTCGGCCTGGCACTTGCCTCCTCGGCTGCTCTCGCCCTCGCGGCATGCAGCAGCGAGACCACCACAACCACCACTTCCGGCGGTTCCACCTCCGGCGGCAACAGTGGCACCCGCACCATCAAGGACATTGACGACGAGAATGTAGAAGTTCCCGCCAACCCGCAGAAGGTTATCGTCCTCTCCGAACCCACCCTTGACGGCCTGCTCGCCCTCGGCGTGACCCCCGTCGGTTCCGTCTCCGGTCGCGGCCAGTCCGGCGTGCCCAACTACCTTGCCGACCGCGCCAAGGGCGTGCAGATCATCGGCACCGTCGCCCAGGTCAACTACGAGCAGATTGGCAACCTTGATCCCGACCTGATTCTGGTCGACTCCACCGGCGTGGACAAGCGCTCCGAAACCTACGAAACCCTCAAGAAGATCGCCCCCGTGGTCTACTGCGGCTACGCGGGCGGCGACTGGCGCATCAACTTCCGCAACGTCGCTAACGCCATGAACATGGTCGACAAGGGCGAAGAAGTCATCAAGGCATACGAGGCAAGCGCCGCAGCGCTGAAGGATCAGCTCGCCCCCAAGTACGGCGACAAGACCTTCTCCATTGTCCGCTGGGCAGGCAACGGCCCCGCCCTGATTCTCAAGGAACTGCCTGCCGGTCAGGTGCTCACCGACCTGGGCCTCAAGCGCCCCGAGGCGCAGGACCGCAACGGCCAGGGCCACTCCGAGCCGGTCTCCCTGGAGAACCTGGCAACCATCGACGCGGACTACATGTTCCTGGGCACCCTCGGCGGCGCAAGCCAGCAGAACCCGAACGCGCAGGGCTCCGCAGGTCTGCAAGGCGCCGAAGAAGCACTGAACAAGGCGAAGGAAACCTCCGGCTTCACCAACCTGAAGGCAGTCAAGGACGACCACGTGATTCTCGTGGACGGCTCCAAGTGGACCTCCACCGGCGGTCCGCTGCTGCTCGAGGGCATTATTGAAGACGTCAAGAAGGCACTTCCGCTCTAAACGCCCTGTTCTGAACACCCCGTTCTAAATACCCTGTGAAGCAATCACCCGCTGAAGCTTCCGCCACCCTTCCCGCCGCGACCTAGACCCGCGGCGGGAAGGGGATGCACGACCCACCACACCATCCTCAAGGACCACAATGACCGAAACTCGACCCGTGCGCACCGCAGCCCGCTACGGTGCCGTCGTGGCTCTCGCCGGCGCGCTCATCACCCCCGGAGCAGCGCTGACCGGCACCACTCTCGCATTCGCGGATACTCCCGCCGCCACCCAGCAGGCTGATAAGGCTACCGTGACCATCTCCACCGAGAAGTGGCGCGAAGGTAAGCTCGTGCTGCGCGGCACCGGCTTTACGAGTACCGCACCCGGTCGCGGCGCAGTGTTCGCCGTGAAGTTCCTCGACGCCCTGCCGGATGAGGCTCACCAGGCGATTAACCCGCTCACCAAGAAGGGCGGCAACTCGCCCGCGAACTTCATGGCAACTGCCAATGAGGACGGCACTTTTGAGGTTGAGGTGTCCCTGCCGACCCCCGAAAACACCGGTCTGACCGCTGAGCAGCTGAAGAACAAGGGCTGGACCGTGGAGGGTACCAGTCACCGTATTCAGGTGCTTTCCGGTTCCCTGGGTGGTACGGATGCGGACGGCAACACCTACGACCGTCGTGCATCTGTGTCGCAGAATATTACGCTGAGCGACCCGGCTCCGAGCCCGGCACCGACCGCAGAGCCTTCTGTGACTGCCGAGCCTACCGCGGACCCCTCTGCTACCGCTGACCCTAGCGCAACTGCAGAACCCACCCCTGCACCTACCGCAGAACCCACCCCTGCACCTACCGCAGAACCCACCCCGGCACCTACTGCAGAGCCGACCCCCGCGCCCAGCGAAGACTCGAAAACCTGCGCACCCGCCGATAACTCCTTCACCCCGCGCCTGACCATCGAGAACCCCAAGGCGGTTCAGGGTGGCAAGCTGCACCTGACCGGTGACGGCTGGTGCAACCCCGAAGACAAGAAGGCATCCGTTATCGGTCTGAAGATTGACGACGGCAAGGTATCCCGTAACGACGCCACCGCGGTCAACGACAACCGCACCATCTGGGCTATCGTCACCCCCGACGAAAACGGCCACATCGACGCCTGGATTGACCTGCCCACCCGCGATAACGCAGCCTTCAAGAATGACGAAGACGCGGCAAAGTACGCCTCCGGTGAGCACACCCTGCGCCTGCTGACCGGTAGCCTGCGTGAGGGCGACCGATCCGGAACCTACGGCGGCGCCAACAGCCAGGGCGGCATCAACACGACCTTCACCATCGGTGAGTACGCCCCCGGTGACGCGCCCGAGCCGGTCAACGCCTCCGAGCTGACCGCTGGTAATGGCGTGCAGGTGAGCCGTGACGGCTCCACTGTGACCGTGACCGTGCCGAACGCTGAACCGGGCACCTGGGTGTACGCCGCGACCTACCTCGGCAACTCCCCGCAGACCCTCTACGGCTCCGGCTGGAAGCGTCTGGATGGCAACCGTAGCTTCAGCTACGAAACCAGTGTGAGCATGCCCGCCGCAACCTACCGCGTGGTCGTGCACAACGGCAACCAGGGCGCTGACAATGCGGTGCTCGGTTTTGCTGACATGACCGTGGAACGTGCTGTTACCCCTCGTCAGGACGTTTCCCGCGATGAGCAGGACGCCACCGACCAGCTGGTCGAAGAGCTGAACGAGAACCCCGCAACCGCAACCTCCACGGCACCTGTGCCCATGCGTAACGCGGGCGGCCGCATCAGCACCCGCGCCACCGACGTGGACGCGTCCCTCGCCGCGCTCTCGCAGAGCACCGCCCCGGTCGTGAACCGCGTGCAGGCTAAGGCGAAGGTTCAGAACGCGCAGAAGAACCTGGCAACCACCGTGCAGAAGACCGAAGCCAACGCGAAGAAGGCAGTGAAGGCTGCCGCCGGTTCGCAGAACTCGCAGAACACGCAGGGTTCGCAGAACTCCGCCGCTGGCACCAAGGCACAGGGCCCGACCATTGAGGGTACTGAGCTGACCGGTCTGACCAAGTGGCTGGTGAACAACGCCAATAACCTGCTGCTCTCGGCGGCTGGCCTGGTGGTTTTGGCTGCGGCTCTGCTGTTGCGCACCTCCAAGAAGTAAGCTCTCTGACCACACATTCACACCGGCACCGGCTCACGCCCCACACTTTTGACCCTGCACCCTTGAACAGGGGCGTGGATCGGGTGCCTCCAACCATTCGGGTCACGACCCGCTGAACTGCACCTCCACGAACCCGGTAGCGTTCAGCTTCGACCCCGGTAATTTTGAAAGGACCACCATGCGTGCACCTTTTTCGGGAGCCCCGAAGGCATCCCTGACCTCTAAGGCGCTGACCGCCTGTGCTGCCGCAACCCTGGCGCTGGGCTTGGGCGTTGGCACTGCATCCGCTCTGCCTCCGGGCGGTGCGAAGGCATCTACCCCCGGCACCTCTTCGACTGTTTCCTCCTCTGTGAGCGAGCACGGCGTGATTTCCTTTAGCGTGAGCGGCTTCCCCGCAAACACTGTGGTGTCCGTGAAGGTGGACGACGGTAACCTGTGCCCCTCCGATGCGGCACAGGGCGCTTGCGTGGTGCACCAGCAGAAGACCGATGGCAACGGTAACGTCTCCGGTTCCTTCGTTCTGCCGGATGTTGGCGCTGGCACTCACACTCTGCGTTTCCTTGCAACTGGTGAGAAGCGTGACAAGGACGGCAAGTACCTGGGCACCGAGGCGTACAGCAACCGTAGCCCCGAGTTCACCGTGGTGGGTGAGGGCGGTTCGGATAATTCCTCCTCGAACTCTTCGGGTTCTTCCTCGAACCGCGGCTCTTCCAGCTCGAAGAGCAACGGTGGTTCCTCGAACGGCGGCTCGAACTCTAACAACTCAGACTCTGCAGACGAGGCTCAGGGCTCTAACGATTCCAACGAGTCCTCGTCCAATGGTGGTTCGAACGGCTCCTCGAATGGTTCTGCAGGTGGCGCGGCTGAGGCTGAGACCGTGTACACCGACGCTGAGGGCAACACCATCACTAAGGAGGAGTACGACCGCCTGAACGCGGAAGCTGACTCTTCCGGTACCTCCGGTACCTCTGGCTCTTCCGCTGCGCCTGCTGCTTCGGCTTCTGCAAATGCCCAGAAGAAGGCGACCGCTTCGGCGAGCGCATCTTCTTCGTCTTCTGCGCGCGGTACTGCGTCGAACCCGAGCGCTTCAGCTTCGGGCGCGGCTAACACCGCATCCACCGTTCAGACCGTGACTTACGGTGCTGCGTTCCCGTGGATTGGCGTGGTGGTTCTGGGCGTAAGCATTGTGGGTGCCGCTGCGCTGCTGCTGACCCGTAAGCGCTAAGACTTAACGTCGGATGCGGGTGGGGGAGTAACCCGCCCGCTCCGGCGTTTCTCTCATTATCTACCGGTGTGCCGGGTGCCCCTCGTGTGGTGTGGGTGCGCCGGGTGTGCCTCCCCGTTTTCTTGTATCGAGCATAAGGAGCATAGTGGCCTTCACGAGCTCATTGTCCCGAGATGTTCAGCAGGAGAGTACGTCCCGTCAGGGTTCTGTGATTCAGGGGCAGAAGTTGGGTAAGCGCCTGGCTTTTCTGTTCTTGTTTGCGGTGCTTTTGGTGGGGGCTGTGGCTGCTTCTTTGCTGTTCGGGTCGAATAATCTTCCGCCGGATCAGGTTCTGGCTGTTTTCAATGGCACTGCTTCTGAGCAGGCGCAGACGATTGTGATGGAGCAGCGCATTCCGCGTACCTTGGTGGGTCTTGCGGCGGGTGCGGCGTTGGCGGTTGCCGGTTCTTTGATGCAGTCGTTGACTCGTAACCCGCTGGCTGAGCCCGGCCTGATGGGTGTGAATGCCGGTGCTGCGGTGGCTGTGATTGCTTCCGTGGTGGTTTTTGGCGTGATGGGTATTTGGCAGTACATGGTTGCTGCGACGATTGGTGGCGCGTTGGCTGCGGTGCTGGTGTACACGCTGGGTCGTGGTCGTGACGGGTCGATTGTGAAGCTCGCTCTGGCGGGTGTGGCGATTTCTGCGGCGCTGTCGGCGATTGCACAGGGCCTGATTTTGGCTGATCAGGATGCATATAACGAGTTCCGTGTGTGGGTTGCCGGTTCGCTGGAGGGCCGCGGTATGGATATCGCGTCGACGGTGGGTCCGGTGATTCTGCTGGGTATGCTGGTGGCGTTCTTTGTGGCTCCTGCGATTAATGCTCTGAGTATGGGCGAGGAGGCGGCGACCAGCCTCGGCGTGAGTGTGCGTACGACCCAGAATTTGACGTTGCTGGCGGTGACGGTGCTTGCCGGTGCGGCGACTGCTGCGGTGGGTCCGATTGGTTTTGTGGGTTTGGCGGTGCCGTTTGTGGTGCGTGCCCTACTCGGTAATGATGTGCGCTGGGTGAATTATGGTTCGGCGCTGTTGGGTCCGGTGTGGCTGCTGTGTGCTGACGTGTTGGCGCGTGTGCTGGTGGCTCCGCAGGAGACTCAGGTGGGTATTGTGGCGACTCTTGCCGGTGCCCCGGTGTTCTTGTTCTTGATGACTCGTCGTAAGGTGGAGGCTCTCTAATGTCGAATTCTTCCGCTGTTTCGACGGCGACCGTCACCACTGCAGCTAATCGTTCTGCGCGTCGTAGCGGCCGCGATTTGGGTGGCCGCCCGGTGTTGACTGTGCGCGGTCCGCTGAGTGCTCAGGTGCCGTGGCGTGTGCTGATTTTGAATGTGGCGTTGGTGGTGCTGATTGCGGCGCTGGCGTTTTGGGGCATGTTGCAGGGTGATTATAAGATCGCCCCGGAGAAGCTGATCCCGGCGCTGCTGGGTGAGGGCAAGCAGATTACGGTGACTTTCGCTCAGCAGCGTGCGGCGCGTATTGTGGCGGCGCTTCTGGTGGGTGCGGCGCTTGGTCTCTCGGGTGCGATTTTCCAGGTGATTTCGGGTAATGCCCTGGGTTCGCCGGATATTATCGGCTTCACGAATGGTGCTGCGACCGGTGCGCTGTTGCAGATTATTGTCTTCAATTCCGGCCCCGTTGAGGTTGCTCTGGGTGCTGTGGTTGGTGGCTTGGCGACTTCGGTGCTGGTGTGGCTGTTGACGCGCCGCACGGGCCTGCATGGCTTCCGCTTGGTGCTGGTCGGTATTGGTGTGGGGTCGACCCTGGCGGCGTTCAATGCGCTGCTGGTGGTGCGTGCTTCGCTGACTCAGGCGCAGACCGCGGCGTCCTGGCTTGCCGGTTCGCTCAATGACATCACGTGGGAGCGCACCTACGCGCTGATGGGTCTGCTGCTCGTGGTGACTCCGCTGTTGCTGATGCTGGTCCGCCCGCTGGGCGCGATTCGTTTTGGTGACCAGGTGGCATCCGGTTTGGGTGTGAGCGTGAACGCGTACCGTGTGGCGGCTCTGTTTATCGGTGTGCTTCTGGTTTCGCTGGCGACCGCGACGACCGGCCCGATTGCCTTTGTCGCCCTGGCGGCACCGCACATCGCGAAGACCCTGTCTCGCAGTGGCGGGGTGGGCTTCACCTCCGCGGCACTTATGGGTGCGCTCATGGTGCTCGGCTCTGACCTGATTGGCCGATTCGCTGTTCCCGGACGCATCATTCAGGTGGGTGTGGTGACCGGCGCGATTGGCGGCCTGTACCTGATTTACCTGATTTACCTCGAAAGGAAGAAGAGCTAGTGAACGCTAGTGTGACGACCCGCCTTGAAGGCGAGAACATGGTGGTTGCCTACGGTGAGCATACGGTGCTCAACGGGGTAGATTTTCAGGTGCCGGAGGGGGAGCTGACCGTTATCCTGGGCCCGAACGCCTGCGGTAAGTCGACCACCTTGAAGGCTCTTGCCCGCGTGAACCCGCTCAAGGAGGGTGAGGTTCGCCTGGACGGCACCCCGCTGCCGCAGATGAAGTCCCGCGCCATCGCCAAGATCCTGGCGATGCTGCCGCAGACCCCGGAGGCGCCTAGCGGCGTGACCGTGGCGGATGTGGTGGCGCGCGGCCGCTACCCGCACCAGTCGCTGCTGCGTTCCTGGTCTGATGAGGACGAGCGCGCCTGCGTGGAGGCGATGCAGGCGGCGAACGTGCTGGAGCTTGCTGAGCGTCCCATTGAGGCGCTTTCGGGCGGTCAGCGTCAGCGTGTGTGGATTGCCATGACCCTGGCGCAGCAGACCCCGCTGATTCTGCTCGATGAGCCGACCACCTACCTGGACATCACGCACCAGATTGAGGTGCTGAACCTGACGAAGAAATTGCATTCTGAAGGGCGAACGGTAGCCGTGGTGTTGCATGACCTGAACCTCGCTTTCAGGTATGCTACTCATGTTGTGTTAATGAAGCAGGGCCGGATTATCGCTCAGGGCGATCCGCGTGCGATAATTACACCGGAACTTATCCAGGAAGTTTTTGACCTGCAATCAGTCATTATTCCTGATCCATGCACTGGCACCCCTTTGGTTATTCCGAAGGAGAACCAAACAATTCATATTGCCGCTGACGCTATTTCGGCGGCCCGCGAAAGCGAATAGTTTTCGCCCCTAAGCCGCGTGGGAGTTAGCACCAACCGTCTCAGTACGGGGGGAAAAGCTCGGCATTGCGCCAAGCAGCGAACGCTAGGATCTGAGGGACCCAGGATCCCCTGCGCGTAGGGCGCCTACCCGGTGCTCGCCCGTCTTTGACGCATGAACGGCTCCGAGCACTGGGTAGGTTCCATTTTGGGAACCCGCAGATGAGGCACCGAGACTGCCGCATGAAACCTTCACTGTTTGAAGGTTTGATGCACGGTCTCGGTGCCTCATCTCTTTTAACTTCTGGGCTGGGTCTGGGCTGGTCTTAGGTGGGGTGGGGTTGTGGCGGCTTTGTGCTTGGGTTTTTAGTAGCGTGTGCTCGCTGTCATGAATGTCATGTTGTGGTTCTTTCACTTTTTCCTTTGGCTGGAGTTTGGGTAAGGGATACCATAGAGTGAGGTAGTGGAGGCTAACTAACGATAATGCGCCTCCTCACCGATTTTCACCGATTGAGTGTTTCCACAGACCAAGGAGGAACCGTTGGGCGAGCACGAACCCACCGCGACCGTTCCCGCGCAGAGTATTTCTGCCCAGAACACTTCTGAACAGGCTACTTCGGCGCAGCCGCGTACCGTTGCGCCGACCGTGCGCCCGGCCCCTCCCAAGATCCCGCGCCCCGTACCGGCACCGCGCGTGGACAGCCCCCTCATCAGCGCCATTATCGCCGATGCGGTCAGCCCCGAAGAGCTGAACGCCCGCATCCTTGAGGTCGTCTCCGAAGGCACCCCCATCATCGAGCCGGTGCACCGCGAAGACGGCAGCATCAGTGAGAACGAACGCATCGTTACCTTCCTGTACCACAACGAGCAGGCGGAGCAGGTGCTCATGTTCATCAACCGCCTGACCGATGAGAAGAACCTTGACCGTTCCCTCATGGCCCGCATCGAGGGCACTGGCTGGTGGCAACTGAGCATGCAGATGGAAACCACTTGGCGTGCCTCCTACAACTTCTTGCCGGCGCTGCCCGGCGAGCGCCCCGCCTGGCTGGGCGATGACGACCAGGTGCGCCTGCGCGCCGCCCTGGACTCCGGCGAGGGCGACCCGCTGAACCCCGAGACCGTGTGCAACCGTGTCGGTCGTTGCATGGGTGTGGTGCAGCTTGAGCACGCGCCGGTGCAGGAGTTCATCCTGACTCAGGAAGAGATTGACGCGCTGCCCGCCCCCGAGTGGATGCAGACCTCTGATGGTCACCAGTATGTGCTCGGCCGCGTGGGTGACCCCGCCCCGGATGCGCCGCTGTTCATCCAGTTCGACGGTGAGATGTGGTTCAGCCAGGGTATGGAGCACACCCTCAATCGTGCCCACGAGGCAGGTCGTATTCCGGCGATGCACGTGTTCTTCCTGCACTCTGGCGGTCGTGAGAACCGCTGGAAGGAGCTGAACGGCGACAACCCGATTGCCGACTACCTGGTAGAGATCGCGTTCCCGCACCTGGAGGCAGTGCACGGCATTAAGACCGCGCCGCAGAACATTGTGATTAACGGTCAGTCGCTGGGCGGTCTGTCCTCCCTGCTGGCGGTGCTGAGCCGTCCGGAGGCGTTTGGTGGCGCGATTGCGCAGTCTTCGTCGCTGTGGCAACCGCAGGTCATGGACCGCCTGGACGAGCTGGAGGCGGCGGGCGAGATTGACCGTCTGCGCCACCTGTACCTTGAGATTGAGGTGGGGGAGCAGGAGTGGGTTCTGGTGCCTCCTCACCGTGAGCTGAAGGAGCGCCTGGAAAAGCTGGGCCTGAAGAATGTGCGTTGCACGACCTTCAACGGCGGTCACGATTATGCGTGCTGGCGCGGTGCGATTGTGCCGGCGTTGGAACGTATTATTGCTGCCAGCCGGGAGGCTGAACGCACTGAGCTGGGCTTTGCAGAGGACCTGCGAGAGGCTGCTTAGGGCTCCCGCACGGTAGAGCACGCCCCGCATGGTGGGCGGGCGGGGTTCCCGTTAGGGTAAACACCGCCGCGCCCGTATCCTAGAGAAGTACAGCCTAAGAGAAGTGCAACACTACCGCGCCGCGAGGGGTGCCGAAGGGTACCCGGCGTAGGCTGCGCACCCGCCCTCATTGACGAGATGGCATCACGCTGCGAACACAACGTGAGCGCTATAGAAATCGCAAACGACACAGAAATCGAGAGAAGATGACCGTAGAACGTAGCCCCCTGGCCCCCACGCCGCTCATCCCCGAGTCTTTTGCCGCGAAGTACCGCGAAGCCGGCTACTGGATTGACCAGACCATCCCCGAGTTCCTGCTGGATACCTGCCGCGCAAAGCCGCACTTCCCGGCGCTGGTGGCGCTCTCGCACGCGCAGCTCGATGAGGACGGCAAGCCCCAGCAGATTCGCCTCTCCTACGGTGAGCTGGAGGCGGCAGGTCGTGCCGCTGCGGCGCGCCTCGTTCAGGCTGGCGTGCAGCCGGGCGACCGTGTGCTGCTGCAGCTGGGTAACACCGCCGAGTACCTGGTGTACCTGCTGGGTATTTTCTGGGCGGCGGCGCTGCCGGTGTTCTGCCTGCCGCAGCACCGCACCACCGAGCTCGTGCACTTTGCGACCCGCACCGACGCTGCGGCGCACGTGTTCTCTTCGCTGACCCCGGGCGCAGATTTCACCGCCCTGCACGAGGACGTTGCCGCCGAGCTGCGCAAGAACTCCCTGGAGCCGCCGGTTGCTATTGACGTTGCGGAGCCGCTGACCCCGCTGACCGAAGAGAAGCTCGCTGAAGAGTTCGTGCCCGGTGTCATTCAGAACACCGAGAACCTGCGTGCGAGCGAGCAGGTGGCGTTCCTGCAGCTCTCCGGCGGTACGACCGGCATTTCGAAGCTGATTCCTCGCACCCACGCCGCCTACCTGTACTCGGTGCGCGGCTCGGTCGATATCTGCAAGCTGAACAACAACACGACCATGCTCGTGGTGCTGCCCGCCGCCCACAACTTCACGATGAGCTCGCCCGGTATTCTGGGCGTCATGTGCGCCTCCGGCAAGCTGGTGTTTGCGGCGGATCCGTCCCCGCAGACTGCGTTCCACCTCATTGAGATGGAGGGCGTGACCACCTCCGCGCTGGTGCCGCCGCTGGCTCAGGCGTGGGTCGCCTCCGCGGAGAAGCGCGGCGTGTCCCTGCCGTCCCTGCAGACCCTGCAGGTGGGCGGTTCGAAGCTGGCCCCGGCGGTTGCGGGCAAGATTGAGTCGGTGCTCGGCTGCACCGTTCAGCAGGTGTTCGGCATGGCTGAGGGTCTGGTGAACTACACCCGCTCGACCGACCCGATTGAGATGCGTCTGAGGACTCAGGGCTACCCGATTAGCCCCGACGATGAAATTCTGATTGTTGATGATCAGGACCAGCCGGTTAAGCGCGGCGAGAGCGGCCACCTGCTCACCCGCGGCCCGTACACGATTCGCGGCTACTATCTGGAGGAGAACGCGAACCGCTACGGATTCACCGAGGACGGCTTCTACCGCACCGGCGACATTGTGCGACTGGTCGCAGGCAAGTACCTTGAGGTGACCGGCCGCGCGAAGGACCAGATTAACCGCAACGGCGAGAAGATTGCCGTGGACGAAATTGAAGAGCTGGCGCTGACCCACCCCGACGTTTTTGACGCCGTGGTTCTGGGCATCCCGGATGAGACCGTGGGCGAACGCGTGGGCCTGGTCATTGTGCCGAAGGAAGGCGCCGACCTGGGCGAAAACCCGCGCCGCACGATGCACGAGTTCTTCACCTCGAAGAAGCTCGCCGACTTCAAGATCCCGGAGCGCGTGCAGGTTCTGCAGGAGCTGCCCACCACGAACGTGGGTAAGATTTCTCGCCGCGAGCTGCGCGCCAAGCTTGCCGAAATTTTCGGCTAAACCCTTTGAGCTGATTATTTTCAGCTAAACCGTACGCCCTTATTCCTACCCCTATTGAGGAGAAAAATGTCCGCATTTGAGACCCTGCGCCCCATCATGGAGAAGTACATCGTCGAGCCCGACTCCCTGCAGACCGCTTTTGACGAGCCGACCACCGACCTGTTCTCCCTAGGCATGGACTCTATGGGCGCATTTGCCCTGCTCGACGACCTTGCCGCTGAGGGCGCCGTGATTGAGTTTACCGAGCTGGTGGAGAACCCGACCGTGGAGTTCATCGCCTCCCGTCTGGGCTAAGCGTTACCGCACCCCGAGTGCCCGCCTGCCGCGAATGCAGGCGGGTACCCGGGGTGTTTGCTACTCGCCTCGTTTTTCTTTGCGCAGGTTTTGTGCCGTGTTGTGTGGCTGCGTTTACCCTTGTCAGCGCACTTCTGCCAACGCACTTCTGCCAGCGTGAAGCGGCGGGGCAGTAGCCTACCTTTTACACACCGCATATCATCCCTAATCCAGACCCCTAATCCAGACCTTTGAGAGGCCACCATGGGCGTAGCTGATACTACCGCACCCGCTAGCTTCGGGACTGCTTCCGACCTTCGCACCGCCGCGAACCCCTCCGCACAGCACAGCGCTGACAACCCCTGGCTGCCGCTGACCACTAACGCGCGCGGCATCTATTTTGCCGCCGCGATTGACCCGACAAACCCCTGCTACAACACCGCGGAGGTTCTGCAATGCCCCGCAGACACCGACCTCACTCTGCTGCGTGAGGCTTTTGAGCAGCTCTACCGCGAGAACGAGGGCTTCCGCGTGCGCACCCGCATCGCCGATGGTGCCGCCTCCCAGCAGATTCTGCCGCTTGAGGCGTTCCTCGAGGGTATTGACCTGCTCGTGGACGGAGGCGAACTGGACGGGGGCGAACTGGAGGAGGGCGAGCTGAGCGGCACCGCCGAGGCGGGGGAGGAGAACGCCTCTGACCTGCCTGAATCAGCCCTGCCTGACTCTGATTTGCCCGCGCCGGTGCGCGCCTGGGCACAGCGCCTGCTCGCCCAGCCCCTCGCCACCGATGAGGGCGTGACCGTGCGTAGCGCAGTGGTGCGTTATGGCGGGTTCCTCTGGGTGTACCATTCCTTCTCCCACGTGGTTGCCGACGGATTCGCCGCGTTCAACGGCCTCTCCCGTGTGGCGGCGATATACCGCGCCCTGTCCGCCGGTCAGCCGGTTCCGGCAACCCGTCGCATGAGCCTGCAGCAGCTGCTCGACGCGGACGATGACGCCTCCACCGCCCGTGATGAAGACGTCGCCTTCTGGGAGGCGAGCGGCGCCCTGGAGCAGGAAGACACCTCCCTGGCGGGTCGTACCGCCTCCCCGTCGGCGCAGTCTGTGCGCCTGGCGTTCAGCATTGATGTGCCCACCCAGCAGGCTCTGCTGGATGCGGCAAAGCAGCACGCCGTCTCCTGGCCCGTGTTGGCGACCGCCGCCGTCGGCTCGTACCTGGCGCGTGTGGGCGGCTACCCGCAGGCTTCGTTCGGTGTGCCGCAGATGAACCGCATGTTCGCCCGCACCCTGCCGGAGGCGACCCGCGCCCTGGGTGCGGCGAGCGCGCAGACCGGCTGTACCGCGGTGAACGTGCTGCCGGTGCAGGTCGCGGCGACCGGTTCCATCGCGGAGTCCCTGCACTCGGTGAAGGAGCAGTATGCGCGCAACGCTGAGCACCCGCTGGCTCGTCAGGAAGACCTCGAACGTACCGCGCGTAACGCCCAGTCAAGGCTGTTTGGTGCGCAGATTAACGTGGTGCCCTTTGACGCGGTGCTGCCGCTGGCGGCACCCTCCAAGGACGAGTCCGGAACCGCGGTACCGACCGCGCGTATTCACAATATCTCTGCCGGTCCCGTTGCCGACGCGACCTTCACCCTGCGCGGCATGCCCGGCCGCGGCAACAGCATCTCCTGCGAGATTGACATGAACCCGGCGCTCTACACCGCTGAGGAGCTGGAACGTCACGCCGCCCGCCTGCGCGAGTGGCTAAACCCCCCCCCCCCCGCGGGGCCCCGGGGGGCGCGGTC
>OAVR01000274.1_pt1 | contig 16794 bp, 16 predicted proteins | sample 1476451 | NCBI WGS metagenome assembly OAVR01 (sample SAMEA2580105, study PRJEB22360) | human gut metagenome | biome: human gut; feature: human-associated habitat; material: faeces | place: Denmark | collected 2008/2010 | reverse complement strand
TAACTCTGTTTATTATGCTCAGCATATTCCTCATAAGGAGGGGACAGATCCGGATGTCATTATGCTAATGGAGAATATGGGTTGGGCCTACACACCGGAAATAGAAGATATTAGCTATGATGATGATGGAATGTACGCTATAACTAGAAATAAAGGAACGAAAACGTCTATATTAGGTCTTTCAGGTGATACTCTATATTTTAGTTCGGCATCTGGTGATGACTATCTTTTAAATCGTAATTTTTCTGTCCAACATGCTTTTGATGAACATTATCACAAGATTAAGTATAATCAACGAAAAGTTCAAAAAGAAATTAGAGAGACTGTTCAACCTGTGATTGATGCTCAACCAAAACCATTAATCAATCTTCAATGGTTGTTTAATTTAATTTATCAAAGTAGGTTTAATTAGAGAATAAGAAGCATAGAAGCATTTTCTAAGATTGATTATGCTTGTGAAGTCTATATAGTTACGCTAGTTAAAAGTATAAACGAAAACGCTTTGCAGTTTGCAAAGCGTTTTTTTACGGTTAGAGGATAGGTGCTAATTCTTCCGAAATAAAAAAGTAGTAAAATTGAAAATTATAAGGACATCTATATTCCTTATGATGAAAACCCTCGTATCGTGGGTAAAATTGTAGGAGACTTTATGCCATTAGAGCTATAAGTTAGGAGAATACCATGGGAATGACGTATAAAGAAAAACTAGAAAAAGCTAAAATGAGGAATATCACTATCCCCTCAGAAATTTTGGAAAAAGATATTGTGGGTGTATATAAGTTTTTTGCCATTTTAGAAGATGAAAAAGTCTGTTTTTATATTGGAAAATCAACTAATATCAGAGAACGATTGCTGTCTTCAAACGGCCATATTCATTTGTTTTTTAAAGAATCAGAGAAGTTAGTACCATCTGAAATTAAATATTATCTTGATCAAAATTATGAGATTTTAGTTGAAATAGAAGAGGTTGATTACTTCGATACGGACTTTAGCAGAGCATCTCATCGACTTTCTTTGGCTGAAATAACTGAAATTGTTAAATATCAAAGTATGGACAATGTTTGAAGCAACTACCAGAAGGCATAGGAAAAGGTGAAAGGGAATATTGGGAAAACAACTATAAAAGAGATAGATAATGGGCTATTTTGATTGTTCACGAGAACCAAAATCTGATATTGCTTTTGTGGATATGAGATCTTTCTATGCTAGTGTTGAGTGTGTGGAACGTGGATTGCATCCTTTAAGGGCCTCGCTTTGTGTGATGAGTAGAGTAGATAATTCAAACGGACTTATCTTAGCTTCCTCTCCAATGTTCAAGAAAGTCTTTTGAGCACCACAAGAGGCGAAGTCACAAACTCCGCCTCCTTCTACATATTTTTTGTTATAATAGAATATTTTATTTGAAATATCAAGACTTATGCTTGATAAAGCTAGAAAACTTACCCTTTTCCAGCAAGAATATCTGATACTTTATACAATCCTGGGGAATATGTCCGACCAAATAGTTTTTTCGTCAAGGCATTAAACGTATAATGGTCATCTAAAATCAAGACTTCGTCATACGTTTTTAAGAGTGCAATAAAGTCATCGTCTGTTAAATTGGAACCATCTCTAGTATCGATATTTTCATTGCCGAGGTAATAACTTGTTGCGCTGTCTCTGTATGATGCCATTAAATCTAAAAATTCTTGGTCAGCCGACACAAAATTTTCTCTGGCATCAACATTGACATCCCACAGATAATAACGACTAGCATATTGGACAAAATAATTATCTACATTCTCCTTATCTGCTGTTACAACCAAAATTCTATCCGTTGACGAATTACTCTGACTTCCAGTAAACTGATGAATTTCTTTTACGACCTCGTTTGTTTCCTGATTGTTATTGTAAACAATGCTATTATTTTCTGACAAGAACATTCCAATGGCATAAACTGTCAAAACAAGGCTCGCGTATTGGTACAAGTGTTTATTAAATAAGCTCTTGTAAGACCTAGCATTACGTTTACTAATGATTTTTTCATACAGACACTTGTCCATTACCCATGCTAAAGCCATGGTCAAACAACCAAAAGCAAAGATAACGATGCTCGAAGCATAGCGCTCAAATCCTGCTAATTCTAACGCTTCATCAGTCGGCATTGCTGTCAGATACATGAGTAAAATGCCAATATAGTAAGTCACAATCGAAATATCAACAAATCCCCAAGTCAACAAGACAAATTTCTTATATTTCAAACGAATGCCAATCACAATAAAGGCAATCAGCATAATCAGATTGATTATCAAAATTCCATTGCTTGCCAAACTGTCAAACGTAAACACCGATTTGACAAAAAGAGTGATAATTTTTTGTGGGTCGCCTGACAGATTTCCAGTCAATACCTGACCAAGTTCTGACATGGACACCGCATGCTTGGCACTTGAGGCATTTGGGAAATTATCCGTCACATGCTTTTGCCAAATAACAAAAGGAAGACAGCTGACTAGCAAGGTCATTATGAGCAGCACTAGTGCTTTTAAACGTGCTCTTTTACGAACAAGTAAACGCACAATACAAACCACATAAACTACTAAAACGAGAGCGACAAAGAAAAGTCCACTTACTTTGACGATACTTAATAATCCAAGAATTACCGCCGTATTTAGCGACAAAAACCAGAAACGATTACGATAGACAAAACAACCTGCTATGGCTGCCAAGGCCAAGGCCGGAAGCAGAAAATCAACCAGCAAATTATTTAATCGAATAGCAACGTTGAACGTATTAAAAACAGCAAACGAAGCAAAAATCATGCTAACCATTAAGACACGTCGATCATCACGAAGTGCCGCAAACATGGCATAAAGACTGGAAGCAATCAAGAAGAATTGCCCGACCAACATACTACCTTCTGAAAAGCCTACGATAGTCGTGAAAAAATAAATGAAAAGTGAACTTCCAACAGGATAGGTATAATAACTAATAATCGTATCCTGCTGTGTTGGCAAAGCATTATTGATATGGAAAAATTTTACAATCGTTGCCCAATGCGTAAAATTATCATAATGTAAAAGCGGTGAATGCCAGAGCGTTATTCCAAACAAAAGCAAATAAGCCATCATTCCAAGCGCAATATAATCAAGTCTCCTAAAGCGATATTTCTTTTTCCATACCGCCCAAAGATAATAAAGACTCAAAAGACAGCCCAAAACAGAAATGGCATACACGGTCTGCAACATAAAGCCTAACAAACTACCAAGATACAATACCAATGTAATGACTGAAAATGTAAACACCCATGTCAGACTGCGATTCATCTTCACAGTATTACGGAAAAAGGCATTGTACCCCATGGTAATCACAAAGAACAACAGTAATCTAGCAATACTAATCATACTCTCCCTCTCCATTCATTTGCTAAGGCTTTAAAAGCAGGTAAGCTATCCAAATCCGCTAAATTGGTAACTCGATAAAGCGATTCGTCTCTATCAATATCATAGGACACAAAAGTCAACTGAATTGGCAAATCTTTGTAGGTAAATGCGACATTCGGTTCTTTTTTAGGATTTGTCAATTTTCCAGAAAATGTCATGTAATAATAATCTGTCTTTCTAAGCTGGCATTTTTTTCCAGCAACCTGAACCTCTTCATTAACACGAACTTTCGGAAAAGCTACTTGGTCATAGGCTGAAACAGGACGTTCATTATTTTGGAAACGTTGACTAAAGTTCTCAAATAAATCATCCCATGTTGTCATCCAAGGGTCTTTTTCCTTCGGAAGATTGTGATTAATGCGGTCATAAATGTACTGATAAAATTCACGCTTATCAGCTTCAGGAATTTCTGAAAATTGAACGCCGTAGCGCCAACCATTATCAATCGCAAAAACACGAACAACATGACCTTTTACCCTCGCATGGTAATCACGTGATTGCAAATTAAGCGTCAGTTCTTTTTCTTTCGGCAAATACAATGGTAAATCCGTATAAAATGAAATCCCCGTTTCTGAAATATCACAGACTCTCACTTGGTAAGAATCATCATCAACCTCAATAACCATAGCTTCATCAACAGTAAAACGCTCACTTGAGCGATAAATCGGACGACCAAGCGCACAGAAAATCGCAAAGGTCAAATTGATGATATGATAAGTCAACCAAAAACTGATAATACTTCCATAAAAAAGCTCTGAACCAAATTTTCCATAGTTAAAAGTCACCAAACCATAAACGGCTAATCCCCATAAAACAAGATAAGGAAGCGCATAAAGGTACAACGTCCACGACGTATCATTTCCCTTACGTGTCACCTTAAATTTTTTATCGCTAATGCCAAAGGACTCCAACATCATGGGAATAAACAAATACGGAGCAAAAATCGTTTCCACAATTTCTCCCCAAACCTGTGTTCGGTATTGTTTTGAGACTTCTCGCATTGACAAGTGTGTCAATGCGTAACTTGGCAACCAGAATAGGAACAGTAGCCAGATATTTGACACCACCACACGCACATGGAAAACCGTATATAAAATCGGTGCCAAGATATACAATAACCGTCTAAAGAAAGACCACCAATAAAGATAGCCATTAATATAAACAATTCTTTGCCCCTTTGTCAATTTGGGATTAAAGAAGATATTCATATTGTAGCTACTGCGAATAACGCCACGTCCCCAGCGCGCGCGCTGTTTGATGACACTCTTCAAATCTGTTGGCGTTAACCCGCTAGCCATTGGACTTTTCGTCGAATAATTTACATAACCAGCCGCATTCATCCGAACACCTAGCTCGAAATCCTCCGTAATGGTATCTGTCGGAAAATCACCAACATCTTCAATCGCCTTGCGGAAAATAAGCGTATTAGACCCCGTATAAACCGCTGCACCGTGCGAATTATTGCAAACATTAATTTCTTTGGAAAAGAAATCTTGTTCGTTTGGTAAGGTTGATTCTGAAAACAAGTTAAATTGGAAAATATCAGCATTGTAAAAACTTTGTGGCGTTTGAATCAAACCAACTTTTGACTTATCATAATCGTCACCATTTTCATAAGCCTCAACTTGTTCAACAAAATAAGGCACAGTTTCCAACAGGAATTCACGATAAGGAATCATATCCGCATCAAATGTCGCCACCAAAGGTGATGACGTCTGACGTAAAGCATTATTGTAGTTTCCTGATTTGGCATCTTTATTATCCGCCAAACCAAAATAACCAACACCAAGCTCATCAGCCAATTTGGCAACTTCTAGACGATTGGTATCATCACAGACGTAGATATGCACCTTAGACTTATCAGGATATTCCATAAAAGTACAGGCATTAATCGTCTTATAAAGCAACTCTGGATCCTCATTATGCGTTGCAATCAAAACATCCACATCTGGGTAACGCTCCTTAGCAATCTCAGGCTTTTCAAGCTCAAAGTCCTTTTGCTTATTCCAAATGAGAATGTAGCCTGTAATGGCTGAAACTACCTCACTTCCCCACAATAAAATCCCAAAGATCAGCGCAAACCATGAATCATGCCACGGAATAGTCGCCACCAAACGCCAAGTTAAATAAAAGGCAGTCGTTACAAATGCAACGAAATAGAGTATCCTCTTACTAGTCTTCATTCTCACCTCCACTAAAAATCAAATGTTTTTGCACAAAATAACTGACAAAGAAAAGTGTACCGTCAACTAAAATCTTCACCAATGAAATTGGCAGCGTCGTCAAGGCATTTCCTAGAACTGTTACCAATAAACTTGACAAAACAATCTGTACTACCACCAAAGTGAAGTATTTTATCGCACTATTTGATTGACCTCGTTTAAAGACCACCTTATGATTCAAGGTGAAATTAACAACAGATGATATCGCACGCGCTAAAATCGAAGCTAACGTCACCGCACTAAAACTCAATCCATTAAACAAAGAAATTAAAATCGTAAAAGCAACAATATCAACCAAGAAGGAAAACAATGCTGAAAAAATGTACTTGAAGAAAACCTTGTAAATTCTAATCGAGTCACGAATCGCATCAAAATGCGACGACTGATTTTCATCCAAATAAATCGTTGCAATGCCAACTTCACAAATCAGAATATTGTCCTCTTTTGCCTCAAGTAACATATTCATCTCAAATTCATACCGTTCACCCTCCACGGTTAAGAGTTTTGGCAACCATGACATAGGAATCACACGAAGCCCCGTTTGCGTATCAGAAACGTTCATACCTGTCATAGCCCCCAAGACGTCTCTTGTCAATAAATTTCCAAATTTACTACGTAAAGGAACAGATTTTTCAAATGTTCTAACACCCAGCACCAAACTATCAGGATGTTGCAAAAATTCAGCCAAACATTTCATCATGTCTTCGTAGGTATGTTGACCATCAGAATCAATCGTCACAATTCCTTTGGCATTAGGAAAATTGTCCAAAATATATGAAATAGCCGTTTTTAAAGCACGACCTTTTCCTTTATTATCAGCATGTCTTTGCAAATGACATGCATAGTCACTCTGCGCTATTGCAAATAACGGTGCAAAATCAGCTCCACTACCGTCATCGACTAGAATAATGTCAAACATTTGATTTTCCTTATCCCGAATATTTTTCAAAAGTTCCAACAAACGGTCATCAGGTTCATAGGCAGGAATGACAATAACAACATCTTGAAACATCATCGACGTTCTCCTTTCTGACTTTTATTTTCGTACATTTTCTTATCAGCTATTGCAAATAACGGTGCAAAATCAGCTCCACTACCGTCATCGACTAGAATAATGTCAAACATTTGATTTTCCTTTCTGACTTTTATTTTCGTACATTTTCTTATCAGCTATTGCAAAAAAATCAACGAAGTTTTTATGTGATTGATAAGAGTCCGTATAAGCACCTAAAGATGCTGTAATCCCCATATCTTTGAGAGTCATTTCTGCTTGAACAAGTTTTATTAAAAATTCAGCTTGATTTTCAGAAACTCCAGGGAGTAAAACCGCAAATTCATCTCCACCTAACCTTGCTATTACAGCACTTTCAGGCATTATCTTCGTTAAAATATCACCAAATTCAATTAGAATCTTATCTCCCGTAGCATGTCCAAAGGTATCATTTGCTTCCTTGAATTTATCCAAATCAGATATAATAACCGTAATTTGTTCTTCTTTACGTGTCAGACATTCCTCAAAAGCAAGCTCAATATATCGTCGATTATGAACCCGTGTTAAAACATCTTCGTATGCCATCCTCTGTATTTCAAGTTCATGAAGTCTCTGCTCTGTAACATCAAGAACAAAACAAAAAACACCAATCACTTTTTGGCGATTGTTATAAATGGGAGAATACATATTTTGCCAGTAAAGCGTTTTGTCGCCTGTCCTAATAGTATCCATAAATATAAATGTTTCACCCTTTTTCGCACGATCAACATTTGCTTTTAAACGCGCAGCATCTTCACTATTAAGATAATTCATTGGAAAGTCACCAATTTTGGGAGTGAAATAAAAGATTTCTTCCATGAGCCGAATATCATTCTTATTAACCGCAATAAAACGATAATCTAAGTCTACAGCATAGACGTTAATAAGTTTCGAACTCTGTAAGATAAAGTGGGATAGCATATGCTGTCTTCGATTAAGGTAAGATGCTAGGGTCCAAAGAACTAGTATTCCTATAAAGATTGCTAAAACGATGGGATTATCATGGTCAATCAAAACATCATCATACACTAAGCGCATTAATAACATTAACGTAGCAAAAATACTTAAGTACGTTAACAATCTTTGATGCTTGATTAAAAAATCACTTACTTTTCCTAATACCATTACAGCCTCACCATTCTAAGTAGTTTTAATACCTTCAGCATCCAAACTGTCTGTAACAAAACGTCCTGTAAAACCACCGATGAAGCCCGTAGCAGTATTGTCAATACCTAAACGTTGTAGAATACGGCTGACATTAATACCCTTACCGCCAGCGAATTTATCATCACTCTCTATACGGTTAACTTCACCAATCTCTACCTTGTCGATACGAACAATGAAGTCGATTGATGGGTTTAGCGTCACAGTATAAATCATACTTCAATAACCCTCGTTTTCTCTTTTAATTATTTAAGGATCCCTTCTTCCGAAGCATTTGTGATTATGGTTACTTTCTCAACCTCGGCTACCTTAGCATAGGTAACCTGACCCAGTTTAGAAGCATCAGCTAGAACATAGGCTTTTTGCGCATTAGCTATCACTGTTCGTTTAATGACCGCCTCTTCCATATCTGGCGTTGTGAAATAATTGGCATCAACTCCATTAGCACCAATGAAAGCACAATCAAAATTCAGTTGTCTGATTTGTTCCAGAGCTGTACTTCCAATAGAGGCATCTGTTGAATGTTTAACCTTACCACCAATAATCCTAGTACTAATACCGAGATCTACCAGCTTAACAGCATGATGGATAGAATTAGTCACAACCGTCACCTGACGATTCATTTCCTCTGGATATGGTGAATATTTGTCATAAGTTCTAAGCCCAGCCTCAACGTGACCAATACTTACTTTATTGTAAAATGCAACCAATCCAGCAGCAAAAGTTGTTGTAGTATCACCATGAACTAAAACCAAATCAGGTTGTTCTTTCTTAACAACTGGATCAAAATTAGCCAAAATTTTAGAAGTAATTTCCTGAAGTGATTGATTTTTTTCCCATGATATCCAAATCATAATCAGGAACTATTTCAAAAGTCTCCAAAACCTGGTCAAGCATTTGACGGTGTTGAGCTGTGACTACTGTAATAGTATTAATGGTTTCTTGATGTTTTTTCAACTCAAGAATTAACGGCGCCATCTTAATTGCCTCTGGTCTTGTCCCAAAGACAACCATAATATTTAATTTTCCCATAAGATCCCCCTATGACCTATACGAAATCAATATAATATTGACAAATAAGACTCTACATTATCACTTTATTATCCCCAATAAAAAGGAAAATGAGTTATCCTTTCTCCAAAAGCATTAAAGGGAATGCCCTCGCTATTGGTCTTGTTTTGCAAATGATGTAAAGTAGATAAAGAAAAAGGTCTCAATAAAAAGACTATCATTACGTATAAAATTCAAGAAGTAAGACAAGAAAACTAAGTCATATCATCCAAGGATATCAATTGTTTTGAGATTTTCTAGTCTTCTCCCCCGAATTTAAAAATACACTATTTAATAAATAAAAAAACTGCAGGAGAAAAAACGCTTTGCTAATAAAAGTGTTTTTGAATCCAGCAGTATTGCTAATTTACATATATTTCATAAAAACTTCTCCCCATTTTAAAGAGCGTCCCCTTTACTTACGCTCTATCCCTATCTTACAAATCAAAATATCGGTATGATAACCCTATCCCAATACCATATCATATAGTACCAAGCACCAACACGTAATCGTATAAAACTCTCCCCAAAAGAGTTGAAAGATTACAATCAAGTTGGCTTCAAGTTACTACTACCAATATTCCCTATTCATATAGACGCTATAATTATAACATGTTATTTTTATTTTTCAACCTTTTTTAATTTTTTATTATTTTAATGTATGTGACAACCATTATAATGAAGTCGTTTGAATTAAACACTCCTACTTAACAAATACTAATCAAATGATATTTATCTATATTTTAATAAATAATAATTAAACACCCTTTGGCTTTTAAATGGATTTGCATAAAAAAAATCAGAATTCCTATTAAAATTCTGATTCAGAATGAAGACAAACATCGTTTTTGATGTTTGTCTTTTTTTATATTCACACTTAATTCTCCCATAATCCAATAATATTGAGGTATTTGGATAAAATAACGGGTCTTCCCTACCATCATTTTTACCAATTTTTTGATATTTAGACATGCTAAAGTAAGCCCAACCTTATCTTCCATTTTGGACTTTCCTTTTTCTCTGGTATATCGTAAGTTATGATATTCTTTAGCTGTTCCGAATAAACGTTCTATCATTTCTTTTCGGTGTTGGTACCGTTCCTTCATCCCACTTTGATGACGGATATCTTCACAGACTTCTAGGGCATCTTTCCAAATATGACGCACAACAACTTTTTGGTGCTGGCGACTTTCAGTACAAATCGCTAACAAGGGACAGGTCTTACAAATTTCGGGATTACTTTTATATTCTCTATAACCTTCACGTGTCGTTGTACGGTAAGTTAATACCTGGTTCTCTGGACAAAGATAGCAGTCAAAATGCTCGTCATAGACAAAGTCTCTAGGACGTAGAAAGCCTCTCTTACCTCTTGGCCTAGTGTAAGGGAATACTGGCGTAATCTCTTTTTCTAAAAGAAACTTGGCAATACTAGGTGTTTTGTAGCCTGAATCCGCAATAATGAATTCAGGGGAGAAGGGTTCTAACTTGGCAAACAGAGCAGGGAAGGCCTGACTATCATGGATGTTACCTGCTTCAACTGTATAAGCCAAGGCCCAACCATGTTTATCACAAGCTACCTGAGCATTATAAGCGAAGACTTCCTTGTGTTCTCCCTTGTGAAACCAACCACTATCTGGATCAGTCGTTGATTGTTTCTTAGATTTAGCCTCGCCTTTTTTGGCGGGCTTTAAGAACTTTTTTGCATGCTTCTTCCTGTCTAAATTAATCTCAACATCCAGTTGTTCACTCATGAATTTAGTTTTTTGATCAACAACAACATTTTTGTACTTATGATTATTAGCAGCTGCCTTGATATGTGTCCCATCGATGAAGATTTCTGAGGGATCAATGAGCCCCGCCTCCAAAACGTGATGAAGCACATGACTAAAAATGTGTGCTAACAATTCTTTATTTTGAAAGCGTCAGCTATAGTTCTTACCGTAAGTTGTAAAATGTGGTACCTTATCATCCAGAGATAAGCCAAGAAACCAACGATAAGCCGTATTCACCTCGATATCCTTGATGGTTTGGCGCATAGAACGAATGCCATAAAAACATTGAATCAAAGGAATCTTAACTAACAAAACAGGGTCTAGACTAGGGCGACCATTATCTGAAGAATAACTATCCTCAACAACATTATAAATAAAAGAAAAATCAATCGTTTCTTCAACTTTTCTTAGAAAATGGTCTTTAGGCACAAGTTCATCAAGTGTATAGAAACCTATTTGACGACGATTATATTCAGGATTATCTTTGTGAAACATAGGAGTACCTCATCAAATACCTTTTCTTTTATTATACTCCTTCGAAGCAAGAAAAGTCCCCAGAAGTATAACTTCTGAGGACTTTGTCTTCAATCTGAAAGAGGTATTTTTATACCTCTTTTTATTCACTCTTCAATTATGCTGTCACTGTCCATTTACTGTCCTATATTGTGTAAAATATATAAAAGTTGTTAAGTTTACTAGTAGTTAAATCCCTTAAAATCAGTATTTATGATGATAACAAGCCTAAAAAATTCTTGGAACAAGTTTTGCATGTCTATTATAACAGCGAATAATAAACTTTCGGGAAAAGACATATTTTTCGGACAGTTACACTTTATTCTGACATTTTTTATCTTTCTAGTATTGTCTCGATTAATGGTTCTACCCCTTTGTTAATTAACCTTTCTATCTTATGTTGTGCATTGAAACGATTAATGTCATAAGCTACGTATTTTAATATATAAGCAGCCACTTCGTTAACATTATAAGAAAAATGTCCTTTTAAAATTTCATAAGCTAGGCTAGCAAAAGGGTCTGCATCTTCAAATCGTTTGATATATTGCACATAGTTAGAATCAATCTTCTGAATTATATAAGTTGCGTGAGAGTCATCCAAATTCATAAAGCTAAGTAAGCATTCGGTAAAGCGAGTTCCTTTATTGATACAAGATAGGCAGAGATCTTTTTCTGACATTTCATAAATATAGTTTTCTATGTCGTTATCAAAAATACCTTGATTAATTTTTTCCCAGATTTTTTCTTTAAAAGATTCATGACTTCTTATTCTTAACCATGAATTCAACCCGTTCAACATATCTGTTGCATTTTCATACCTATAATTAGGATCGATATTGGTAGCTTTTGTACTGATTGAACGCAGGGTATGCGAAAAATTATTAGGATCTCCAGTCATAACAAAATTGATAATTCTCCCGAGAGAGTATACATCACTACTTTTGTCAGCCTCTTTTAGAAGAGTTAGTTGTTCTGGTGCACAATAAAAAAGCTGTCCAAAAGATGCGGTATCTATAGTTTGATGCGAGGTTAAGATGTTAATATTTTTTCCTAAACCAAAATCCGCTACTTTTATTATTCCGTTTATGAAGAAAATATTAGTAGGGCTTAGATCCCTGTGCAAAATTCCTCGTTTATGCACTAGAGATATAGTGTGAAGTATTTGCCGTAAAATATTAAATTTTGATTCATCTGGTAATTCGCTTTCTTTAATATAATTAGCTAAAGTAAAATCCGCTTTTTCCATTGTGTAGGAATAATTATCGATATTAAAGTCATATACATTTATAATACTTTCAATATCTGAACATGATTTTGTAATTTCAAACTCTCTACGAAATCGACTTCTTAGCGATTCATGTCTAACCGAGTCTTCATTTAATTTTTTTAATACTAATCCTGTAGATTTTTGTAGAAAAATATCTGCAAATCCACCTTTTCCGATTGCTACTAAATCTTGATCGGTTTCTACTAAGAAGAATTCATTGCCTTTTTTTGACAAATACAATGAATAAATTGAGCAGACTTTATTTAATTCCGTTAAAACCTTTTGTTGGTATTCTAAAGAATCAACTTCACCTTTTTGACGTTCTGTTAAAAGATATTGTTTGCTCAATATAATGCTGAAAAAAAGATCAAGTTTACCAGTTTCAGAGAAACTTAGTAATTTATCATTTACATAAACCCATCTTGTTGGGAACCCTTGACGGTAAACATCACTAAAACCGAAATAGCTATTAAAAAAGTCTACTAACTGTGGGCCAGTTTTATAGGTAAATAATTCTGTTTCATCCCCACAGAATATTTTTGCAAGTGTTTTGTAAAATTCTAGATTGATCAATAACGATACCTCTATCATAAATAAGCTAATAGATTCATTATAGCACTATAAATAAAGAAGACTATCTTTGTAATACACTTACTTAATTTTTTATATATCAACAATTTATTTGGTCAATTTAATTTGCTTAATTGACAGAAAAATGAAAGATCTCATTCAATCAGATCTATTTATTTATTTTTTATGAATAAGTTGTACAACCTTGCTAAAGGTTGATATAAAGCTATTTATAAATCACTTGGACACAAACCGTGTCCAATCAGATTTTACGATAAAAAGGTAGAGAAAAAGGTAGAGTTTGAATTGAAATACAGTGCAATAAACTGCAATTGACAAAAAGAAAAAACGCTTGAAATCAGCGTTTTTCTTTTGTATTGATTCGTATTGAATCCTTATTTTACCTCAGTAAGGGTTAAATAACTACGCTATAAATCTAATAATGTCAAGACTTATAGGCTTTTAAAGTAAAAAGGTAGTGCTAAAGGTAGTGATGAAATCAACTTGTTAGTTCTTCCATTTTATTGAGGAAAATATCTACTGCCTCAAATTTCTTTTCAGGTGCCAACTCGGCGTATGTGTCCATGGTTGTTGTGATAGATTTATGTCCCATTCTGTGTTGTAGCTCTTTCCAATTCATACCAGCATTCAACATCATAGAAGCGTGTGTATGTCGGAAGAGATGAAATCCATAGTCTGGTAATCCAAGGACTGATAATCGTTTTTTAAGGGTTGCTCGTTCGTTTCTATCACACATATAGTTACCATAGATAGTTGGAAAGATGAGTTTGGATTTTGGTAGACCGTGTTTTACAAAATAGGCAGTCATTTCTTCATGAAATTCTCTGAGGTTTTCCATGATTGAAGATGGAACAGCGACTCTACGATTGCCAGAATCGGTTTTAGGAGCTTGCTTACAGACCATTTCTCCTTTGATACCTAGTTTCTTATTTGCCCTTTTCCACATTAGAGTTTTACTGACAAGAATTTCATTGGTTTCAAAGTCAAGGTCAGTAATTTCTAACGCTAGTAACTCGCTAATTCGTAATGCAGATGCTAATAGTGTGTTACAAATGACCTTGAAGCGTCTGTTTGCTCTTGTGTTTGGCAAGGTTTCAAGGTAAGACAACCAGTGTTTTAGGTCGTCATCATGAAGTACCATGATACGCTCTTTATTAGATTTAGGTTTAGGTGGAATTTTAATTGCTTTGGCAGGATTAGTAGTCAATCCACAATTTGTAATACCGAAGTCGAAAATATCACTAACCTTGTGTGCTATTGCACCAAAATCTCTTGCACTACCCTTCGGGGCACGTTTTACCCCGGAATCAACAGATTTCTTTGCTTTATTAGCTAACCTATTGACCCAAAGTTGGACGTCAGCAGGCTCAATCTGGTCAGGTTTGTACTCTCCAAAATGCGGAATGATATAGGTATCAAGATAACCTCTTACTCGGTTGATGGTGTTTTGTGATGATATCCATGTTTTGAAATTACTGAACCATACCTCAGCTAGACTTTCAAAGTTATCAATTTGAATAGTTTCTTTCACAGTAGAACCAGATTTTTCAAATTGAATTTTAGCTTCGATGATTTTTCTATCCAAAGCTTTCAGTGTTTTAGAGGTAATAGTTTTGGTAATTCGTTTTCCAGTTTTTACATCAGTTCCAATGTAAACACCTTTGATGGAATAGCTCACATCACCATTTTGTTTGGTGATTTTTGTTATCTTCTTATTGTTGTGTTGAATAATTTCTTTACTCATATAGCCTCTTTCTTCGGACAATCAAAAGGCTAGAATAGAACCCTCACAATCTTTGTTTGATAATTCTATTCTAGCACATTTGAAATTAAATAGTTAAAAAGTTAATGACATCTTCCATTTTGTAGTAAACGGTACGTGTTCCCTCAATTGGAGGTTCAAGACGTTTTAATCCCTTACTTTCCCAAGATTTCAATGTGTTAGGGGAAATCTGTAAGATTTTTAGCAATTCTTTTTGTGTAACGATTCCATAAGATTCGCTGGTCCGTAATTTTTGTTGAATGATAGTGATTAATGTATTTAGTAGTTCTTCAATTTGATTTAATTTAATCGTGTCCATCTGTCTCAGCTCCTTGTTCTTCAATGACTTTTTCCATTCGTTTTGGATTATGTCGACGTGAGTCCAAATAACGAGCAAAGAAGTAAGTGCGTTCAATAATTAAACCTAAGAGTGCGGTGTTGTTATCTCTTGCATACCAGACAAGCTCTTCAAACTCGGTTAAGTCGTTTTGTTCAATCGTATCAATGACTTCTGTCATGAAATCTTCTGAATTTTGTTGTACCAGGAACTGGTCAAGGTTAAATCCACAGCCACTCTCAATATCCTCAATATTATATAGTGTTTTCTCAGGATTTTCCGCATGTGTGAAATAGTCAAACATACCTTTTGGAGACATCACGGGTTCTACATGTGATGGACCGTTTAGCTTATCTTTGATAAGCTCTGAAACTTGCGAATAACTTTTCAACGAGTCGAAATAAAATGCTCCGTGTTTGTGAGCTTTCTTAAATTCACCCGTTTTCTTGTTTATATCTTTATCGTGCCATGGGGAAAGTACATAGGGAACGTGAATTTCTTCAAGTACGTCAATATAGTCGTCTGGTGCACTTTCTTGATAAATTAGGAAAGCCCATTTATTAGACCGCTGTTCTGTTGCCATAAGCAAGTACCTCTTTTTATTTTTTGTTCTTAGATTTGTGATTAATGATTATTGATTTAATGGGGGGTCGTAGTAACCCCCATTAAATCATAGAGTATAGAACGGTGCTGTCTGGCTTTCACTTCGTGAGCCACAGCACCGTTCTTTTGTTAACTTCGTTTAGTGCCGGTAAAGTAAAGCCATTTCCCTTTTCGCTCAGGGCGTGAAAAGTAATAGTCGGGGTTACGGTTGGCGATTTCTTCACTAATAAGCATTTCCATTTCTTTTAGAATTTTTGTAGCTTGTTGGGTTTGAGGAATACGAATCAACAGTGTAACTTTAGCCTCTCGAATGTCTACAATTGTTTTTCGTATCGTTCGGTTAAAGTGTTTGTTAATGGGGTTGTAGTGTGTTATCTTTGCTTGTTCTATAGTTGTCACAGTTTCAGAGTGTTCATTTTGTTTTAAAAAGATACGCATAGTAAATGTCTGATAAATGGATTTCCATAGGTTTGTTAAACTGTCTTCTTTTAATCGTAAGAACACTTCATAATAAATAAGTGCTAGAAAAAGGAATAGTGAAACAACAGCAATGACCAAGTTAGTAATATAAAGCATACATACAAACTGATAGAGGAAGGCTAGATAATTAATACTTTGTAAGGAGTTCATACTGTTACTGAATAGAATAGAACTGGCAGAACAAAGAAAGATTAAAATTGAGAACAAGGTACAGATGTTGAACATCTTCTGATAATAATTTCTTTTCATTGGCTACAGAATACCTTTCTTAGTATAGTAGGTTGGACAAAGTAGGGGTAAAACCTGATAAGGATGTTCATTATCAATAATCTGGATAAGCCCTGTTCCTTTTCCAATTGGGATAACAATACCTTCTGGGTTTAGGTCTGGAAATAAAAACTGCGTGGTTTTCTGATTAATATTCCCAATCTGAATGAGTACATTGAGTTGCTCCCGCACGGATACAGGTATTGTATTGTGGTCAAAACGCTGACTTACAAGGAGTAAGTGAATCTTTGTTGCCCGTCCCAATAAAGCAATTTGCGATAGTAAGGAGAAGAAGGAATCTTTGATATTTTTATTGA
>OAVR01000272.1_pt1 | contig 16947 bp, 22 predicted proteins | sample 1476451 | NCBI WGS metagenome assembly OAVR01 (sample SAMEA2580105, study PRJEB22360) | human gut metagenome | biome: human gut; feature: human-associated habitat; material: faeces | place: Denmark | collected 2008/2010 | reverse complement strand
TTTACCACAAACAGGTACAGCTTCTGGTATTGGATTGTCTGTTTTGGGAATGATCCTTGCAGGCTTTGGTCTGTTTGGTTTGAAAAAACAGAAAGAAAATTAAGAATGAAAGTAGGCATGATAAATAAGTTGTCATGCCTTTTATTTATAGAAAAGAGGAAAAATAGTATGGATATTACAACTTTAAAATTAGATCCAAAATTTATTGGACAAGCATATTACGAATGTTTAGGGACTGCCCCTCGTCAAGTTGAAGGACAGGCAGGACAATATCAACGCCATGTTTTAAGTAATGAAAAACATGGGGTATTTCATGTGATTACACCAGCTTCTAATGAAGTATTTGAGGAAGATTCTTTGGTAGAAGTGGTTGAGCCACGTTTCTTTGAAGATCGTAGTTTGAATGGTCGTAATGTTCCGCCAGCGTTGAATGCATTGGCGAAAGGTTTGAAAAAAGTGGGAGGAGCTAACTAATGGCAAAAGTAGGATTGAATTTTGGTGAAAAATTGCAGATTGCTGATAAACAGTATCGTGTTTTAAATGATGGTTTGGTTGATTTGAAACAAATTTTTGGGAAAATGGTGTTTTTGAGTGTTGAAGGGCAAGATGTTATTTATGAAGAGGATAGAACTCAGCCTCCTCGTCAAGGTGGACTTTATCCGCAAGTTCCTACTGGGGAAATTCGTGGAATTGTGGTTGGTGTGAAGTCTTATGTACAACATCAACCAATTTTTGTTACAGTTACAGATCAATCTTTATCAGATATTGAAGCTTTAAAATTAAAAAATCGTGAAGAGGTAGATTTTGATAATATTGTGGTAACTTATTCTTCTGTTGGGAATAATCAGTTTAAGTTGTTTGCTTCTGCAATTAAACGTGTAGGAACTAATCAAGCTCCTAAACAACAAAAGCAAGAGGAGCATAAAGGATAATGTGAAATAAGGAGGAATTAGATGGTACGTTTGTTACCGCAATATCGTGGAGTAAGGATAAAACCTTATATGCGGCATATGAATTATATTTTATTTGGTTTCTTTTTTTCTCCTTTTTTTGTGGCTGTATTATTTTATATGTATTTACATATAAAAGATTATCAAGTTCTTGATTATGTTCAAATTGGTTTAACAGTAGGTCTTTTTTTATTATCTGTTTTTTTCTCCATTTATTTAACTTGGTTTTTGCAAGAAGTCACACCATTTTTTAAGAAAATGGAACGATTGGGTAAATTGTCTTTTTATTTATTTGAACATGGTTATGTTTATGTAAAGACAAAGCAGGGGAGTAAGCAGAAGTCTATTAAGTTTCCGCCTGTTTATATGCAACAAGGTAAATATGATTTATCTATTTCATTTAAAATGGCTGGAAATAAGTTTCAGGAAAAATTTAAAAAAATGGGTGGAGAACTAGAAGATACGTTTTTTATGGATTTCATGGAAACGTTAGATGAACCAAAGTTTAAAACTTATAAATTGGCTTATTCTGCTTATTTGAATCGGATTTCAATACCAGAAGTTATTTGGGATAAGGAAAAAGGGGTTTGCTTAATGAAAAATCTTTATTGGGATTTTATTAGTGATCCTCATTTACTTGTTGCAGGTGGTACTGGTGGAGGTAAGACGGTTTTATTATGTTCATTGATTGATTGCTTGGCAAAGATTGGTGTAGTAGATATTTGTGATCCAAAACGTGCAGATTTTGTGACTATGGCAGATATGCCAGCTTTTCAAGGTCGTGTTGTTTTTGAAATTCAGGATATTGTTCAGCGTTTTCAAGATGCCGTTGTTATAATGATGGCTAGATACGATTTTATGCGTAGTGAAATGAAACGTTTGGGGCATAAGGATTTGAAGAAATATTATGAGTATGGGTTAGAGCCATACTTTTTTGTTTGTGATGAGTACAATGCTTTAATGTCTATGCTGGATTTTAAACAAAGGAATTTAGTAGATGATGCAATTGGTCAATTTCTGTTGTTAGGGCGCCAAGCTGGATGTTTTGGGATTATAGCTATGCAAAAGCCATCTCGTGATGATTTGGGTTCGAAATTACAAGCAAATATTAACTTTCGGATTTCTGTAGGTCGATTGGATGAGTATGGTTATGATTCTTTATTTGGTGCTGAAAATCGTAATAAGGAATTTAAGTATGTGAAATACGTTTCTGGTCGTCGTGTCTATGGGCGAGGCTATGCAGCTGTTTTTGGAGAAGTAGCACGAGAATTTTATTCGCCATTGTTGACAAAAGGTTTTTCATTTTATGATGAATTTGTGAAAATTGAACGTCATGAAAATCAATTTGATCCAATGGAGAATACACAATTACAAGCAGATTTGCTGATGAGTGATGATTTGTTAGAGTTTGCGAAGAAAGCAACGGAAAGTCAATCTATTGCTGAAGAGGAATTAGAACCATTTGATGTAGAAGAAATGGAGGAAATGCCATTGGAAGATGAAGTATTGTTTAGTGTAATGGATGTGGTTAAGGAAACTAAAAAATCTTTTAGTCAAGTTACAAAATTGGTAGCTCTCCTGGAAGAGGAAGACTATCATCAGTTTACACGTGAGGAAGGAAATATTATTTTTTCAGATGATGAATTGCAGTTGGTAAGTCGTCTTTTTGAAAAGAAAGAGAATTTCACAGGCACGTGGAAACAACTATTATCTCAGTATTTTACGGGAGAATAGTAGAAGAAGGGCTATTGAGCTCCTTCTGATGAGAGATAGGATAGGTGTAGGGATAGGTCTGACCGTAGGGCAGCCGCTTATCCCGATACACCGATTATCCTATCTCTCATCAGAGGGATTTTCAATTTTCAACCCCCGATTTCTAATAGGGGGGTAATATTTGAAAAAATACAAATTACAACCCGCCTTGTCCCAAGTGTATCAAGGGTTTACGAGTTTTTGATACTGTAAACTTTTGGGCGGAAAACTGTAAACTTTATGAAGAAAAAGGAGGAAATATTCATGAATCCAATGTATTTAAAGGATTTTAGGAAGAAACGAAAATTAACTCAAAAGAAGTTTGCATTATCTGCAGGGATTAGCTTGCAGAGCTTAAAATTCTATGAAACTGGTCGTCGTGAACTGACACTAGATAAGTTTCGTGAAATAAAGTCTAAGTTTGGTTGTTTAGAATATGATCCGTCTCGATTACGTGTGATGGTGGACTATGTGAGAATTACGTTAATGAGCATACGAGACTTAGAATTTTTTTGTAAAAAATTTTTGCATGTTGCTTTTAAAGACTTTCAGTCGTATGAATCTAAGCTGATGAATTATAACCACTTGTGGAAACGGGGTGATATTTGGATCTTTGATTATTTTGATAAATTTGAAACAGGTAATTATCAAATCACAATGCAGCTGTCTGGGAAAGGTTGTCGCCAAATGGAACTCATTTTTGAAAATGAGGGAATTACTTGGCTTGATTTTTTTCAAGAATTAAAGATAGCTTACGGAGAAGATATGCGTGTTACTCGCTTAGATTTGGCAATTGATGAATTGTATCAAGGATATGAAAAGGAAACAGAACAATTTTTGTTATCAGATATGATTACAAAGTATTATCATAAAGAATTGGATTTCAATAGTATGCGGACATGGAATTACATTGGTGGTGGTTCTTTAAATTTTGAAGATGAACAGGAAATTGAGGAAAATCGTCAAGGTATTTCTCTTTATTTTGGCAGTCGTCAATCTGAAATGTATTTTAACTTTTATGAAAAGCGATATGAACTAGCAAAACAAGAAAATCTAAGTGTAGAAGAGTCCTTGGAAGTATTTGGAATTTGGAATCGGTATGAAATTCGTTTATCTCATGGAAAGGCTCAAGGAGTGGTGGAAGAATACTTGTTAGGTGTAGATCTAGCAGAAATTGCACGAGCTTTAATCAATAGTAAAATCAATGTTTATGACGGCTTGAATGATTATGGTGCTTATCTTATGGATAAAAAATGGCAATTGTTATTTGGCGGAGTTGAACCGTTGAAATTATCAACTCAGCCTGAATCGTATAACATTGAACGTACGATTCGCTGGTTAATGCACCAGGTATCTGATTCACTTGCTTTGGTAGAAGAATATGACAAATTAGTTTGTGAAGAAAATTTGCGAATGATTATCAATTCAGGAGAACTAAACGATCGAGGTGAGAAAATTTTAAATTCAGTAAGGAGCAGTCTTTCATGTATGCAGAAAAGCAGTTGAAGTTATTTTTGGAAAGCAGAGAGGACTTAGAACCAATTGTAAAAAGTTGTGTTTTGATGATTCCAGATAGAGTGTTTTATCATCCTGAAATAGAACAAGAGACAATGAATGCTTATCAAATTGATATTCAAGAATTGGTTCGTCAAGCTCGTTCTTCTTGTGATAAAGATACTTTTGCAGGTTTATTTGTTTTACAACAAGATTATGAACGGGATTTAAGACAGTTGGTTACTTTGAAAAGAAGGTTATTGATTTTTGGGATTTTAATGCAATCTGAGAAGAAACAAAGGGAAGTTATATTAAAACTTTGTGCGGAACATCGTTTGTATAAGCGTTTGTTAGCACGAAGGGAATCTTTTAGAAAGTAGAGTTAAAAAGATGAGGATGATTCGTTCACCTACAAAGAAGTAGGTTAGTTATAAAAGTAAAGCTATAAATAATATAATGAAAAAGGAGAAACAAAAATGGCTGAAACAATAGAAACGTTTATTAAACAAGTAAAAGGTACTTCTTCTGAATTGGGCGAACTTTTACAGACAAATAAATTTGAGGAAGCATTTGACGCTTCCCAACGATTAAATAATCTTTTGAAAAGTGAACAGTTTGATGAATTGACTGGTAAACAGATAAAAGAATCAGGACTTGAAGATATTCAAAGCGAACTGAAAAAATATTGGTGGGCTAATAAAGAAATGCGACGTTTCCAAGGGATTCTTCGTGGGCGTGGGAAAGCATTGTCTGAGTTGGCAAATTAGTTAAAAACTTGAGAGGTGAAAGCCTCTCTTTTTTTATTTAAGAATAGGAGATGAAGAGATGTCTGTAAAAGTGACTTATAATTGTTATATCAATTTATGCGAAGATTATATGTATGGTAAAAACTTTTTGGATTTACCAGAAGAAATTCAAGATGCTGTAGATGAATATTTTGATGGTGCAGAAATTGAAGCGTTTGGAGATGGAAATCCAGATGATATGTGGGTGAATCATTATGAAGGTTTAGATGCAGAAGATGTTTTGACTTATCAGACAAGGATGTTGACTGACGAAAACTATCAAGAACTTCTTGAAAGTGGTGAGTTAGATGAATATATTGAACAGCACTTAGAAGAAATTAACGAGCGATTAAGTGATAAATGTTCTCTTTTGGGTTATGTTAATAAACAATGGCATGTATTTGTATGAGAGGGAGAAAATGAAATGACTGCAGAAGAGATATTTGAACGATTGGTTTCGTTGGCACATGGTAAGAGAATTTCTTATCATCGTGCTAAAGTTCGTACTAATGCTAGGAAAATAAGATATGATTTGACATTTTTTAAAAATGGCAAGTATGTCTTAAGAATATTTTTTGTACTTGATGAAAGTGGTCAAGAGGTAGCTAGAGATTTTAATTATATGCCTTCTGTCTTTGTAGAAATTTTTGGTGAAGAACAGATTGAGGAAGTGGAAAGTATTGTTAAAAGGTGGAATGGTAGGTAATAGTTTATGAAATCAAGAGTTTTAATCAGAAATCCTCAAAATGGTAGGCAGGCGTGGTTTCGTCTGCCTTTTTATTTTGGAAAGTTGACTAGACTTGGTTTAAGAGGTTCTTATGAAGAACAGATTGAAATTGTAGATTATGAGGGTTCTGCTTATATTGGTTTAGGCTTGTTTACTGTTGAAGATTTGGAACAGTTGAATAGACAAGCTGACAGCTATTGAAAAATGGAAGGTTTAAAAATGACTGTGGAAGAGATATTTGAACGATTGGTTTCGTTTGCACATGGTGAGAGAATGTCTTATAATCGTGCTAAAGCTCGCACTAATGCTAAGAAAACAAGGTATGATTTGACGTTTTTTAAAAATGGCAAGTATGTCTTAAGAACATTTTTTGTCAACTGTAAACTTAAAACTTTTTGAGGTAAATTATATGGCATTAAATAATACTGTATTAAAAGAGTTGCGTAAAGAAAAAAAACTAACTCAAACTGAATTAGCATCTAAATTAGATATAAGTCAGAAATCATATAGCAATTGGGAAAGTGGCAAGGCAGAACCTACTCTAGAAAATATAGTAAAATTATCAAAAATACTTGATACAACCACTGACGAATTACTTGGAATAGATAAATCATTGTCTTCAAATTAGATAACTAGTATGAAAACAACTATCACTAAAATATTAGATATACCGAAAGATTCACAGCTTCAAAAAAGAATTGAGGAAAAACTAGAATATGAGTGGAATAAGTATCAAGAAAAATATCCAGATATGCCAATTTACTCAAAAATTGATTGGATTCCATATCAAGAGCTAGAACTTAAAAATTATAATGAAATAATTGAAAATAAAAATGTAAGAAACCTTATTTTCTTATTTATGAGGTAGAAGTATGATTGCAAATGTTCGAGTGCATGCAGACGGTCAATCCAGTTCATTGTGTCAGTTAGATATTATGAAATATTCTAAAGAGGTTATCAAGGATAGAATGGCAGAAAGGGGATTCAGTGATGAGTCTTTTTTTATTTGTGGCTTTGAAGATTGGCAGGGAGATACAATAATGAGTCTTGATGAAGCGTATTTGTTAAGACGGGTCATTGAAGGCTTATATGCTGGAGATGATTTTATTGTTGTTCATTGTTTGAAAAATCATTGGTCGGTTAGTGACATCATTAGTCATCATTATTGTTTTGTGACAAAAGATGAAGTGCAGCTAATGACAAAAATTTTGAATCAATGTGAAATGTCCTCAGTTGTTGAGTTTTTTTACAAGGCTAATAATTGGGTGACAGCTGTTCAGGCTTATATAGAGAAAGGAGTGGTACTCAATACAACACGAGGGTTTTATGTAGATGTAGATAATGTCCTTTAGAGCGGAAATTTTTAAAAAATTCCATTTTAAAGGAAATAAAACGTGAAAGGAGAAAACAATTGAGAGGGTTGAAATTCTTTTCTTCTAGGAAAGAAAAGAAAAAAATAAAGTTTCCAAAACGGAAACAAGAAAATGTGCAGATAAGACCAAGAAAGATTAGTCAAAGAGCGGCTAATTTTTTATTGCTTGGTTTTATAGTTGGTGTGGTTGGCTTGGCTGGTTTAGTAATTGTTTCTAATGCAGTTAGAACATTGCGAGGTGAAAAGAAAATAGTCCAGGTAACAAATCAAGATTCACGGAACTTGTCAAATAAAGTTGGTTTATTCATGACAGATTTCTTAAACTCTTATTTTTCAGATAATAGTCCTGAAAATCAAGAGAAATTAAAGAAGTTTTATGGTGCAGGAATAGATGTGAAAAGTACCAAAACAACGAATCTTGAAAGTAAATTGACAGGTGCAGTTTTGATTGAAATTACAAATCATCTTGCGACTTATCGTGTGGGTTATTCCGTAAATGTCAATGATGAATGGAAAAATAATGTTGGAGTGATCAATATTCCTTATGGAGTAAAAAATAACAAATATTATGTTTCTGACTTGCCTTATTTTACAGATGAAGATTCTTATATTGCGAAAAATCCGAAAAATAAGGTGCAGTTGAATCTTCAAGCGGATGATTCAAAATACTCTAAGGCTAAAGAATATGTAGAAGCATTTTTCAAGGCTTATGCAAGTGGTGACAAGACACAAATGTCTCCTTTTTCTAAGGAAGTTCATCTAGTAAAAGGTTATGTCTTTAAGTCCGTAGATTATTCTTATTTTATTCAGGATAAGCAAAAAGAAGATGTGCTAGTGAATGTGGTACAGGTTACTTTTACAGACGGATTAGGGCTAACTCACCAGGAGAATTTCGTAGTTACTTTACAAGTAGATAAAAAAGAAGAAACGTATCGTGTTCAAAAACTAGAGCATGGTATTTCAAAAAAATATGCAGCAGAATTGAAATAATGGAGGAAAAGAATAAATGAAAGATTTAGTAACAACGTTTTTAAAGGAACAAGGAGTATGGGTTGCATTAGCAGTTGGTTTTGGTGCTGGTGCTTATGAATTTTTTAAAACGAAGAGTTTTGGGAAAGCATTGTCTGTTTTATTAGGTGGCTTTGCATTTGGTTTTTTCTGTATTTATCCAGAAGAAGTTTTAACAAAAATGGGAGAATTTTTGAACTGGGCTTTGAGTCATATCCGATTTTAAGGAGTGAGTTATGGTAGAAAAAAAGCGAGTAGATAAAAAAGTTTATAATTATCGGTCAGCTTTGGAACAACCGATTTGGATTCAGAAATTGTCCAAGAAGATTTCTTTATCAAATGCGATTAAGTTATCAACGATTGGTTGGAGCTTAACTTTGTATATTTTGTATTTGTGGCTGATGTCTCATGTGGCAAAGGTAATTCCGATTCCATTGATTTTTTGGGGGACTTTGGGGCTTTTTCCAATCTGGAGTTTAGGGATTATTTTATCAGATTTGAAAATTGAACAACAATCAGTAGGAAAGTTTTTTAAAGATTATGTGCGTTTTTATTGGAAATATGGTAGGAAGAGAAAACGTTTTTATTTGAATGATGGTTTATTGTATTTTAAACCATCTTATATTTTAAGGAAAGAGAGGAAAAAGAATGGCATTAAACAACGAAGTTGAAGATATTGTTGAAAATCTGATTTTAAAGAAAGATGGAAGTGTCTTTGCTTTGTATGAAATCGAACCACAAGTTCTAAATCCAGTAGATGAAGTTAAAAAAGAAGCTTCTAAGAATTTAGTGGTAGATTGGTTGGAAGAAATAAGAGGGTATGTTGATTTTGATGTAGTCATGTTACCTTTTCCAAAAGATTTGTTAGGGAAGTTTAGACAGTTATCTTATAAATTTTCTAAAGATACGGAAGAAATGGCGTATTCTGTTTTGGAAAAATCCTATGATTATTTGATGTCTACGAAGGAATTGTGCGATTATCATTATTTCATTTCGATTCCATTAAAGTCTTTTTCTGTTTCGGTAGATGTAAGAGAAGTGATTCAATCTTCTATTCAAGCCGCTTCTACTTTATTGATTGAAAATTTAGGTTTTCAAAAGAATGTGTTGGACGACTGGGAAGCAAAGTACATTCGTCAACGGGAAGCATTAGAAAAAAAGCTAGATTTGTTAGAGTTTAGACGACTAGAAACCCAAGAAACGATTTTTGTTAATCGCTATGCTTATCTTCATTCTTTAAACGTAGATAAAGAGTATGAAGTGAAATTGGTTGAAAACTACATGGGAAATCTAGGGGATAAGTCAGTTGACTTTAAGAAGATGAATGTTTTGGAATTATTTAATGAGGAAGGGAGTCGGTATGTGGCATTTTTGCCAGTTGCTTATAAAGCAGAGAATGCTTCTTATTTGCATACAATTGAACGAGTCAGAGCATTAGGATTTCCAGTTGAGGTGTGGACGAAAGCAAAGTTTGCGAAAACAAAGGGATTGCCATTTAATAATATTCGTACAAAAGGACGTTTTGCTCGTGAAAGATTAAAGGGAGCACAAACAGAAGCCCAACAGGCGGATTCGGTTGGGAAGAAGTCGGTTGGTCAATCAAAATACTTGGTTGAAAAAATGGAAGAGAAGATTGATGAAGGTATTCCAATGATTAATTATTTGCAGACGATGGTTGTATCGGATGCAGATTATACGGTTTTAAAACAAAAAATCAATATTCTCATGGATTCCATGAAAGATAGTAAGATTAGTCTTTCCAGGGCAACACCTTATCAGTTATATTTGTTTTCAAAAAATCGTTTTGGTGAAATTCTTATGCCAGGAGATAAGAATTTTATTCAGCCAGTTGAAGCGGGAGCTTTTGCGGAAGACTTGTTTTTTACAAGTCAAATGGTTGGTGAGGAAATTGGTTTTTATTTTGGCATGATTGATAATCAAAGAAAATCTTGGCATTCTCGTTTTGAAAAAGCGATTGCAGCAAGTGATAAACCAGTCTTTGTTAATATTTTAGAAGCGAATGAGCAGGCAGACGGTAGAGAGACAAACAATCCTCATATTTCTATATCGGGAGATACAGGAATAGGGAAGACATTTGCGGCTAGTATGCTTCATTTCTACTCTAGTTTACTCAATGATCAAACCTTATATATTGATCCGAAAATGGAAAAGCGTTATTGGTATGAAAAGATGTTAAGAGAATTAGAGGAGACAGATTGTTTTCCAGAAATTCAAGATTATATCCGAAGTCTTCATTTTATCACATTAGATTATACTAAGGAAGAAAATGCTGGAGTATTGGATCCGCTTGTCTTTTTAGATCGTACACAGGCAAAAGGCTTGATTATTTCGATGATTGATGAGTTTATGCCTCTTGACAAAGAGAAAAAATTCAAGACAGAGTTATCAAAAATGATTCGAGAGTTTGCGGAAAGACGGGCAAAAGGAGAAAAAGTTGGGACACTTTCTGTTTTTAAGGCTTTAGCTCAACATGAAAATGAAGAGGTTCGAGAGACAGCGGAACTGTTGATAGAAGAAACGAAGGATTCGGTTTTGAGCTTGATTTTTTCTAACGGTATCAATCCAGCAGTTGACTTCACAGCTCGAAATACCATTTTGGAAATTGCGAACTTAGATTTGCCAAATGATGAAAAAGTGCAATTATCTTATGAAAATAAGAAGTCTTTGGCGGTGATGTACGCTTTAGGTCATTATTGTATCAAGTTTGGTGAACGGGATTATGCTAGTAAGACAGTAGAGTTTATGGATGAAGCCTGGTTGTTTAAAATTACGGCTTACGGTCGTGGTTTGTTAAATCGAATCAAACGGGTTGGACGCTCTCAAAATAATTTCTTGGTCTTTATTTCGCAAGAACCAGATGATTCAAACCGAGAAGATGGAGAAACCTCTGCCTTTGGGACGTATTTCTGTTTTCATAATGAAGCGGAGAATGTAGCAGAAAAGGTACTCCGTCGCTTGAAAGTGCAAGTTACAGAAGATAGTAAAGAGTGGTTTAACAATATGACTAAGGCTCAATGTCTCTATAAAGATACCTATGGTCGAGTAGAGCGAATGACGGTTGATGGTTTGTTTTTCCCAGAAATTGCGAAACTGTTTGAAACAGTACGGAAACCTGAAGAGCAGGAGGTGGCTTAATGAATAAAACAATGAAACAGCTATTATTTGTTAGTCTGTTTCTATTATTTCTTCCAATTAGTGTTTTGGCAGATACTCCAGGAATAAATGGTTATAATACTGTTCCAAATCCAAATGAGAAAATCATTCCCAAAAATTCAAATCAGGGTTATGTACCTGCCAATGTCCAGGAAAGTCAAAGTCAGGAAGCAGCTAGAAAGAAGCAAGCTCAAGAGAAAAAAGAAAAAAACGAGCGAGCGATTCAAAAGGATTCTTCCTATGAGAGTGTTAAGCAAGCAGCTGATCAAGTGGATCAAACGCTGCAGAAAAAATCTCCAACTGTAAAAGAATTGGAACAGGCTGCAAGAGATATTGAAAGTATTAAAAATTACATTGCAAAGAATGCGGATAAAAATGATTCAAGCCAGATACAAGGTTTGCAGACAACCATTCGTAACTATGAAGAAAAATTTGTTTCTTTAGAAGAAGCTGCTAAAAAGCGGGAAGAAGCACAGACTTATTTGGAACAGGCTAAAAATACGGTTGATCCAACAAAATTGTCTAAATTAACGAGTTATATTTATTTGGAAGATGGCTTTTTTGGAATGACAGATATTTTCCCCAAAGTGGTCAATGCCATTGTGCAGGGCTTGTTTTTTGTGACAAAGACACTATATTGCTTAGTGATTATCATTTTAGAACAAGTCTTTAGTGCAAATGTTTATCAAGTATTGGATCAGATTGTTTCTTTCTCCGCTCAAATGTTTCAAACCTTTATGGATGATTACCAATATTTGGTTTATGCGTTAGCGATGATAGGTGGCTTGGTAGAGTTCTTTAAAACGAAACGTTTCCCTTTTCAAATGTTTCGCTTCTTATTGGTTTGGTTCTTAGCGCTGTTTTTGTATCGTCCGTCTATTTTTTCAACGAATGTTGTGAATCAACAGTTTGAAGCCAAATATAATCTGTCTCGAGTGATTCAGATTGTGGATAGTGTTTCTTCGGATATGACAAAAATTGCGATTTCTGGCTTTGATCAGTTGGATAAAGAACATCAATCCATTGGCACAAATGCCAATAACTTGGCAACGGTTAAAGAAGCGATTTTTCAAGAAATGGTCTATAAACCATTTCTCGCTTTAAACTTCAATACGACAGATACTAAAGTGGTCTCAGAAGAGAAAATAAGAAAGTTATTTGAAACAAAGGGGAAAACTAAAGATGTAGAGACATTTTCAGATAAAAATGAAAAAATCTCCAATTTATCTTGGTCAAGTATTGGCAGCAAGTTCCTAACTGCTTTTGCGTCATTAGTCAAGGCTATGGTGGTTGGTTTAGCTTTAATCATGATTGGTTTGATTTCGCTAGTCTTTAAGTACATGGTACTTCTGATGATTGTAGCCTTGGTTTTCTTACTCTTTATTGCCATGATTCCAAGCTTTGAGCAGGTTCTGGGGAATGCAGGAAAGAAGATTCTTCAGTTTGCTTTTTTAGGTGGTTTGGGTCTCTTTGGGATTCGGGCTTTTCTCTTTATCAATAGTTTGATTGAAGGGGTCGCAGGCGGTATGAGTAAGGTTTATTTCTGGGTAGCAATTCTGCAGGGCTTGATTTGGTTTGTCCTTTGGCGTTGTCGCTCCATGTTAATGGGTTTGTTTGTTCGAGGTACGTTGTCTGCTCAAGAAGTGGCACAACGTGTTCAACAAAATCTTGGACACTTGTACCAACCAGATTTAATTCCGACGGTGAATCCTTTCTCTAAAAATCGAACTCTAGATCGTTCAACAGTTGATTCGTCACAACCTTTGGCAGATAGTCCAGTAAATGAAGCGTTAGAGCCATCTATTCCATCATCTTCTGGGGTGCGAACGTTGTTTCGAGCAACTAAAAACATCATGAAGCAAGGTGCTAATCGGGTATTAGAAGGTTATGATACGCTTCGTTATGGTGCAGGTGAAACATTGGATAAACAGGTGGCTTTGGATAAGAGAGCAGAATTTAAACAACGTTTATTAGATACGGCAGATCATTTACGTCATGTCGCAACTATTCCAAAAGGAGAACGTCTTCGGTCTAAGTTACATGATTTAGCTGGAGATACGAATTCTCCTGCTCAAGTAGCTTTTAAAGAACGAGAAAATCGTTACTTGGAACGTCAAGAAAGACAAGAAGAACGAAAAAGAGAACAAGTCGCTTTTAGGGAATATCAACAACAGTCTGATGAGAAGCTAACACTTTCTTCTATGATTGAAAACGAGTTGGTGAAGCCGCAAATGAAGCGAGAATTTCATAGGGAACAATTGAAACGGAAACAGGAAATACCGTCCATTCAGTCTAAAGAACCTTTAGAAAGTTCTCCTATTGTAGAAGAAAAATCGGCTATCTCAAGAGAATTGTTTGAAAAGAGGAAAAAATGAAGTTAGTAAAACGTAGCTTAGTGGGTCTGTTTTTACTTCTTACTCTTTTTTTGAGCTTTATCATTTTAATTGTTGGAGGTGGAGTTGCTGATTCACAAACGTTTGAATCCACAACAGGAGGCATTACCATCTCTGCTAAAGACTTTGCGCAACAATTTACAGAAAAAACGGGTCGGCAGTTGAGTGAAGACAATGCACAAAATGCGTTGGATTTCGCAAATCGACTTATTTCTCGTCATCATTTCACACTTCAGGGGACTAGTGGTTCGTTGGCGGTAGCTTATCGAGAATGTGGTTTTGATGTAAAGGCGGTGAATTTGAGTGGTGGTGTAGCTGGTTTTTATCAGTGGTCTGGTTGGGGTAGTATAATCAATGGCAATCGTTGGGATCAAGCGAAAGAAAAGAAACTCGACAAACAAATTCAAATGGATTTGATGAGTACCGAATTAGAGGGAGCTTATGCTAGAGTTGTCATAAAAATGGGTTCTAGTGGAGATCCAAAACAGGCAGCTAGGGATTGGTCACAATATTATGAAGGAGTGGCAATTTCCGATTCTCAAACGAAAGTAAGTGCGATTGAAGAGTGGGCAGAAGTCATCTATGATATTTTGAAAACAGCACAAGGTACGTTTTCTAAGGATAATAATACGGGTACAAGTACCACAGCGATTCCTGCAGGTTGGGGAAATATCAGTCAATATGATGGTCATGCATACGACGGAAGTGGTTCTTATTCAGCAGGTCAATGTACCTGGTATGTTTATAATCGTGCAAAACAGTTAGGTATTCAGTTTGATTCCTTTATGGGGAATGGCGGTGACTGGTTTAGAAAAGCAGGTTTTTCTTCTAGTCATACACCTAAAAAGCATACAGCAGTTTCCTTTGTTCAAGGTTTAGCTGGTTCTGATCCAACTTATGGTCATGTGGCTTTTTGTGAAGAGGTAAGAAGTGATGGATCAATTTTAATTTCAGAAATGAATGTATTTGGAGTACCAGCAATGACAGTTTCCTATCGAGTATTAGATAAGGGAACAGCTAGTCAGTTATGGTATGTAGACGGTCATTGAAATGACTAATAGAAAGAAAATGAGGAAAAAAGAAATGAAGAAAAAGCAAGTAGTTGCAAGTTTATTAGTAGCAGTTAGCGTTTTAGGTACAAGTCCTTTGGCTGCTTTAGCAGAAGAAGGAAAGGTCACAAGTCCAGTAGATGTAGTAGTTCCTTCTCCTTCGGATAATGAAAAAGTTCCAGTTCCGACGGAAAAAGAGGAGAAACCTAAAGACGACAAAACGCAAACGGGTGAGGTGACTCCTGAGACACCGGTTAATCCGACTATTCCAGATAACTCAGGGGGAAATCAGGAACAGATCAAACCAAGCGAACCTTCCACAGAACCAGTTGAGCCATCAACTGAGCCTTCAAAGAATGAAGAAAAGCCTGCAGAAACTCCTAAGACGGATGAGGCTACAAAACCGATTACTCCTACACCAGAGGAAAAGAAAGCAGAAGAAAATACAGGTGTTAAAGCGACCGATACTCCAAAACAAACCAATGTTACGGAAGAACAAATTGAGCAGCAACCAATTGTGACGAATACAGGTCATACAGTTGTTGGAACAAAAGAAGGACAAGTTTATGTTCAAAATCCAGATGGAGCAGTTGAACTGAAGAATGCGTATGAAATTGGAGCAGTTAAGCAACAAGATGGTACAGTTGCCTTGAAAGATGAGAAAGGTGAATTAAAAGTTTTACCTAAAACAGGAACAGTTGCCAGTCTTGCTTTGAGTTTAACGGGTGTCTTGATGTTAGCTGGAGTAGCACTTTTGAAGAAATTTAATAAAGCAAGTCGTTAGTGGCTTGCTTTGTTTTTTGTATAGAAAGGATATTTTATAATGAATGACAATGTTATATCAGATAAAGATTTAATGAGTATGGGTTATAGTAAAACGACTGCACAACGGATTATAAAAAAGTCAAGAGAGTTGTTGGTTGAACGAGGTTATAGCTTTTATGATAGAAAGCGGTTGATGATTGTTCCTAAAAGTGTTGTAAGTGAAATTTTGGGGGTTCAGATATAGTGGCAAGCATACGATATAGACAACGGAGCGGTAAGAAGTTATGGAGTTATGAAATTAGGGAAAGTGGTCAGGTTTTAGATCATGGGAGTGGTTTTAAAACGAAGAAGGCTGCTATTTTAGAGGCAGAATCTATAGCTCAAAAACTGCGTTTAGGTGGTAGTATTGCTAGAAATATGACAATGGTTGAATTATATCAAGAATGGTTAGAAGTCAAAATTTTACCAAATAAAAGAAAAAGTGAATTAACGAAGAAAAAGTATATTGCTAGGAAAAAGATTGTTATTGAATTTTTTGGCGAATTGAAGTTATTAGAAATAACGGGTAGTCTGTATCAACGTATTTTGAATGAATATGGTAAACGAGTAGGGAGAGATGTTTTAAGTCGTTTTCATAATAGTATAAAATCAGCAATCAGAATGGCGATTGCTGATAAATTAGTAATTGATGATTTTACATATGATGTGGAACTATTTCCGCAAGTAGATGCACAAAGTGCAGATGATAAATATTTGCATACACAAGAAGATTATTTTAGGGTGTTGATAGAATTGAGGAAAAGATTTGATTATTTTAAGTCTATAGTTCCATTTATACTTTATTTTTTATTTGTAACAGGTCTGCGTTTTGGGGAGTTAATTGGTTTGACGATAGATGAACTTGATTTTGAGAAGAATCGAATTTATACATATAGACGTTATAATACATTGTCTCATAAATTTGTACCGCCTAAAAATAAAACTTCTGTGAGGTTTGTTCCAATTAGTAAAGAGGATATGTTATTATTATCGGAATTACTTCAGTTACAGAAAAATGTGAATTTAGAGTTAGGGATTCAAAATAAAGATAAGTTGGTATTTCAACATTTCGGTTATAAATATGATGTCCCAGATATTGCTACAGTTAATAAATATTTAAAGAGTCTGCTAAAAGGATTGGAGATTTATCCTTTGCTTACAACTAAAGGAGCTCGACATACATTTGGCAGTTATCTTTGGCATTGTGGGATTGATTTGGGAGTGATTGCAAAAGTTTTAGGACATAAGGATATTTCTATGTTAATAGAAGTTTATGGGCATACTTTAGAAGAAAAAGTAGATGAAGAATTTGAGAGAATTCGTTTGCTCAAAAGAAATGATAAAAAAAGTGGGGCAAATGATGGGGCAAAAATGGTTAAGAGCAGCTAAAAAAGCCTATATGATAGGCTTTTGCATGTAAATATTAGATGCCCCCTACA
>OAVR01000255.1_pt1 | contig 17939 bp, 12 predicted proteins | sample 1476451 | NCBI WGS metagenome assembly OAVR01 (sample SAMEA2580105, study PRJEB22360) | human gut metagenome | biome: human gut; feature: human-associated habitat; material: faeces | place: Denmark | collected 2008/2010 | reverse complement strand
GCAGCAGCTGCAATTGCGATGGACTGCGGGGAAACGATCTTCGCCATCACACCACCAGCGGTGTTAGATGCAACCAGCAGGGTCTGGCTGACGCCAATCTGCTGTGCGGTGGTAGCCTGCAGGCCTGCAAAGAGGATGTTGTTGTTCACCACGGAGCCGGTCACGAACACGCCAATCCAACCGATAATCGGGGACAGCAGCGGGAAGATTGCGCCCACAGCGGCAACAGCCAGTGCGATGGAGGTAATCATACCCGCGTAGTTCATGACGTTAGCAACGGACATGACCAGGCAGATCATGAGAATCGGGGTCTGCAGCTGCTTCCAGGTGCCGCCGAGCTCCTCGATAGCCTCACCCCAGCTGATGGAGGAGGTCAGGATGGTGATGATGGTAGCCACCAGAATTGCGGTACCGGATGCGCCCACAATGTTCCAGGTGTAGGTCACGTCGATAGGCTTGGGGGTTGCAACAATCGGTGCCGCCTGCGAGATGCTCTGGTGCAGCCAGGGCAGGGGGAAGGAGATGTTGGTGAAGCCGAGCGCACCCTTAGCAGCGAAGAGGGGCTTCAGAGCGGTGGACCAGAGCAGAATCACGACGGACAGGTAGACGAAGGGGCTCCAAGCCTTGAGGATTTCGCCGCTGGTGTGCTTGACGCTCTGCTGCGCCTGGACTTCTTCCAGGGAGGGAGCGGTGGGCTCACGGAAGATGTGCTTGGGCTGCCACTTCTGCATAACCAGTGCCAGAGCGACCAGTGCCAGCAGCGGCGGGATGATGTCGACCAGCTCGGGGTTACCCAGGGCTGCGAGCAGAACGGACTGGCCGCCGGAGTAGATAACGCCGACCATGAGAGCTACCAGACCGACCTCGCGGATACCGCGGATGCCATCCTGAATAGCAACGAGCAGTACGGGGATGAGCGCTGCCATGATCTGGATAACCAGGACCATTTCGATGGACAGTGCGTGCAAGTCCACGCCACCGCGGATTGCAGCGGTGGTCACGGGGATGCCGATAGCGCCGTATGCGCCGGAGCTCACGTTAGCAATCAGTGCGAACATTGCGGCCTTGAGCGGGTTGAAGCCCAGGGACACGAGCAACGCAGCACAGATAGCGATCGGGATACCGAAGCCTGCAGCACCTTCGAGGAAGCCGCCGAAGCAGAACGCGATCAGCAGCATCTGGATGCGCTGGTCGGTAGAGATGGAGGAGATGGAGGAGCGAACAATCTCAAAGCCGCCAGAACGCACGGAAATGCGGTAGAGCCACACTGCCATGAGAACGATCCAGCCGATGGGCCACATGCCCGAGAGGAAACCGTAGAGGATGGAGCCTGCACCTGCGGTGACGGGCATACCGAAGATAGCGCAACCGATGAGGAGAGCTAGAACGAGGGAGATAACGGCAGATTTAATACCGCTGAGCTTCAGGACGGTGAGGCCCAGAAGGAAGAAAATAATCGGGACTGCTGCTACAAGTGCGGAGAGCGCGCTCGAGTTCAGCGGGTCGTAGACTTGCTGCCACATGGTTTATTGCGTTCCTTTCCACGCCCACGGGGGCGGGATCGAGTTGTGCCGTAAAACCTTCCCAGCGACGCTTGTGGCGGCGTGTGTGCCGTGTGTTGCAGGTGCGTGCACCTAGCTGTTTTATGCGTTATGGGCGCTATCCTCTGGGGATATATGCCTTCACTTGGGTTCGTGTTGGTTTTGCGGCTATGAAATTCAGTGTGTATGAAGTCGTGTTTTAGTCACAGAAACCTAAATATTCCTTGATTTGTCAAGGGAAATTCAGTGCCAAAGCTAAAATTTCTGACCGCTAAAACGCGATTCCTTGTGTACCCAATGTACCACCCATCACCCACAAAATCGGGCATATTCCAACATTTAGATCGAAGCTCATAATTGCACACTAACCTAAAGACCCACCGCTTTACAGGTGCAATGCCGGCCCCTCCCCCGCCATCCCAAGGAAGAGAGCGCCCTTCAGTGCTTCCAGCCGTGTATTTGGCACCGACTCCCGTATTTCCCCATCCAAGCAAGCAAAACAAAAACCACTAAACGGCATACAAAAAGCTCCGGAAGGAAAACCTTCCGGAGCTTTATCTGTCGGGTTGACAGGATTTGAACCTGCGACCCCTTGACCCCCAGTCAAGTGCGCTACCAAGCTGCGCCACAACCCGATTCGTTATTCACGATATTGTTTTCAAGGTTTCCCCTGAACACTCGAATAACTATACCGGGCTTTTAACCCCCGCGCAAGCCAGAATCCCTATTTTTAGAAAAAATCTTAAAAATCTTTTCCTCACGGATTTTTCGTGCAGATTTTCCGCACAGAATCCAGCGCGCGGGAGCCAAGCCTAGCACAAGCCTAGCAAGGGAGCCAGCCCAGCAACACGGCATCAGGCAGACCCCCCCGCTACTAGCGGCGGCCGCCCTTACCCTTCTTAGCCTTCGCGCTCTGACGCTCACCCAGGGAGCGGCGCTCACGCACACGCATCGAAATCTCAATCGGAGTACCCGTGAAATCAAAAGTCTCACGCAGACGACGCATAATGAAGCGACGGTAACCCGGGTCCAAGAAACCGGTAGTAAACAGCACGAACTTCGGCGGACGCGAAGACACCTGAGTACCAAAGAGAATACGCGGCTGCTTACCACCACGCAGCGGGTGCGGATGCGCAGCAACAATCTCGCCCAGGAACGCGTTCAGGCGACCGGTCGGAATACGCGAATCCCACGACTCCAGCGAGTGCTCCAGGGCGGGCACCAGCTTGTCCTTGTGCCAGCCGGTCTTCGCCGAAATGTTCACGCGAGGAGCCCACTGCACGTGCGCCAGGTCGCGCTCAATCTCGCGCTCAAGCATGTAGCGGCGGTCCTCATCGAGGGTATCCCACTTATTGAATGCCAGGACCATCGCACGACCCGAATCAATCACGGTCTGCACGATACGCACATCCTGCTCAGAGATCGGCTCGGAAACATCCAACAGCACCACGGCAACCTCAGAGCGCTCCAGAGCAGTCTGAGTACGCAGCGAAGAGTAGAACTCCGCACCCTTAGCCATGTGCTGGCGACGGCGAATACCCGCGGTATCCACAAAACGCCAAGGGTAGCCGCCCAGCTCAATAATCTCGTCAATCGGGTCACGAGTCGTACCAGCCAGGTCATTCACCACGGCACGCTCAGAACCAGCCAGCTTATTCAGCAGCGACGACTTACCCACGTTCGGGCGACCCACCAGAGCCACACGACGCGGGCCACCCAGCGCCTCCGGCTGAGCAAACTGCGAGTGCTCCGGCATGACCTCAAGAATCTCGTCCAGGGCATCCGCCAGGCCGCGACCGTGCAGACCCGACACCGGGAACGGCTGACCCATACCCAGCGACCAGAGGTTATAAATCTCCGGCTCCAGGTGAGCGTCATCAATCTTGTTAGCAATCAGAACGATCGGCTTCTTCACGCGGCGCAGCATACGCACAATCTGCTCATCCGAAGCGGTCACACCCACGCGGGCGTCAACCACCAGGACCACAACATCGGCCTGCTCCACAGCAATCTCAGCCTGCTCAGCAACCTGAGCATCAATACCGCGGGCGTCAGACTCCCAACCACCGGTATCAACCAGGGTGAAGCTCTTACCCAGCCACTCAGCCTTATAGGACACGCGGTCACGAGTCACACCCGGCTTATCCTCAACCACCGCTTCACGGCGGCCCAGAATACGGTTAATGATGGTCGACTTACCCACGTTCGGGCGGCCAACAATCGCCACTACCGGATCAGCGAGCTGCTCTTCCTCATCCTCAATGTCGAAGCCCCAAGCACCCAGCAGGGCGCGGTCCTCTTCATCCAGGTCGTAGTCCTCAAGACCCTCAAGCAGAGCCTGAGCACGCTGGTCAGCGGTCTCATCATCAATCTCAGCGAGGCGCTCGGTAACGTCGTCCTCGCCACCGCCCAGGTACTTATCTTCGTAATCGTCGCGGATAGCGTCCTCAGCCATGCGCATTCCTTTCTCTACCCGCCCCACGCCCAACCCGAGGGTCAGCACGCGAGCGCGGCTCAACGTCTTATCGGGAGCGGATGCACCACTCCCCCAGCGTTTCGGCGGGGCCTAGCCCGCGCGCTTCGCCTTCAACTGGTCATTCACAGCGTTAATCACTGCAGAGACCGTCGCATTAAAATCAAGATCCGAGCTGTCCACCAGGGTCACGCCCTCGGCAGCTTTCATAAAGTTATTGACCTTCGAATCCTTCGCATCACGCTCAGCGATCTGCTTGCTCAAGTCACCCGAAGCGCCGGACTTCTCCGCGTTCTCCAGGCCGCGGCGCGCCATGCGCACCTCTTCAGAAGCAGTCAGCAGGATGCGCGCATCAGCGTCGGGAGCAACCACGGTAGTGATGTCGCGGCCCTCAGCGACCATGCCGTTAATAGCGTGGTTAATCATCCAACGCTGCAGGCCAATCAGGTGCTCACGAACCGCCGGAACCGAAGCCACAGCAGACACCGCCGAAGAAATGCGCTCGCTACGAATCTCCTCACGGATATCGGTCGAGCCCATCAGAATCTCTTCTTCCTTAATGTTCGTACCGAACACCAGGGGCATCTCCTCGACAGCCTTCACGATCGCCTCAGCGTCGTTCAGGTCAACGCCAAGTTCCAGCACACGGTAGGTTGCGGCACGGTACATTGCACCGGTGTCCAGGTACGCCAGGCCAAAGTGGCGTGCAACTTCCTTAGACACAGACGACTTACCGGAACCGGAAGGACCGTCAATAGCAATCGTCAGTTTAGGGTTCTCGTGCATCAGCACTCCTTAAAATTCGTCTCAAACTTTATGCCGGAAAGTACAGCTTTAACTCTACTTCACAACGCGCCAACCGCGAGCCGACAAATCGCGGACCAGCGCCTCATGAATAGACGGATTGACCGAGATTTCAGCCATACCCACCGGGGCACCCGTCGAGTGCTCCAGACGCAAATCCTCAAGGTTCGCGCCCAGCTCACCAATTTCGGCAAGCAAACGAGCCAGCGTGCCGGGGGTGTCGTCCACCAGCACCGTCATCTTCGCGAACGCGGCGGGGGCCGTACCGTGCTTACCCGGAATACGGCTAACGCCCGCGTTGCCTTCGCTCATCAGCTGTGCCAAATCCAGACGAGCGCCAGACGCCGTCGGGTTCTCCAGCGTCGCAATGAGACGGTTCAGGTCATCACGCACACCGTAGAGAGTCTGCACAATCGGGTCAGCGTTCGCCGCAAAAATCTGCACCCACAGCGTCGGGTCTGAAGCCGCGATACGCACCGTATCGCGCAAACCCTGACCCGCCAGGGACAGCGCATACAGCGGAGTGTCCTGCAGACGCGAAGCCAACAGCGAGCTCATCGCCTGCGGCACATGAGAAATCAGGGCAACCGTCTGATCATGCTCCTCAACGCCCAGAGAAGTCACAATCGCGCCCAGCTCCACCGCCACAGAACGCACCAGACGCACACACTCGGGGCGAACCGAATTGTGCTCGCAGATGATCCACGGACGCGCCTGGAACAGCTCACCGCGAGCAGCCACCGGGCCAGACTTCTCACGTCCAGCCATCGGATGCGAACCCACGTAACGGGACGCATCCGCACTCGAGGCAAGCACATCAGCCAGCGGCTGCACCTTCACCGAGGCAACATCCGTCACCACGGCGCCGGGGTAGCCCGCCTCCGGTCGAGGCGCATAGGTGTTCAACGCGCGAGCGCACACGGCACCGGCACTATCCGGAGGCGCAGCCACCACCACCAGCTGCGGGGCGAAGGCGGTGCGCTCCTCCTCCGACAGAGTGGAGAAACTTGTACCGGCACCGATATCCTGCGCCACAGCCTCGGCGGTGGGTGAAATATCTTGGACGTACACGTCCTCGCATCCTGCCGCACGCAACCCCAAACCAATAGAGGCACCCAGCAGACCCGAGCCGATAATGAGCACCGGCCCGGTCAGCGTTGAGTCCATGGGCAGCTCAGATGCGGAAAGCTCAGCGGGCGAGCTCATGACAACTCCTTAGCGTTATTACATGTCCACCGAAGCGAGCAGGTGACCGATCTCAACCTTGGAGAGGTTACGGACGGTACCCTGCTTCTGCGAACCGATACGGATCGGGCCCATCTCAACGCGGACCAGGCGCTCAACCGGGTAGCCGACAGCGTCGAAGAGACGGCGCACGATGCGGTTCTTACCGGAGTGGATGGTCACCTCAACGAGCACGTGGCCAGGGGTGGAGTCCACCAGCTTGAACTCGTCAACGCGGGTCACGCCGTCTTCCAGGCGAATACCCTTCTTCATGGCTGCGCCGACGCCGGGCTCCATGGGGCCGGGAACCTGCACCAGGTAGGTCTTGGGCACCTCGTAAGAGGGGTGGGTGAGGCGGTTCGCCAGTTCACCGTCGTTGGTCAGCAGCAGCAGACCCTCGGTTTCGACGTCCAGGCGGCCCACGTGGAATACGCGCTCGCTCATGGAGGAACGCAGGAAGTCGGAGATGCAGGGGCGACCTTCGGGGTCTTCCATGGTGGAGACCACGCCGGCGGGCTTGTTGAATGCCATGTAGACGAGCTTGTCGTTGGTCTGAACGGTCATGCCGTCCACTTGCACGGTGACCTTGGAGGGGTCCACGCGCACGCCCAGCTCGGTCACGACTTCACCGTTGACGGTGACGCGGCCTTCGGTAATCATTTCTTCGCAGACGCGGCGGGATGCCACACCGGCCTGGGCAAGCAGCTTCTGCAGGCGTACGCCGTCGTGGTCGTAGAACTCGTAGTGGTCTACCGGGGCGTTGCGGGGGCGGCGGGGGCGGTGCGGGCCAGCGTAGTTGCTGACGCGGTATTCGCCGCGCTCGTTTGCGAAGGCTTCGCCGGAGCGGTAGGGGCGGCCCGGTGCGCGGCGTTCGCGCTTGGGCAGTTCGGTACCGCGGCCTCGGCCGGAACCTGCGCGGCCTGCGCCGAACTTCTTCTCGCCAAACTTCTTGTCACCGAATTTCTTCTCGCCGAAGCCCTTTGCGCCGCCCTTGCCTGCGCCACTCTTCGGTGCGCCGGGACGACCGCCGCGTGCGGATGCGCCCTTAGCGCCGGGCTTACCGCCCTGACCGGGACGAGCAGCGCCGGGACGGCCACCGCGGGAGTTCTGGGGGCGACCGGATGCAGAGCGGCCGCCGCGGGAGGAGTTTCCATATGCCATGGTGTTCTTCTCTTTTCTGTCGTTGTAGTTCTTGTTAGTCTTTGTGCCCGGCACCGAATATGCGGTGTTTATGTCAGCGCCAAGGGCGCTTATCCGGGTAGTTCTGCCGCAGGTTTTCAGCAGAACCGTTGGACGTTTCGTTATTGCCGAAACGGCTGTAGCTGGCGGGCTAGTCGTTACCTTCGGCGAGGACCGCCGCCTCCGTGTCGTCGGGCAGGAAGGGCGCAAGCGCCGGCAGCTCCTCCAGGGAGTTCAACCCGAGCTTCACCAGTAGCAGCTCCGTGGTTTCGTAGAGGGTCGCGCCGCTTCCGGATTCACGACCAGCCTCACGAATCAGCTGCCGTTGCAGTAGCTGACGGATTGCCGCGTCCGCGTTTACGCCTCGAATGGAGGCTACCCTCGCCCTGGTCACCGGCTGCTGGTAGGCAATCACGGCGAGCGTCTCGTAGGCGGGCTTGCTCAGCGTCGCGCTCTTGGAGCGGGTCACGAAGCGTGCCACCCAGGGGGCGAAGTCGTCGCGGGCGTAGAGCTTCCAGCCTCCTGCGATGTTCCGCAGCTGGAATCCGCGCGGTTCGGGCGCCACCCGGTTTTCGTCTTCTCCGTAGCCGCTTTCTTCGCCGTTGTACTCGCGGTACAACTGGTCGAGCGCGTGCTCAACAGCGCGTTCGCTGACGATGAGAGCGGCGGAGAGTTCACGCACGCTCACGGGCGCTTCGGCAACGGCGAGGATCGCCTCGATGGCGCTTTTGACGCCACCGGGGATTGCCTCGACCTTGGAAAATTCGGCTTCGGCATCGACCGCCACGCTGGGTGCGGTGGAGGGGCCTCCCGCCGGAATCTTTACCGATTTTGTTGCCGGCTCCTTCGACTCGCGGGATACAGTTTCCTGCGATTCCTCATAGCTGTCGGAAATGTCGGAAATGTCGGAACCATCGGAGTCCTCTACCGGTTCAGTGGCTTCAGCCTCCTCAGCTTCTTCGGTAACCTCAGCCTCCAGAGGAGTTGCCGCTACCTCGTGCTCAGCCGGCTCAGCGTCCGCCTCAGCAGACTTTGAGATTTCAGCCTCTACCGCCTCTACCGGCGCCGAGTCTGCCTGTTCCGAATCCTCATCTGCGTTCGGATCCCAGTAGCCCATGTTCACGATGGCAAGGTCGTCAGGGGTGAATTCACGGTCAAAGCGTGAGCCGTGATTACTCATACTCCTCCTCTACCGGTTCCGTGTTAGCTTCAGATTCGTTCGCAGATTCGTTCACTTGGGGTGATTCGGGTGATTCAGGTGCTTCACTGATTTCGTGCACATCCTGTGTGCCTGCGGTGTCTGCAGTTTCTTCGCGGATCACGAACTGTGCGGCGCTCGCGCTCGCGCGTACCCGAATGGCTCCGAGCGGTGCGTCCTGTTCCACGTGCAGGGCGCCTTCTTTGTAGAGCTCGAGCAGGGCAAGAAAACGAACCACCGCGATTTCTAGTTCACCGGATCCTTGAACCAGTTCGGCGAAGCTCAGTTCCCGCGCCGCGGTATCGAGCAGGCTGTGCAGAATGTAGTGTTCTTCAGCCGCGATGGTGGTTAGCGGAACGTGCAGGTGCTCGTTGAGTTCTTCAACGATTTCTTCGGGTTCCGGTTCGGACTCTTTGGGGGTTCGGCTCAGCGCTGCTGCGGCGATGCGGGCGAACTCTTCGGCACCTCCGGTGAAGACCAGCTCGGGTAGCGCCTGGGCGAATCGTTCTTCGAGGGCTACCGCACGGGGAAAACGCTGCGCTTCTTGCGCCCAGCGTTCAGCAAAAATATCGGCGACTTCGCGGTAGGCGCGGTATTGCAGCAGACGGGCGAAAAGCAGGTCGCGCGCCTCCAGCAGTGCAACGTCCTCTTCGAGGGGCTCACGATGCTGCGGGAGCAGGCGTGCGGTTTTGAGTTCCAGCAGGGTTGCGGCGGTGACCAGAAATTCGCTGGCTTCGTCGAGTGCACGTTCGGTGCCTTCAGCGTAGAGGGCGTGCAGGTATGCGAGGAACTCGTCGGTGACCTCTGCGAGCGCCACCTCGGTAATGTCGAGTTTGCGGCGCGAAATCAGGGTCAGTAGAAGATCAAAGGGACCCTCAAAATTACTGAGGGTGAGGGTGAAACCGCGTTCCGGGTTCTGCAGGCTGCGGCCCTCAGTCCGGGCGTTCGCGGCGGTGTCTGCGTTCGGTGTCGGTACCCTCACGGCAGCGACGTTCGTGGTCATAAACGACCTATTCTCCTTAGGTTTATTCTCCCCGGCTTCGTTGATGCCGTCTCAGATGCGGCTTTTACTTCGCCTATTTTTCGGCGCAAGCAGTGTGCGGGTTCTTTAGAATCCACACAATTATACGCCCTCTGCCGGTGTGACTCAAGGGTGAGAGTCACCTCAGCAGAGGGCGTATAGGTGCGGGGGGCTTTAGCGTGCGCCGCCCTTGTAAATCAGTTCGCGAGCAACCTGACGGTACGCCTCGGCACCGGGATGGCTCGAGGCGTAGCTGAGAATCGGCTCAGCGGACACCGATGCGTCCGGGAACTTCACGGTGCGCTTGATGACGGTGTCGAACACCTTGTCGCCGAAAGCGTCCACGATGCGCGCCAGAACTTCCTTGGAGTGGATGGTGCGCGCATCGAACATGGTGGCAAGTACGCCGGAGATTTCGAGGTCGGGGTTCAGGCGGTCCTGAACCTTCTCGATGGAGTCGACCAGCAGTGCGACGGCGCGCAGTGCGAAGAACTCACAAATCAGCGGAATAATGACGCCTTCGGAGGCGGTCAGTGCGTTGACGGTCAGCAGGCCCAGGGAGGGCTGGCAGTCGATGAGGATGACGTCGTACTCGTCGCGCACCTTGCGCAGGGCCGAAGCGAGAACCTGCTCGCGAGCCACCTCATTGACCAGCTGCACCTCGGCTGCGGAAAGGTCGATGTTCGCGGGCAGCAGGTCGATGTTCTCCACGCCGGTGGGCAGGATAACGTCCTTAATGTCGACCTTGCGGTCCATCATGACGTTGTAGACGGTCAGGTCCAGTTCGTGCGGGTTCGCACCGAAACCGGCGGAGAGAGCACCCTGCGGGTCGAAGTCGACCAGCAGCACCTTACGGCCGCATTCTGCCAGTGCCGCGCCCAGGTTAATGGTGGAGGTGGTCTTACCCACGCCGCCCTTCTGATTCACCATAGAGATAATGCGGGCGGGACCGTGGCTGCTCAGCGGAGCCGGGTCGGGGTATACGCGCAGGGGTCGACCGGTGGGGCCGAGTTCTTGAGCCTGAGCTTCAGTCAATGGTTCACCTTCATCAATGAATTCGAAGTTTTAAAGTTTAAGCGTTGTCTATAAGGTTACCTCAAGAGCGCCTGTTCCGCGGATTGACGGGGTTTTATCCCCGTTCGTGGGCACGCGGATGCGCCATGCGGTACACCTCCATGAGCCCCTCGGGCGTGACCTTGGTGTACACCTGTGTGGTGGCGATGGAGGCGTGCCCGAGCAGTTCTTGCACCACGCGAATATCGGCGCCGCCCTGCAGCAGGTGCGTTGCGAAGCTGTGGCGCATGGAGTGCGGTGAGAAGTCGGAGCTGAGCCCGGCGGCTTCGGCGGCTTCTTTGAGGATGAGCCAGGCGCCTTGGCGTCCGAGTCTGCCGCCTCGTCCGTTGACGAAGAGCGCGGCGGTGCCTTTACCGTGCGCTACGAGGGAGGGGCGGGCACGCACCAGGTAGTCTTGGATTGCTTTTTGGGCGTAGCTACCGATGGGTACGAGCCGTTCTTTATTTCCCTTACCGAAGAGTCGAACGTAGCCGGGCAGAGTGATCTGGTTGCCGTCTTCATCGGTGAGGGTTCCCTCGAAGTGAACGTCGTCGATATCGGCGTTGAGCATTTCGCTCACGCGCGCGCCGGTGGCGTAGAGGAATTCGAGTATGGCTCGGTTGCGTAGCCCGGTTGCGGTTTCGCGGTCGGGTACGGCGAGTAGCCGCTGGATGTCTTCTACGCTGACTGCTTTGGGTAGGCGTTTAACGTTCTTGGGCGGGGTGACCGGTGCCGCCGGGTCGGTGGGCACAATGAGCGCGGAGACCCAGAAGGCGTGTGCTCCGCGGACTGCCGCCATGGTGCGGGCGATGGAGTTCGGACCCAAGGGCAGGGGCAGGTTCGGTGCCCCTTCAGCGGTTGGCGCTTCTTTTTCTGGCGCCCCGGCTTTCTCCGGCTGCCCGGCACGCCCGTTTCCAGTACCTCGCCCCGATTCGGAAGCGATCATCAGTGCCAGCGATTCTGCGGCTTCTTCCTGTGCTTCCTGAGATTCCTGCGCGTTCTGCTTATTCTTCTCCCCTGCGTCAAATCCGGCAAGGGGCACGGTGGGGGCGGCGAGTTCCCGCATGAAGGAGCGTACCTGCGCGGTGGTGATGCGTTCGGGGTCGATGACGCCGAGGGTCGCCATGTAGGCACTGTATCGTCGCAAATCACGCGCGTAGGAGGCGATGGTGTGCTCGCTGCTTCCTCGTTCCACGCGCAGGTGGATGAGGTACTGGTCAACGGCTTTCTGGAGCGGGGTCTGTGCCTCCTGGTGGAAAGCACCCAGGCTAGAAGAATCCAGAGCAGAAGAACCCAGCACGGAGGAACCGGCAGAAGAGGTTACGCCGAGCAGACCCGCGCCGCGGGGCGCCTTGCTCACCGTGCTTTTTGTCTGCTTCACGCTATCTCCTCTGTCGGTTCTGTTGATGTTTGGGCCTCTTGATATTTGGGCTTGCCGTAGGCGAGGCTACTCCCCCGCCCCCCCCTGTTCCGTTCTTAGTGGTTGCGGAAGTTCTCCGGCTTTTCGCGGCGCTGTCCCATGTAGGGGTGGAACTCCCAGCCACCCTCGGCGGGGCGCAGGCCTTCAAAGTTGTTCTGCGCAGCCGCGTAGGTGGCGAGTACCGCCTGGATAGCGAGCGCGTTATGAACCTTTCCGCCCAGTACCAGCTGTACCGCCTCGGCGAGGGGCACCCAGCGGTAGGTCATTTCAGCTTCTTCTTCGGTACGCTCGCTACGTTCTTCGGCGGGCAGTTCCGAGAGGTTACGCGCCAGGTAGACGCGGCCTGCTTCGCTGGTTGCGCCGGGGCTGCTGAAGTAGTCGGTCAGTGCGTTCCAGGTTTCTGCCTGCAGGTCTGCCTCTTCGGCAAGTTCGCGCTGCGCGGCGACCAGGGGGTCTTCACCGTCGATGTCGAGCAGTCCGGCGGGTACTTCCCAGAGGTTCATGCGCACCGGGTGGCGGTACTGGTTTAGCATCAGCAGTTCGTTGTTGTCGTTGAGGACCGCCACGGCGACGGCGCCGGGCATTTCCACGACGTCGCGGGTCAGCACGGTGTTTTTGTTGAGTTCGTACTCTTCAACGGTCGTTTCGATCACGTAGCCGCTGTACTTCACGGTGCGGGTGCGGATGGTGCGTTCGGAGGGTGCATCAATAATCTGCTGGTTGTTGCTCATTCTTTCATTGTAGGCGGCTTCTTAGCCCCGCTACGTTTGGCGCGTCAGGTACGGGCACGGAATAAGGCATGTTCAGGTTTAAACGAAAGCATCCCGCTCTCCCCTGCGCGGGGTGAGCGGGATGCTGAACGTTTGTGCCTAGACGTTAGGCGCCGCGGCGCTCCAGAGCAGCCTTAATCAGGCCGGAGAAGAGCGGGTGCGGGCGGGTCGGACGCGAGCGGTACTCGGGGTGTGCCTGAGTTGCCACGTAGTAGGGGTGTGCTTCTGCAGGCAGTTCCACGTACTCGACCAGCGAGGAGTCCGGGGAGGTACCGGAGATGCGCAGGCCTGCTTCTTCAAGCTGCTCGCGGTACTCGTTGTTCACCTCGTAGCGGTGGCGGTGACGCTCTGCAACCTCGGTTGCACCGTACGCCTTAGCAACCTGAGAGCCGGGAACCAGGTTTGCCTTGTACAGGCCCAGGCGCATGGTGCCGCCCAGGTCGCCTGCACCTTCGACGAACTGCTTCTGCTCTTCGATGGTTGCGATGACCGGTACGGAGGTTTCCGGATCGAACTCGGTGGAGGATGCTTCGGTCAGACCCAGTACGTTGCGTGCGTACTCGATAACCATGGACTGCAGGCCGAGGCAGATGCCCAGGGTCGGGAGCTTGTGCTCGCGTGCGTACTTGAGGGCGCCGATCTTGCCGTCCAGGCCGCGGATGCCGAAGCCGCCGGGCACGAGGATTGCGTCCATGTTGCGCAGCTGGTGGTCTGCATCTTCGTCGGTTGCGCACAGGTCGGCTGCAACCCACTTGATGTTGACCTTCACGTTGTTTGCGAAGCCGCCGGCGCGCAGAGCCTCGGAGACGGACAGGTATGCGTCGGGCAGGTCGATGTACTTACCGACCAGGCCAACGTTGACCTCTGCTGCGGGGCGGTGCACTGCGTCGAGCAGGCGGTCCCACTGGGTGAAGTCCGGTGCGGGAGCCTCAATGCCGAAGTAGTCGAGGATGTAGTCGTCGAGCTTCTGGCTGTGCAGGGTCTTGGGGATGTCGTAGATGCTGGGTGCGTCGGCGCAGGAGATGACTGCGTCGCTGTCCACGTCGCATGCGTTACCAATCTTGGTACGGTGCGATACGGGGACCTCACGCTCACAGCGCAGGATCAGACCGTCAGGCTGGATGCCCAGGCCGCGCAGTGCTGCCACGGAGTGCTGGGTCGGCTTGGTCTTGAGCTCGCCGGAGGGGCCGATGAAGGGCACCAGGGAGACGTGCAGGAAGAAGACGTTCTTGCGGCCAACATCGCGGCGTACCTGGCGTGCTGCTTCCATGAAGGGCAGGGACTCGATATCGCCGACGGTACCACCGATTTCGGTGATGATGATGTCGGGTGCGTTGTCAATTTCCGCTGCGTGACGCATGCGGGCCTTGATTTCGTCAGTAATGTGAGGGATGACCTGGACGGTGTCGCCGAGGTATTCGCCGCGGCGTTCCTTTGCGATGACGGAGGAGTAGACCTGGCCGGTGGTCACGTTAGCGGACTGGTCGAGGTTTTCGTCCAGGAAGCGCTCGTAGTGTCCGATGTCGAGGTCGGTTTCAGCACCGTCGTCGGTGACAAAGACTTCACCGTGCTGGAAGGGGTTCATCGTACCGGGATCGACGTTCAGGTAGGGGTCGAACTTCTGCATGGTCACAGAGAGGCCACGTGCGCGAAGAAGCTGACCGAGGGAAGAGGCCGACAGGCCCTTACCGAGAGAAGATGCAACGCCGCCGGTCACGAAAATCTGGCGGGTTACCTTGTCGTTAGAGGACGCGTTCAGAGCGTTATTTTTTTCATTCACCACGGAATTTAAGCCTACCATTTTCTTGTCTGCTATCCAAGCAGAGGGTTTTGCCGCGAGAGGATTCTCTCAGGCGGTTTTCCCTCCCCTATTTGTCCTTATCACCACTGTAAACGGAGCGGGGGCTTTAATATTCCCGCCGCGCCGTGTAGACGCAGGTGTAGGAGTATGCACAGAGTATCTCACATCCTCCGCACTCCATGCACCACTGTTGGTCACCGGCTTGGGCTGTACTGACAACTTTCCGGGGCATGCTCGCGCACTTCAGTCCCTTTGATGGTCTTTAGTGCGAAAGATGCTATCTTTCGACGCTTTTGCCAGCACTTTCCCAATGTATTTCCCTGCAGGTTTGCCGTCAGTTTCAGCGCCCCTGCGGCACTTCTCGACCGGCTGCCAGCAGCTCGCGGGCGTGCTCTCGTGCCGATTCTGATTGATCGTGCCCGGAGAGCATTCGCGCCAGTTCCACCACGCGTTCCTCTTCGGAAAGTACCTTGACCTTCGAGAGGGACGCGTCATCATTTTTCAGCACAAGGATGTGCTGGTCCGCGAAGGCGGCAACCTGCGGCAGGTGGGTGACCACCAGAACCTGCACGTGTCGGGCGAGCATGGCAAGGCGGCGACCGATTTCGATAGCTGCCTTACCACCCACACCGGAGTCCACCTCATCGAAGATGAAGGTGGGCACGGGATCCACTTCGGCAAGCACTACCTCCAGGGCGAGCATCACGCGGGAAAGCTCACCACCGGAGGCGCCCTTACCGAGCGGGCGCGGCACGGCAGTTCGGTGCGGGGCCAGCATGAAGGTCACGGTGTCTCGACCGTGCACCGAGAACTTTTCAGCTTCGGCAACCTCCACGACCAGGGAGGCGTTCGGCATGGCAAGAGCAGTAAGCTCCTCACTGACGGCATCCGCCAGTTTCTGCGCGGCGGCACGGCGCAGGGCGGTCAGCTCTTCTGCCTGGGCGCCGAGCACCTTACGTAGCTGTACCAGTTCGGTTTCCAGGGTTTCCTGTCGCTGCGGGTCGTCTACCAGGGTCTCAAGGCGTGCACGGGATTCTTCGGCCCATTCGAGAACCTCGGCAATATCGGCACCGTACTTGCGGGTGAGGGTCGCCAGCTGGGCGCGGCGAGTCTGCACCTGTGCCAGACGTTCGGGACCTTCAACATCCAGGGAGGCCATGTAGGAGGACAAATCCGAGGAGATATCGGTGGCAAGAATCAACAATTCGTTGACGCGCGCCGCGAGGGAGGCAAGCTCTTCATCAGCGTCTGCCTGCGCCTGTAGCGCGGAGCGGCTTGCATCGAGCAGGCTCATGACGCTCTGCTCATCACCGGTAGAGTATTCGCTACCGCTGAGCGCTGCGGAGGCGGTCGCCGAGGCAATGCGTAGTGCTTCAACGTTCATGAGCTTCACCATTTCGGCTTTGAGCTCTTCTTCTTCCCCGGCCTGCGGGTTGACGGCGCTAATTTCTTCGAGGGCGCCCTGCAGGGTCTGCGCTTCGAGGGCGCGTGCGCGAGAGTTTTCGCGTACTTCCTTGAGCTCTGCTGCGGCGGCGCGGTATCGTTCGTAGTTTTCGCGGTACTTCTCAAGCAGGTTGGCGAGCTCTTCGCCGGCGTACAGGTCGAGGGACTGGCGCTGTTCCGCCGCAGACTTGAGGCGCAACTGATCGGACTGGCCGTGGACTGCGACAAGAGTCTGACCAATCTGAGACAGGGTTCCGATGGGTGCGGAGCAACCGCCGACGTGGGCGCGGGAGCGCCCCGAGGCGTTGACGGTGCGTGCCAGAAGCAGTTCGGAGGTCTGTTCGTCGATGTCTTCGGCGGTGCCGCCGGCTTCTTCAGCAAGCTCAAGGGCGCGGTGCCCGTGGGGCAGGCGAATGACTGCTTCGGCGAGGGCGCTCTTGGCGCCGTTGCGCACGCTGGATGCGTCGGATCGGGCGCCCAGGAGCATGCCGAGGGCAGTGACGACCATGGTTTTACCTGCGCCGGTTTCGCCGGTCAGCACGGAGAATCCGGGTTCGAGGGGGAGCCTCGCATCGGTGATGATGCCGAGGTCTCGAATATGGATTTCCTCAATCACGAACGTTCATTCCTTTTCTTTAGTGCTTCTCGGTATCCTGCGGGCCGCGCCAGCCACGGATCGGAAGCTCAAATTTACGCACCAGTCGCTCAGAGAAGGGAGCCGGATGGATACGGGCGAGCAGCACCGACTTCTCGGAGCGTCGCACCTCAATACGGGAGCCGGGGTCCAGCTCCACGGTTCGGCGGCCATCGCACCAGAGCACGCCGGAGGCGCCGTTTCCGGGCATCATTTCTACCGCCAGGGTGGAGGTCGGCGCCGCCACCAGCGGGCGCGCGAAGAGCGCGTGAGCCGAGAGCGGCACCATGAGAATTGCTTCAACTTCGGGCCAGACGACCGGGCCGCCACCGGAGAAAGCGTAGGCAGTCGAACCGGTGGGGGTTCCCATGACCACGCCATCGCAGCCGAAGCTGCTGAGCGGGCGGCAGTCCACCTCGATAATGACTTCAATCATTTTTTCGCGGTTGCCCTTTTCGACGCTGGCTTCGTTCAGCGCCCAGTCGCTGTGCACGCGTTTGCCGTCATTCCAGACTTCCACGTCGATTGCCATGCGTTCTTCAACGGTGTATTCGTTGTTGACGATGCAGCGAACGGTTTCGGTCAGGTCGCTCTCTTCGGATTCGGCGAGGAAGCCGACGTGCCCCAGGTTCACACCGATGAGCGGAACACTGGTTCGGCGCACCATTTCTGCGGCACGAAGAATCGAACCGTCACCGCCGAGCACCACACCGAGTTCAATATCGATGAGCGCCACGGATTCATGGACGACCTGCACGGGGACGGGCTCGTCCCAGTTTTCGCTCAGGGTTTCCAGATCGGAGCGAGTCATGACGGGTGCGAGTCCCTCTTCGTAGAGCTGGGTGCATGCCTGTCGGGCGGCATCTCGTGCTTCTTTGCGCCCCACATGGGCGAAGACGAGAATCTTACGGTGACGTTGTTCCACCGAGTCTTCGAAACCATGACGTTCGAAACTGTGGTATTCGGAACTATGACGCGCACCTGCGGCAACTACCTGTGCGGTTGCTTCCTGCGGTGCGTGGCTTTCGTGTTCTGCCATAACGACTCTCTCCCATCGGGTGTTGAGATCGGGATGTTGAGATGGTGTATCTACACCTATCATACCGAATATGTTCTCGAAGATTTTCTAAAGAGCTATATTTTTAGAAAATTATTTCGAATAGCGTACGGCTGGGGTATCTCTAAAATACCTGTAAAAATACCTGCGAATAGCACGGCAGCCTGAGAAAGCCCCGCCCTCAACGCGTCCTGCGTTACCGAGCGGTTTCTCTCAGACTGCCTTAGCACTATTTATTTTCGGCACTATATTTACTTTCGACACCGTTGAATAGGGAGTTGTAAAAAAGTTCCCTTAGCCTGCACAGCAAGATAATTTCGA
>OAVR01000253.1_pt1 | contig 18036 bp, 17 predicted proteins | sample 1476451 | NCBI WGS metagenome assembly OAVR01 (sample SAMEA2580105, study PRJEB22360) | human gut metagenome | biome: human gut; feature: human-associated habitat; material: faeces | place: Denmark | collected 2008/2010 | reverse complement strand
ATAAGTGAAAACTAATTCCTTGTTTTATAAATTTTTATTTTAAATAAAAATATTAGATTTTTAAAAACAAATTAATCAAAAGCATTTAAATTACTTAATTACAATATCAAAGGCAATATTTCCATTGTTTTTAATTGTAATTTCTGCAATTCTTGTTTCACTATTATATTTTACTGTTGGAATATCATAACTTCCTTCTATTCCATTAACATTTGTAATAGTTGGAGCTTTATCAATATTCATCAATTTAATTATGCTAGTTCTCTTTTCACCATTATTAGTATTTTTTATATAACTATCATATACCCAATTAAGTGCATCTACCTTGCTCATTCCTGGTAATTTTTTAGCTTCATCAGCATTTTTAGCACCTTCCCAAAGAGAATCTTTATTGGTTCTATAGTTATTTAATTTAATATTAATTGATTGATTATTATCTTCCATAATTAAATAAGTATGAGGTTCTAATGTAACTTCTGATTTAATATTAGCAATATCAAAGGATCCTTTTTGATTAATATTTTCATTATAATTATAGTTATAAATAAACCAACGATTATCTAATTTTTGAGCAAAGATATTGCCATTATATTCTTCTTTATATAATTTATTAAAATACTCTTTTCTATTTGTAATATTAGATAATTCTGATGAATTCATATCTATTAATTTAATCTGACTTCCAGATAAACGACTCTCTATTTTATTACGTTCAATAGAAGATGGAACTGCTGGAATATTTCCATAACGTCCAGTCGTATACGTAGGAGATTGACTCATTTCTGTATTAAGCCCTACAAAATAATTACCATTTCCATTTTGTGTGAAATTACCATATAATAAAGATTTAGTTTTTGCACGCATTTCATTTTTTGAAGGACTAGGATTCTTAATAACATATCTGAAAAACTCTTTAATCACATTTGAGAACAATGGTGATTCTTCATTTCTAACTCCATAGGTATATGCTGGATGTTCAAAATTATATACACATCCTCCATTTAAATAAATATTCATTGCTTCAATACCTAATAAAGCTTCTGGTTCAGTAAGCCATTGTCTATTTCCTTGAGTTTTACCTATATTTCCACTTTCAAACAACTTCCACTTGCCAGTTTCATACCATTTCCATGTATCCATTAATCCTCCCCACTGATATGCATAGTCAGTAAGCCAAAGACCAGTCATATAACTACTTGTTGGCGCATCATTTCCTTCAGCTTGTGGAGTATTCTTATACATAAATATAAAGTTTTCCCAATACTTTTCTACAGCTTCCTTAAATACAGTTTTTCCATTAGATCCAAATGCTTTTTCTATAGATCCTCCATTATTTTGCTCTGACCAAATAAAATAACCACCATATTTTGCAGAAAGTTTTAAGTATTCTGCTGCGTTACTTTCTACATTATCTGTCCAAACCCAATAATTTTCTGTACTAAATACCCCTTGTAAAGCGCTGTACTTTGAATACATCTCTTCTATCCACTCAGTTGTTAACCAATGAGCAGCTGTATATCCTGGAACATTTCCTGCTGTATAAACTGTTAATACAATAGGTATTGGCTCATTCTTATTTGTTTTTGGATTAACATAACTTTGTGCCTCATTAAGCATATGTTCATAAAAATCTGCTGCTACTCCATCTCTTTTTGGTAAATCATCTGGATGTAATTGTATTACTGTATACGGTTTCAAATCATCTGGAACCTCTTTCCACTTCCCAACTAATGTGTCATCACCCCAAAAAGCATAATCTCCTTTTTCATATTTAGATCCATTAGCATATAATGGCATAATTAGCAATGGCTTCTCATTTGAAATTTCTCTTCTTTTTTCAGCAGGAGTCCAATCATTTGGATTCACAAAATCACCCTTAGCTGTAAATTTAGCATCTGCATAAACTACTTCATCTCCCCAAGTTTTTTCTCCAGCATAGCTCTTCAGTTGAAGTCTTTTTGCATTTTCAGGGATATTAAGCTCTACCTTAATAGCAGGTGTTTCATATGTTAATCCATTTGGAAACTGATTAATTGTAGAATATATTACCTTACCATCTACAACAACTTCTATTTTATCAACCTTTGCATACTGCTCATTAATAGGATTTGCACTTCTATCTATTCCTAGATAAGAAACGAATTTAGTTACTCCAGCACCTGAAATATCATATGTTATAGTAGAAGGACTTCCTGCAATAGTTCCTAAACCTTTTTCAAATTCACGAATACTTCCATCCTCCATTTTTAAAGAAATTTTTGTTGATTGATTATTATTACCAGGAGTGAAAGGATGATTTTTTTGTACAATTTTACTTTTTGTATCATCTCCATGGGTAGCATTTAACCAATCTAAATCAGATAAATAAACATCTCTGCTTTCTTCCAAAGCATAAACTTCCATACCATTTACCCCTACAAAAAATACTAATATTACACTTAAAATATATTTGATATATTTTTTCAGATTATTTTTCATAGTTACTCCTCCCATTTATCATTAATATATTAAGTTTAATAAATTTTCCCCCTTAAAATTTTAAATTCCCCCTCTCATTTCTATTATTAAATTTATAATTATATTATAAAAAACATTGCTTTATTCAAAGCTTAAGAAGATAATGAGATTGCTAAGAACATTAAGTCCTTAAAAATAGAAGAAAGCAATGATTAAAACTACATTTAGAAAACCTATTATTTATTAATCTTAATTAAATTTAAACTTCCACAACTTTAATTTTTTCAAATAAGTTTTTATAATTATCCATATTTACATAACCTGTTATATGCTCTTGTGCATTAAGCATTCCTAAAGTATTAGCGATTTTCAAAACATTTTCATCTGTTTCTCCATCATTTAATCCCTTAGTTAATCCTGCAATTGTTGAATCTCCAGATCCAACGGGATTAACAACTTGTATTTTAGGTATTATCACCCTATAAAATTTATCATTATGCTTAGCAAATGAACCTTTCGCTCCCATAGATATAACTACCCATTCTATGCCATTAAACATAGGGGTATTTAATATAAATTTTAGATCCTCTATACTATCTTTTACTTTTACACATAATAAATCTGATAATTCATCTATATTAGGCTTTATTGCAAATGGCTTTGAATCATTTTTTAATACTTGTCTTAATTCTTCTCCAGAACAATCTAAAACAACTCTTTTCTTTTTTTTATTACAAATTGAAAGCATTTTAACATAAAAGTCTTTAGGTATTCCCAAAGGCAAACTACCTGAAATAGATATAATATTTGCTTTATCTACTAAAAGTTCAAAGTGCTTTAAAAAGTTATTTGCTTCTTTCTCAGAAATATTTGGACCTGATTCAAGTATTTCTGTTTGATTCCCCTCATGAAGAATAGCAATACAATTACGAGTCTCACCACTTATATCTGAAAAAGAATGTTTTATAGCATTAATATTTAAATCATTTTTTATAAAACCACCAAAAAAACCACCTAATAAACCACTTGCCAAAACATCAGCATCTAACTGCTTTAATACCCTAGTAACATTTAACCCCTTACCTCCAGCAGTTTTTGTTACCTTAGTCACACGATTTACTGAATCTAAATTTAAAACATCCAATGGATAGCTAATATCAATTGAAGGATTCATTGTAATTGTTAAAATCATTTTTTCCCTCCCATAACTAATCCTTATATTCTCCACGATTCCACCTCTCTAAAAATTCATCAAAGAAATGTATGTCATTTTGTTCAGGTTTATTCTCTTCAAGACTATTAATTTTATTGATTATTTTTTTATTTTCTTCATTTTCTATATAATCAGCCTTAATAAAAGCTTCTATAATATCACACATTAAAAATTCTCCTGTTATTTTTCCACCAAATCCAATAACATTAGCATTTAACTGTTCTTTAGCATAAATAGCAGTTGTCATATCACGAACAAGAGCACTTCTAATTCCAGGAACTTTATTCACTGAATTGTTAATTCCTACTCCTGTTCCACAAATACAAACTCCTAAATCAGCCTCTCCATTAGCTACAGCTTCCCCAACCTTTTTACCAAAAATAGGGTAATGAGTTCTGGTAAAATCGTATGTTCCTAAATCAAGAACTTCATATCCTTTTGCCTTTAAAAAATCAGATACTGCAATTTTTGTATCAGTAACAATATGATCACAACCTATAGCAATTTTCATTAATTAATCCTCCCTAATAATTGAACCTAAATAATTTAAGCCATTTTATTCAACATATCTACACGGATTTGATGTCTTCCACCATCATAAGAAGCTTCTAAAAATTCTTTAACAATATTTAAAGCTAATTCACTACCAACAATTTTTGCTCCTATAGTAATTATGCTAGAATTGTTGTGTTCTCTTGTCATATAAGCTGACCTCTCATCAGATACTTCTGCTGCTATAATTCCTTTAATCTTTGTGGCAACCATAAAACTACCTGCCCCATATCCATCAAAGGCAATCCCTAAACTTCCTTTGTTATCTAAAACATCTTTAGCAATAGCAACTGTTGATTCAACAAAATCTTCAGATTCCTTCTCACTTTTATCAATTACCTCAAAATTATTTTCTAAAAGATAACATTTAATCATATTTTTTAATTCCATTCCTTCTTTGTCAGATCCAATTACTACCCTCATAGTTCAATCCTTCCTTCTACTTTAGAAATATCTTTATTTGGTATAAATAAAACCACCCGATTTGCGGGTGATTTTAGATAATATTTAATTTATATCTTAAATTAACTTTAAGCCTAACTTTCTTATAATCTTAATTAGAAAATTTATTATTTCTCACATATTAAATCCTTAATTTCTATAAAAGTCTTAATCTAATGCCCTAAATTCTATTAACATTTTCTAATTATATTTACATATAAATTAGAAAGTCTTTTATTTACTCTTAAGTATAATAATTTCTTTAGGATTTAATTTAACTTCAACGGAACCATCTTCAAAAACTTTATAATTTTTATTACCTAGAACTACTTCATATTCCTTTGGTTCTATATTCTCAAGTTTATAAGATTTAATTTCATCTGATGGATTTCTAAATGAAATAATTGATTGTGAACCAGAATCTGATTGACAATAGTATCCATATACCCCCATAAGGCTAGGCTTTGCTCCAAAGAAAGTACTATTTTTTAATATTGGATAATTCTCCTCAATCCACTTAATTGCTTTTGCATTTACTTCCCAACGTTCATCATCAAACATGGAATAAGAATAATAAAACTCCCAAAAAGCATTTCCACGAGTAGCAATAAACATTAAATACTCTTTAAAATCTTCTATAGAACAATAAATTTGATGATCTAAATACCACATACTTGCAGACTCTGCATAAATCGGTTCATGATTATATAAGCTACATAATGGAAGCTGAATATCTCTTTCAATCAAGAACTCATAATATTGAGAATCACGATATGTCATCATTTGCTGAATATCATTTCCTCCATTTGGAGTAAAGCCAACATCTTGTGAAGTCTGAATCCAAAGACTATTTACCCATTGTAAAAACCAAGGGCTAGGATTCACATAAGATGTAAGATTAATCCAAAAACTCTTTTCTCCTCGTTCTTCTCTTAACTCATTAAATAGACTAATCATAAATTCATATACTGCTGTCATAGTATGCATACCATATGGTCCACTTTCATCCTCAGTATCCGGCTTCAATAACATTCCATCAATTTTCCAATAAGAGATATCATATTTGCTTTGATACTCTAACATTTTTTCTTTCATCTTTCTAAGATAGTTAAAGTCTCCGACATTTACATCATTAGAAATTTTATTTTTAGATCCTATGTTTAAATTCTTATTTTTTTCCAGCCAATCACTCATAGTAACTTGAGTTCCATTATATCCACCACGTGGACCAATCCATAGTCCTAAAGTTGAACCAAGATTTTTTACACATTCTGATATATCTTTTAATTCATTAGGAAACTTACCATTAAATTCCCAAACACTTTCATAATTAGCCCAACCATCATCAACTACAAAGGCATCCAAAGTAATCCCATAGTTTTTAAAACCTCTATTTATTTCTAAGAAACTTTTTATTATGCTATCATTAGTAATGTTTAGCATATGATCATACCAAGAATTATACTGTTTTCTAAAGCTAGCTGGAAGAGATATAGCTTTAATATAATCAAAAAATGAAGCTTGAATTTTTTCTTTTGATTTTTCTGGAGCGGCTCCAATAATTACTGAATGTATATCTAATCTTTTTTCTACACTTTTTCCATAATAATACCTTGAAAAATACGTTTTTTCTTGGATACGATTTTCTCCCATAGGAAATTCCATTCCCATGAATAAAGATTTTGCATAAATAGGTTGCCCTAATTCTACATAATATCCGTTAAAATTCCCCATTTCTTTTATATTATTCTGTTTTTTAGGATAATAGATATTATTAGTATCTTCAAATTCAAAAGTATCACAGTCAATATAATTAATACGTTTACAACAATTAAAAACTGTTAGCTTTTTATTTATAACCTTATTTTCAACAAAATAATTAATTTCAACAGATAAATTGTCTTTACTAAAATTCACCACTAAAAGTTGTTCACTTTGCTTCTTAATCTCCACATTCATCTCAGAAGAAGATAATATTTCTCCATCTACAAAATAGATAATAAATTCATTTTGTGTATGAACTAATATTTCTTCATTTAGAATAGGATTTAAAAATGATGTGGTATAAAAACTTTTTCCATCATAATAAAAATTTCTTTGAATATAATTTCCTAATACTTTCATCAACAGTTACCTCTCAATTATTTTAACTCTATTTTTATAACTGTATCGATTGGATCAGCTAATGTATATGTGAAATGAGCAACCTCTCCAAATTGTACAAATAATATAGAATCATATGCTCTTGTAGTCCAACTTTTAGAAATTCTAACTTCACTTCCATCATGCAATAAAGTCATAGCTTTTACATCTTTTTCATTAATACCAATCAATGCTAAAGGTCCAATTGGTTGTTCAAAAACATGTGCATAAATAACATTGCCTTTTTTAGTATAATAACCCCAATCTGGTTTTGGTAATTCACTAGCACTTCCACATCCATAAATAGATTCTCCATTAGCACTCATCCATTTAGCAAATTCATTTAAAATATCTAAGCTAGGTTGATTAATTACACCCTTTGCTGTAGGTCCAACATTTAAAAGCATATTTCCATTTTTACTAACACACTCAACTAACTTACGAATTAAAACACTACCAGGCTTATATAAATTGTCTGTTGGATTATAGCCCCAATTGTTATTCATTGTTAAACATAATTCCCATGGAACAATATCACCTTTATAATTTCTAATTCCTTCATGAGGTACAATCTGTTCTGGACTAACAAAATCACCACAATATGGACTAGGATTTTCTGTAACAATACTTCCAAATCCCCCTCCAGATGTTTCTAATCTATTGTCAATAATAACATCTGGTTGGTGTTTTCTAACCATATCAATCAATTCTTTAGCCTTCCAAACTTCTCCAAACATTTTGCCGTAAGAAAAATCAAACCATAAGATATCTAATTTTCCATAGTTAGTTACTAACTCTTCAACTTGAGAATGCATATAACTTAAGTAATTATCGAAATTAACTTCTTCATTTACAAATTTTTCATTTCCTCTCATAGGATGATATAAATCATTATACTTAGGGTAATCTTTATGACGCCAATCAATAAGACTATAGTATAATCCTACTTTTAACCCTTCTTCCCTTGCAGCCTCTATAAACTCTCTTACAAGATCTTTTTTTATCTTTGTATTTGTAGATTTAAAATCTGTATATTTACTATCAAACAAGCAAAATCCATCATGATGTTTAGCAGTTAAAATCATATATTTCATTCCTGCCTCTTTTGCTGCTTTTGCCCATTTATGAGGATCAAATCTTTCAGGATTAAATTGTTCTAAATAAAAATCATAATCTTCACTTGAAATTCTTTCGGCACTTCTAACCCATTCGCCTCTACCTAATATAGAGTATAGGCCCCAATGAATAAACATTCCAAAACGACTTTCTCTAAACCATTCTGTTCGCTTCATAATACTATCTAATTCATTTTTCATCACTATTTTCTCCCTTATTATAACTTTAATTTTAATAATATTTATTTTTATTCATCTATAAAACTACATATAATTTTTTAATATAGATTCACCTTATTATCTATATGAATAATAAAAGAAAATTTAAAAACAGTTTATTATTTTAAAATATTCAACCAAACTAATAAAACAGATACAATCATTACTCCAAAAATTATTACAACAGGATTCTTTCCTTTTTTAACCAACTTATAAAGACCTAATGTTAAAAGTAATGGTACTACACCTGGAATAATCTTATTTAAAGTTTCTTGTAATGATACAACTAAATCTCCTTGGATATATTCAAATGCAAAATTAACACCAACCCATTGAGGAATTAATCCTCCTATTAAAATTAAACCTAATGCCATTGACATATTAGTAATATTCTCTAAATTAGATTTAGTTTTTTGACTTTGAATAAAGTTTGCACCTTTTTCATATCCAAATTTTAAACCAAAATATTTAAGTGGAATATTGATAGCATTAATTAAAAATAAAGCTAAAAATATACCTAGTGGATTACCTGCCTTTGCATAGGAAGCACCAACACTAAAAATAATTGGTAATAAAGTTAACCCAATGATACTATCACCAAGACCAGCTAAAGGCCCCATTAAACCAACCTTTATACCTCTAATACTTTGATCTCCTTCATTTTTTTCTTGCTCCTCTAATGCAGATGTAATTCCTAAAATAAATGGAGCTGCTGTTGGATGTGTATTAAAGAACTCTAAATGTCTTGACATAGCAACACTCATATCTTCTTTTTTATCTTTATAAATCTTTTTTAAAGTAGGTAGTATAGTATATAAGAATCCTAAGTTCTGCATACGTTCATAGTTCCAAGAGGCACCATACATGAAACTTCTCCAGAAGACTTTATTTATTGTTTTTTTCTCTAAACCATTTTTATTCATAGATCTAAAACCTCCTCTTCTTCAACTTTACACGTATCATTAGGTATTTGAACTGAATTTGATTTCATTGAAAGTAAGAATACGATTGCAACACCTAATAAAGCTATACCAATTGTTGATAAATTTAAGAATGCTGAAAATACAAAACCAACTAGTAAATATGGCCACATATTTTTTTTAAGCATCATATTTAATAACATAGCAAAACCAATTGCAGGTAACATACCTCCAGCAACATTTAAGCCATTCATAATTACTGGTGGAATTTTATCAAATAAATCTTTAATATAGTTTCCACCTAATACTAATGCTGCAAAAATAGGTACAACTTTAAATAAAACAATTAATACTAAGCTTGAATAATGATATAATCCAATTTTACTTGGATCTCCTTTTTGAGCTGCTTCATCAGCCTTTTTTACAAAATAAATATCTACAGTTTTAGCTAATACATCCAATTGTTGAGTTACAACTGCAACTGGAACTGCAATTGCAACACCAGCAGTAACTCCATGTCCTGATAAAATTCCTAATGCTGTTCCTACAATAGCTCCTGAAATTGTATCTGGTGGAGTATATCCTCCAACAGCTGTAACACCTAACCACATAAGTTCAAGAGTTGCACCGATTATCATACCTTGTTGAAAATCTCCTAATACTAATCCAACTAACGAACCTGCAATAAGAGGTCTATATAACATTAAAACTGGTCCATTATAATCAATTGTTGCTATAACAGCAACAGCTGTTACTAAAAGCATTTGTATTACCATTTAATACACTCCCTCCTCAATCAATATAATTTTTCATATCTTCACTCTTATCATTTGGAACCATTTGAATCTCAACTTTTACACCACTATTTATAATATTCTTAAAATACTTTCTATCTTCATCTGTAACAGCAACTCCTGCTGTGATTTTCTCATTTAAACTTGTCTTACTCATGTTTCCAACATTTAAATAATCAAATTTAACTTTTCCCTCTAAACATTCAAATACTTCTTTTGGATTTGTGAAAAGTAGCATTGTTCTACGCTTAATAGGAACTTTATTATATGCAGAAATAAATTTTTCAGGGTTAAAAAATACTACTTTAATTCCTGCTGGTGCTGCTGTTTTTAAAATTGTTTGTCTAAGCTTATCATTGTACACATCCTCACTAACAATAATTGCTTGCTCAATTTCATATTTTTTAATCCAGGTTGTTACAACTTGTCCATGTAATAAACGATCATCTATTCTCAAAAATTCTATAGCCATTCTTCCTCTTCCTCCTCTTCTACAACAATAGTATTAAAATTCAATAAAAAATCTCTTCCACTTTTAATCAAGTTATCATTATCTATTTCATTATCAATATTAGAGAAAATCTCAATTAACACCATTAAGTTATATCCTGTTATAACATAAACTCTCTCATTTTCTATTGCTATTTTTAAAGCTGTATTATTTGGTGTGCCACCTAATAAATCCGTTAATATAATAACTTTTTCATTATTCACCAATAAATTTTCAACTAAATCATTCATTGTTTCATAGAATAAATCTACATTTGCTCCCACATCTAATGTTAATGTTTCTAATCTTTCATCAGATATTTTTCCAAAAATCATTTCTGCCGAACTTACAATTGCAGAAGCTAATGGACCATGACTAACTACTAATATTCCATTTTTATATTTACTCATATTTCTATGCCTCCTTAGATTTACGCTGGCCATAAGAAGTAAATTTTTTATCCATTAATTCCATCTCATCATCTGGCAATATAAATGGCTCTCCAATACTTTTAGAAATACAGTATATCTTTGAACAATATTCAACTTCTTCTATAATATTAAAAGAATTCAACAAATCATTTGATCCAGCTAAAATTCCATGGTTAGCTAATAATACAGCTTTTCTTTCTTCCATAGCTTTTGCTGCATTTTCTGCTAATTCTTCTGTTCCATAAGTAGCATAATTTGCAACTCTTACATTTTTACCAGCTACTGCAATCATATAATGTGTTGCTGGCAATTCTTCATGTAAACATGCTAAAACTGTAGAATAAAGTGTATGAGCATGAATTACAGCATCAATATCCTCTCTAGTTTTATATAATTTTAAATGCATTTGCCATTCACTAGAAGGAAGATTCTCCCCTTCTACTACATTCCCATTTAAATCTAAAATCACAATATCCTTATCTTTCATTTCAAAAAAATCAATTCCAGAAGGAGTAATAGCAATATAACCTAAATTTCTATCAAAAACACTTAGGTTTCCACCTGTTCCTTTTGTTAACTTTTCAACAACTAATTTTTTACCATATTCTATTAATTTCTTTCTTTCTTTTTCCATTATCATGTTTTGTCACTCCCTTCATAGCAATAAGTCTATTTTTTATAAAGTGGCCCTAATAATCTACATGTTTCAAAGTCAGCAGTTTCTAAAGCTTTTGTTCCCGCTCCTTCAAAAATATTTGGCCTAAAAATTCTTTCACGTGGTACATTATGAAGTGTAACTGGAATTCTTAACATACTTGCTAGAGTAATTAAATCAGATCCTATATGACCATGGACAAATGCTCCATGATTTGCTCCCCAATGATTCATTACATCATAAACAGTTTCAAAACCACATTCCCCTAAATTAGGAGCAAACCAAGTAGTAGGCCAAGTCTTATCTGTTCTTTCATCTAAAATTTGATGTATATCTTCATCAATTACACAAGTATATCCTTCAGCAATTTGTAATGTAGGTCCAATACCTTTAATCAAATTTACTCTTATTAATGTAACTGGTAATTCTGCCTCTGTTTTAAAATGTGATGAGAATCCACCTCCACGGAAATATTCATAATTAGCTCTACACCAATCTGTTGCTTTTAAACATGACTTAACATCTTCATTTGTCATATTCCAAAACTCTTTCATTGTTCTATTTCCATCTTTATCTTTTGCAGCTGCAGTTCCATCTAAAGCAGATGCCCCTGAATTAATAAGATGTATAATTCCATTTTTAGCTTTCCCAGTTAATTCTTTTCCTGTTACCCTCTTAACAGACTCTGGACTCCAATAAGTTCTAACATCAGAGAAAATAGGTGCTTTATTAGTAAGTAATGTTCCTAATAACATGGAAACACCATTTAATGTATCATTTTCAGTAGCAAAAGCTGTTACCTGTCTAGGTCCATTCCAATCAAAGGTAGAAGCCATAATCGCTTCAGTAAAATCCCCATTAGGTAACCAATCAGTCCACTGTCTTTGTCCTTGAAATCCTCCTGCTATAGCATTTCTACCTCTTGCCTCTTCTTCCCAACCTAAATCTCCTAACTTTTCATTACCATATAAAATATCTCGAATAATAATAGCTTGTTTTGCAATAAACTCCCAATCCTTATCCGCTGGAATAACTTTTGATTTTTTCACAATATCAGGTAAATCTTTTCCTTCATTTATATCTATGCCTTCACGACAATTAGCCTTAATCCAATTTAAAGCTTTATCATATTCTATTGGATCAAAAATTTCTAAATGAATACGGCGTAAAATCTCTGTCATATCAACAAACTCAACTAGCATTCCTAAATAGTCTTCAAAAAAACTTATATCTACTTGTGAACCTGCAATTCCCATAGATGAAGCCCCAATATTCACATAAGACTTACCTTTCATCTGACCAACAGCAGTAGCCCCTCTTGCAAATGAAAGTATTTTTTCTTGAACATCTACAGGAATTGTATCATCATCTAACTCCTGAACATCATGGCCATAAATTTTAAAAGCAGGAATTCCTTTTTGAGCATATCCACTCATTGCAGCTGCCAAATAAACTGCACCTGGTCTTTCTGTTCCATTAAATCCCCATATAGCTTTAATTGTATTTGGGTCAAAATCCATTGTTTCTGTTCCATAACACCAACTAGGAGTTACGGATAATGTGGCTACTATATTTTTTCCTGTAAACTCTTGTTGAACAATTCCAGCATCTCCACTACCTCCAATTGTTCTACTTGCTAATACACATTGAACTGGAGTTCCATCAGCATAATAAAGAGAATTCTCTATTAATTTTTTTGCTGCCTGAGCCATTTTCATAGCTTTTTCTTCTAATGATTCACGAACTCCACCTTGACGTCCATCTATTGTTGGACGAATACCTATTCTTGGATACGTTTTCACCTTACACACTCCTTTGCATAGAAATAATTTAATAATATCCATTTACTCCTATTAATAAAAAAAATAATAACCTTATTTATTTCACATCTGGAATATAATTAGTTAAGTTAAAGGAATTAGAAATTATTTTCCTAGCTTCTGAAACATCTTTAATTTCTTTTAATGCAATTAATTGAATTACAATATTTCCAATTGCAGTAGACTCTCCTGGTCCAGCTATTACTTTTTTTCCTGTTATATTTGAAACTAATTGACAAAAAAATGTTGCTTTAGCACCACCACCAACTATATAGATTTCTTCAAACTTTTTATTTGTAATCATCTCAATTTCTTTAATTGTTTCTTTATATTTATAAGCTAGACTTTCATAAGCACACCTAAAGAATTCTTTTGGTTCCTTTGGTTCTTTTTGATTTGTTTTTTTAGCATATGATATTATTCTTTCTCTCATGTCACCTGGTTCTAGAAAAGTTTCATCATCGGTATCAATTATACATTCATTACATGAAACTAAACTAGCCATATTAGCTATTTCTTCGTAAGAATAGTTAATCCCCTCTTCTTCATAATTCCTTTTTAATTCCTGTATTACCCAAAGGCCTGTACAATTTTTTAACAATCTAGTTGTTCCACTATGTCCACTTTCATTAGTCAGATTAAACTTAATTGCCTGCTCATTGAGTATAGGTTCATTCAACTCAGTACCAATCAAAGACCATGTGCCACATGAAACAAATAAAAAGTTTTTTTCATAAGGAACACTTACAACAGCACTAGCAGTATCATGTTGGCAAACATTTATAACTTTTATACTTCCTAATCCTAGTTCTGATTTAGTTGTCCCAAGAAAATTTCCCTCGTTAACTATTTCAGGAAACATTTGACTAGATAATTCAAAACTATCTAAAACTTCTTTTGACCATTTTTTTGTATGAGGATCAGTAAGTTGAGTTGTTGATGCTATACTACATTCTGTAGCTATTTTACCAGTCAATAGATAATTAAATAAATCTGGAATCAATAAAACAGTTTTAGCTTGATAAAATAATTCTGGATTCTTTTCTCTTAATGCTAATAATTGAAATAATGTATTTATCTCCATTATTTGATTTCCTGTAATCTTATAAAGCTCTTTTAAAGAAAATAGACTAGCAACCCTTTTTAAAATGCCTTTTGTTCTACTATCTCTATAATTAGCAGGAAAGGTAATTAAATTTCCATATTCATCTAACAAACCAAAATCTACACCCCAAGTATCAACTCCAATACTTTCAACTTCTGCAACTTCTTTTGCTTCCATGATACTTTTTTTAATCTCAGAAAATAAATAATCTGTATTCCAACTTAGAATCCCTCTTTTATAAATTGGCTTATTGGGAAATCTATTTACTTCTTTTAAGGCTATCTTTCCATCTTTTAATTCACCTAAAATTGCCCTTCCTGAAGAAGCTCCCAAATCAACTGCTAACACACTCCCCATGCCACTTCTCCTTATTAATAATTTTTTCCAATTTGTTTTACAAGATTATTATACTAAGCCTAAACTTATTGTTTCAATAAATGAACATAACGTTGAAAACTTTTCAATTTTTTACAATAAAAAGTTCAAATTTGTTCAAAAATGTGCTAATTTAAATGTATAAATATATTTAATGGTAGGGGGAATCCATTATGCTTAAACAAGATAGGTTAATGGAAATAACTAATATTATTCAAAATAAAAAAAGAATTCAAATTAAGGACTTAGCTAAATCTACTTTTTCTAGTATTTCTACTATACGCAGAGATGTTATTTTTCTTGAAAAGCAAGGTTTAATTAAAAGATTACATGGAGAAATCATTTTAAATAAGTTCAACACTGTAGAACCATCTCAATTTTTACGAGAAAGTGAAAACGTAATCAAAAAGAGAACTATAGCTTCACTTGCAAAAGATTTTATAGCACCTGGAATGTGTATTTATTTGGATTCTAGCACTACAGTATATGAATTATGTCCATTTTTATGTGATATTGAACACCTTATAATTTTTACAAACGGGCTAAATACAGCCTTAAGACTAGCAGAATACGGGAATCCAACAATGAAAATCTTTATAACCGGTGGAGAAGTAAAGCACTTCTCTTCTTCTGTAGTTAACTTAGATATTGAAAATTCATTACTTAATCACTTTAATGTTGATATAGCTTTCTGTTCAGCAAGGGGAATTGATGAATCTAATGTATATGAAGTAAGTCTTAGTCAAGCAGTTTCAAAAAAGAGAATAATAGATAAAGCAAAAGAAACTATATTGCTAATAGATAGTTCAAAATTTGAAGTAACTGGTTTTTTCAAAATTAATGACTTAAAAAAATATAAAGCAATTATATCTGATAAGCTTCCAAGCCCCAAAATCTTAGCTGCTGCAGAAGCTTTAGATATTGAATGGGTTAGTGATAAATAATTACTTTAAATTATTATATGTAATTATTTGAAAAAATTATTTTTTAAGTAGCTGTATCAAATAAGTTTTAAATTTAATACAGCTACTATATTAAAATTAATTCAAAAATTCATTGTTATTTTTTTCTTTTTAATGGTTAATATTCCAATTAAAGTTATAAATATTCCTAATAATATAAACTCACTTACTCCTAATTGTGAATATATATTGGGGAATTTAATATTAGCATTGTCTATAGGTTTATCATTGAATATTTATTTTATATAAATGTTAGCTAATATCACTTCTTTAAATCCTTCCACTTTTTTAATATTATGTAATAATCTTATCCAAACCCATCAATTGTAAACTAGTAAGTTACAGATTTAGTAAAATATAAAGAAAGAGTACAAATTTAATAAAAAGTTGATTATTTTAGAACCTAGAATTATATAGAAATACTAATAGGTATGGATCTATATTCTAAGAAGACTTTGAAAACGTAGATGAAAGTATATAACTATTCTATTTACCTCTAAGAAAATGATATTAAAATAGATCTTACTTAGTTGAAGAATATATATCTATATGTTCTAATCAAAGAATGAACTTGATACCCTATTTATGTTTTATAATAAACATTATAAATTTTACTTTTATAAAATCCCATAAGACTTATTTCAAAATATGAGTGAAAAAACAATAAATTAAGATATGTATATAGTAAGTTCTCAAAATCAAAATGGAGAAATACAAATTAGACAATTAAATAAAGTTGGAATTGAAAATTAAGTTAAAATATTTAAAAACTTTATTTATATATTACAAAGTTAAACAAAAATTTAAAAAATATTTAAGTTTTTCTATATTTATAATATATTAATTTTATATCACAATAAAAGTATATTATCTCCATTCATTAAAACTTCAATATATGTTTTGGAAAATATTAATCCTAGTTCTTCAAAAGTTATTAAATAATCTTTTGGAGAATCTAATAATGTTTTAAGCTCAGTTTCTAAAGATTTTGCTAATATTTCCACCATATAAAACTATATTTCTATAACATTACTTTTATGTGGTCTTAATTCTATTTCAAGTATCATTTTAGGGAAATTTTATAAGCTCTTGTTTTTTATCGCTAACATAGTTTCTTTTTAATTGCTTATATTCTAAGTACAAAAAAATCTATCAAAAGTAACACATATTTCAGTAAATGTTATTTCCTCATAGCCTTTTATTTAAATACTATCATTTTGATAAAGTTATTTTGAAATTTTTCCTGAAATATCATCTAATTCAACACCAATTAGCAAAAGCTTTACTTGTAGCTGTTATAGAGTTTCCTAATGCCTGTATACTATATTCAACTCCATTTGCTTCTTTATTAATAAAATATCTCAAGCCAAATCCTCTCAAAATAGGAATAAGTCCACTATCATAAAAATATCTTATTCCTTCTTCGCCTTAAAATTTATCTTTAATTCTATCTTACAAAGAATTTTTAAAATTACTACCTATATTATTTATTATTAATTCTTTTATACTCTAATCCATTATAGTAACTTTTAAATAATTCATAAATAGGTGCTTTATTTAAACTTTTAACAAAATAAATTGTATCTATATCTGAATAAAAATCTGAATCTTAAAAATTAATATCTCGACCTAAATCATACAATTTATTTTCATCAATCAGTTAAACCTTTATTTGTTAATTAACATACAAATGTAGAAAAATCCCCTCCCCATCCAGCCCAATATCTTGCATTGACAAAAAAATTGTATACTTGATTTTGAATATCCTAGCGTTGTTGAAGCTAAATATGGAATTCCTATTTTATATTTTTCTAAATATTAGATTTTTAACAGAATATATGTTCATATTAATTTGTAAAATATAATATTAGACTCTATATTAATTATTATATTATTTGATTCTTTTTCGATTATATTTTAACAATTATTAAATTTTCACTTTTAATATTTTAGTACCGTAAATTCAAAGTTTTTTACAAATCCTAATTAAGTTTTCGCTTTATTTCCTAACCCAACTCTTAATTCAAATAAATATGGATTAATTTATTATATTAGGGAGATATTTACTTACTTTTAATAAATTTTTATCTATTTAACTTTTTAATATATTATATAATGTGCTAATAGTATATTAATTTTATCTATAAATATATTATTAGCACATACCTCATTATAATTATATATTTTGTTTTTTACTATTTATATCTATAATATGCTATAATGGTTGATATTAGTATTTTTATTAAACTTTTAAATAAAAGTAAACTAGAGAGGTGAGAATTATTAAAATTGAAATCAAATAAAGATTATTTATTAAATAAACGTTTTGGTAAACTAATTGTAAC
>OAVR01000252.1_pt1 | contig 18068 bp, 12 predicted proteins | sample 1476451 | NCBI WGS metagenome assembly OAVR01 (sample SAMEA2580105, study PRJEB22360) | human gut metagenome | biome: human gut; feature: human-associated habitat; material: faeces | place: Denmark | collected 2008/2010 | reverse complement strand
CCGGTTTCTTTGGTGGATCCGTGGGGTTTGTCGCCGGTGTCGGTGGAGGACTTTGAGAAGTATCGTGAGCAGAAAGCGTCTTCTGGTATTACCGGTTGGGTCAAGAGGACGGCAACAAATGTTGCTAGTGGCGCAGTAACTTTGTGGAATCAAGGTAAGAAGTTGTATCAGGCTGCTACTAACTCTGCAAAGGACCTATGGAACAAAGCAACCACAATTGTTAAGATCGGTTGGGACAAGACTAAGAAGTGGGTCGGGGAAAACTGGGAGTATCTTGCAGGCGCCGGGCTGGTGGCACTTGGAATAGGCATAAGTGCTCTATCTGTTGCAGGCGGTCCTTTGACCATGGTGGTATTTGGTGCTCTTGGAGGGGCAATTTCTAGCGCTGGCACGTCTATGTTTACCCAAAAGGCACAGAAGGGGTCTGTGGACACGGGGGAGATGCTGAAAGATGCTGCGATTGGCGCAGTAGTTGGTGGCATTACCGGCGGTATTGGTGGTCGTATTATAGCTGGTGCTAAGCAGGCTGCTGGCGTGGTTACGAAGCCTAATTGGATTACTGGCCCCGTTGCCAGAAGCACTGATTGGAAGTGGGCGAATAACCTGATTCGTAAGCCTGTTGATTTCAAGCCTCTGGCAGGTTTGAAGGGAACCTCAGGGGTGGCCGATGATGTAGCTATGATGGCCCCAGCGCGAGAAGCTAAGGAGTTTATGTCGAAGCAGGTTGCACGACTCATGGCTCCCGGCGAACATACAATGTTTGTCTCTCGTGGCTGGTGGCATAATCTAGCTGTGTCGCAGGTGACTACTATGCAACCTATTAAGTTCGCAGTTAATTATGCTGTGGGTGGTCTTGTTGCTGGTGCGTCTTCTGTAGCAACATCGACGATGCATACTGCTGAGGATGTGTGGCGTAATATTCATAAGAAATAGATAGATGAGGTAGTAAGATGAGTACTTTTTCTGAGGTTTTAAGGATTTTATGGCTAATCTTCCTGTGGTTCTGCTTTAGCTTCATAGCTCTTGTATCTCTAGCGATGGTCGTTATTGGGGGATGGCCTTGGGGCGCAATGTTCTTTGTTGCAGGTCCCGTATTCCTCGCAGTTATAGATATGGCTCACAGCGAAAGCATGGGAGGTAAAGCAAACGGCGGTTCTTTCAACTTCTTCTTTCTCCTTCTTATGTTCATCAGCGCGGTAGGCTTGATTATTCTGACGGTTCTAACCGCTTTCGGGGTACTCCACAGTGAGATTCAAGGATTCTGGTCACCAGAGACGAACTTCGCCTCCTGGTACATGGTTAGCGGGCTAATCATCGTCGTTTGCCTTATCTACCAAATCGAGCCTAATGACGATATTCCTGACCTGCAGCGCATGGAACAGATGAATAGGTACTCAACCCGAGTGGGCGTTATATCAGCGGCTATTTTCACGGTTCTGTGCCTTGTGGTTCCCCTGACCAGTTTCATGACCTCAGGTTACGATCCGGCGGCTCTGGCGGTTGCACTCTTCCTGACCCCGGGGTTCCTGCGTGTTGTGCGCGAGGGTCTCTTCTACCTGCAGGGCACCCGCCTTGAAGAAGGAACCGACAGGTATCGCACCTTGCGTGCCGTGTGTATTGGTGTGGCTGGCCTGGCCGCGTGTATTGCGCTCGGGTATTTGGGCTATTCGCTGGTTCGCCTGGAGTGGTTGCCTGCGTTGTTCTTTGCTGCCTCGGTGGCAATGAATGCGTGGTCGGTGAAGAGGTACGTCACCGTGGGCATCACCATTCCCGAGGAGGAAGAAGATGAGGTCCCCGAAACTACGCCTGTAGCTGGCTAAATAGAATCTAAGAAAGCCTCTGGGCTGAGAGTGAACTGCCTCCCGTTTCTTGGACAACAAAATTAAAGTCCAAGAAACAGGAGGCTTTTCATGTACGTGCATCTGGGATTAAGACATGACCGTTCGCTTCGGAAGCAAGCAGCGCAAATGTTTGAGAAAGGACATGGCTATGGTCTGACCGCCAAAAGGCTTGGTATGTCCGCCGCGACTGTGAGAGAGTGGCAGAAAACGTACCACGTCATCGGGAAGGACGGGCTTCTTACCATGGGAATAAAGCACACCAAATACGACTACGAGACCAAAGTCGCCGCAGCGGCGGCCGTGGTTGATGGTGGAATGAGCAAGCCTGAAGCGATGATGCGCTTCGGTATTGCAAGCGCAACACCGTTGAAGCAGTGGTGCAGGCTATACCGTGAAGGCGGCGCGCAAGCGCTTAAGCCTAAGCCCAAGGGCAGGCCGAAGGGGTCGGTGCGGGCGGTGCCGCCAACGCGTGAGGAGGAACTTGCCGAGCGTGTGCGCAAGCTTGAGGCGCAGGTGGCGTACCTAAAAAAATCGATTGCCCTGAAGGCGCAGAAGCGCTCCCAAACCGGGACAAAGCCCTAGTGGTCGCTGAGCTTTCAGGGCGCGGGCACAAGCTGTACGATCTCCTTGAGGCTGCTGGCCTTGCCAGGTCGAGCTACTACTACGCGTTGGCTCATCCCCGGCAGCCAACCAGAGTACAGCTACGTGCCAAGGTCGCCCAGATCTTTTCGCGGACCCCTAACGGGTGCGGTCACAGGCAGATAGCCATGTGCCTGCGCGCTGAGGAAGGGGTGCACATTGCCGATAAGACGGTCTTGAAGATGATGCGTCAGATGGGGCTGCGCTGCGGTATACGCCGTGAGAGGGCTTACCGCAGGTACAACTCTTACAAGGGGGATGTGGGGCAAAGTTTCGCCAACATCATCGGTCGCAACTTCACGGCGACTGGTCCCTGGCAGAAGTTGGGTACCGACGTCACCGAGTTCAAGCTCTCCTTCGGTAAGGCCTACCTCGCTCCGGTTTATGACTTTGCCAGCAAGGAGATTGTCGCCCATTCCATCTCGATGTGCCCTAATCTTGCCCAGCAGCAAGAGATGCTTCAGGTACTCATGGATGCCAAACCCGAGGGAGCTGAACCGATTTTGCACTCGGATATGGGGTGGCAGTATCAGCACGAGACCTACATCAGTATGCTCGCTGAGAACGGTTTTATCCAGAGTATGTCACGCAAAGGCAACTGCATCGACAATGGCGCCACTGAGCAGGTTTTTGGACATCTTAAGGACGAGTTTTTTCGTGGCCAGGACTGGCTAACCTTTGAGAGTTTCAAAGCTGACCTCGATGCGTACATTACGCATTGGAATACAACAAGACGCCAGGTGAAGCTTAAGGGCCTGACTCCGGTAGAGTACCGGGTTCAGGCCCTGCGGGAAGTTGTATAGCGGCTAGTATTTATAGCGTCCAAGTTTCGGGGCGCAGTTCAAGAGATTACCTCTCAGCCCAGGGGCTTTCTGCATGTCAGCAGTAGCTCATCTGAGCGTCACCGTTAGCGGGTGATAATCGCGAAGTCGCTGCTGGACAGGTTCGTGAAATTACCAATCTGCGCGTTCAGGCGGCACTTAGACGTCACCGACAGCGCCGTCACCACCCGCTGATCCTCAGACACCAACACATGCCCCGAACAACCATCCGAAAAACTAATCAACTGAGCATCCGGAGAAATCGCCTGAACCAGCGTCGAAAACTCACCCGTACGCGGCAAAACCATCAACGGATTCAACTCATCCGCACCACTCGGCCACACCGGAACCACCGTCACCGGCAAAACACTCTGATTCACCACACGAGAAGGAACCCGCAACTCAATCGAACGCAAACGCTGAATCGGATACGCCGTTGAACGAACCTCCCGATCAGAAATAGCCTTAGACGTCTCAGAATCAATACGGTTCACCCACTCCTCAAAAGCACGCGAATCCTTAAACTCAGCAGACACATTCGCCCGAACCTGCACCACACCATTAGCCGGGATACTCACCCCAGACAGATTCCACGAACACGGAACATCCACCGCAGTCACACTCGACTGATTCTTCGACACACCAGAAGACGCCTGGCCGGCATCCCACGTCACCGAAGCACACGAACCACCCTCAACACCGGGAAGCACCTGCAAAATATCGCCCCGAAGAGCCGACTTCTGCGAGGAAAACTCAAAAGTTAGGCGGGCACTCTTATCCCGCGGGTTATACGTACCCTCAATACGGGTACCCAAACCACTCGGCAAAGACGCCGAACTACGGCTCGAAGCAGACCACGACTCAGCCGTCTTAGACGAACCCTTACCGCCGCTCAAACCCACAAAAGCGAGCACACCCACAAGAATCAAAGAACCCAAAATAGCGCCCCACACCAGCGGGCGGCGCAACGGCGAACGGGCAGGCTCCTCTTCCTCAACAACCTCATCAGGAACATATACCGGCTGCTCCACCACAAAAGGAGCCCGAATAACCGTCTCATTCTGCGCCTGACCCAGCGACGGCATGCCCGCACCATACAGCTCCGTAACATTCTGTCCAGGCACCGCAGAAACCGCAGGCTCAGCACCATGAACCACCGTAGGCGTATAGCCCACAGCACCCGAAGATACCTCAACCCACCGAGGAAGCACCGCATCAGCCGCGAAACCCTCAGCCAAAAGACGCAACTTAGCGGCAGCCTCAGCCGCCCCAGGACGCTGAACCGGGTTCTCCGCCAACATCCTGTGAAGAACCTCAGCAACCTCAGCCGGAATCTGCGGCGACACCTGCACCGCACCACCACGCGCCGGAAGAGGACGCGCCGCCACCAACAACTCATGAAGAGTCACCGCGCACGCATAAACATCAACCGCCGGAGTAGCCACACCATGCGCAGAACGCTCCGGAGCCATATACCCCGGAGTACCAGAAAACGAACGAGAAGAACCCGAACCCGCAGAGCCAGTAAAAGAAGCAATACCGAAATCAGCCACACGAACCTGCTGATCCAGGGACTCCCCCAAAACACCGCTCAGCAGAACATTCTCCGGCTTAATATCCAGATGCATCACGCCCTGACGGTGAGCAAACTCCACCGCATTCAGAACCTGCACCATCAGACTCAACGCCAAACGAACCGGCAGCGGCCCCTCAGAATCCAGCTTCTGACGCAACGAACCGCCATGCTGAAACTCCGTCACCAGAGCCAGCACGCCACCCTCAACCACCATGTCCGTCAACGGCACAATATGAGGATGCGACAGCGCCAACAACACCGAACGCTCACGCACAAAAGACTCAAGAACCACAGGGTTCTCCGCAAGCTCCGGACGCAAAACCTTCGCCGCATACAGAGCCCACGAGCCGCTCATCGTAGCAGCCCACACCTCACCGACCGCACCAGAACCCACCCGGCGCACCAAACGATACGAAGAGCCAAGGGGAGCGCCCGCAACCAGACCCCCCGCAGGCTGACCAGCAGCCTGCGGGGTAGGATGAGCATCACGACGCTCCGAGCCGGAGTACTGCGGCGAACCAGCAGGTACAGTCACGGGCTAACTCCTTAACATCAACTTCACAACAAGCAGGAAGACGCCCCAGACGGGGCGACCCCTACAGCAAAACAGTCGGTAAAGTTACACCATACCTCACCACACGCCAGACAAGCCCTACAGCCCGCCACGGTGCTGAGAATCCTCAGGGCTCATCAGCTGCACCAGAACCGGCGACCCGGCAAGGAACGCGTAGCCACGACCAACGCTCAGCTGAACCGGGGCGCGCCTCGGAATAGAACCGAACATGTCCATATCCGTATCAACATTCGGCTGAACCACAGCACCAGTGCGGAACTTGCGAATAGCCTTCGTCCAATGGCTATACAAAGGACGCAAATCAGTCGGCTTACCCGTAGCAATAATGTGAACGTCCGGGAAATCACCCTTCACAATCGCATCAAAAACGTTCATCGGGTCATCCACACGGTCACCGTCATCAATCAGCAACAGCACCGGACCCGCGGCATCCTGCAAAGCCGCCTGCACCTGAGCAGAAGCATTCTTGCTCTCAAACACCCGGTCAAAAACGCCCTCCGGCGCATTCACCAGACCGGAACGCTGATCGAAGACAGCCCAAACTTCCGGAACCTCAGCGGCATCCATGCGTGCGTTCTCTGCCGCGATAGCGTCACCAGACGCCAACGCAGCAGACACCGCCTGCTCCGCCGCAGCCTTCGCCCGAGAAACCAGACGAGCAAACGCAACCAGCAGAGAAGACTTACCCGAACGCGGATTACCCGCAACCATGGCGTGCTCACCCTCGTACAGCTCGAAAGCGCACGCCTCCAACGTAGCCTCTGCAATACCCACAGGGATACGCCACAGGCTCGGAGAAAACTCAGCGGCAGGCATGCTCTCCCACGAAACCCACGTCGGCAGCTGACCAATCACATCACGCTTAGCAGGAGCCTGCGGGAAGCGCTCACGAATCATAGAGACAGCCTCCTCCACGCCAACAGCGGGAGTAGCCACCTGCATCTGACGCAGACGCTTCGGGTCAACACAACGCCCAGGAACCGCAGCCGGAACATTCGTACCGCGAATACCATGCGAGGAATAATCGTGAATATCGCTCAGCTGGAAGAACCACGTCTGCAACGAAGCATCAAGAATCTGCGAGGGAATATTCTTCGCGCGGCTCGTCGACACCACGCAGTGAATACCAACAGCAGGACCATCCGCATACACTCGGTAGAAATTCGCCAACAAATCCATGCTCACAGCATCAGAGAACTCATCACGCAGCGTCGCAAAACCATCCAAAACAATGAAAAGAGGCTTACGGCGTGACGCATCAGCACGGCGAGCATCAAGCTCCGACTTCACAAAACGCAAGAAACGAGCCTGACGTTCCCTAGCGCCCTGACCGGTACCCACAGCAGAAACAACATGCGGCAAAGAACCCAACGGCAACAAGCCATCAGCGCCCATATCCACCAGAACAATATCAATGTCCTCCGGCGAATAATGCTGAGCCAAACCCAACACCACAGACTGAATCGTCGTAGTCGTACCACTACCTGCAACACCCACCAACAGCAGGTTGCTCATCTCAATATTCCAGCCCATAGGCACCTGACGCTGTAGCTCAGGCTTATCACCCAAAGTGCACATCAGAACACCGTCCCGGACACCACCCACAGTGGGAAGATCCGGGTCAGGGAAGCCACGCACACCAAAATCAACCAAATCAACATACGAACCCAACGGCTCAGGCCACACCTTACGAGGAGCAACCGCACCACGAGCCGCATGAGCCGCCACAACAGCGTCAATCAGCAAATCCAGGTCATTCGCATCACTAGACGACACCTTCGGGCGCGCACGCTCCGAACGAGGAATACCGATACTATCGGTCGCACGAACCTCCAGAGAAGTTACCACCTCAGTGCCACTCTGACCCGTCACCAGGGCAGTCTGCACCGGCGAAATATCATTCTGGCCCAGCTTCACATAGGCGCGACCCATCTGCGAACGCGAAATCTCCGAAGCATCCGGAACACCAATCACGTTCGAAGAATCCTCACGGCTCTGCACACGCAACGCCACACGCAAGTTCGTATTCGCCAGAATATCGTCATTCACCACGCCAGCAGGACGCTGAGTCGCCAAAATCATGTGCACACCCAGGGTACGACCCACCGCACCAATACTCACCAGCGACGACAGGACATCAGGGAAGTCCTTCGCCAGCATCGCAAACTCGTCAATCACCAGCAGCAAGCGAGGCATCGGCTCCGGCGGGTTCGTCGCCAAATAATCCTTAATGTTGTCCACACCCTCGCCAGCAGCCGCAAACAGGCGCTGACGACGATCCATCTCCGCCTCCAACGACTCAATAGCGCGGTGCGCCAACTGAGCATCCAAGTTGCTCAAAGTACCAATCGTATGCGGCAGACGCTCACACGTCTTAAACGCCGCACCACCCTTAAAGTCAACCAGAATAAAGTTCAAACGGCTCGGATCATGGTGAGCAGCCAAACCCGCCACCAACGAACGCAAAAACTCACTCTTACCCGAACCAGTGGTACCACCCACCAGACCGTGAGGACCATCCTTCACCAAATCCAGCGTGAACGCGCCAGAGTCGCCCACACCAATCTCAGTACTGAAACCATTAGCCTGCGACCAAAACGCCTCAATATCCTCAGCACCCGGAGGTGTCGGCAAACCAACCAGCTCAGGTAGCTTCACCAGCTGCGGCAAACCGCCACCCAGAAGCAGACGCTCAGGGTCCTCATGGTGCGCCAAAGTACGCGCCACATGAAGAGCATCCTCAGCGCTCACACCGGCGAGCACACCGTCAGTGACCGTGTAACGGCGGCGAGGCTCCGAATAGGTCATAGAAGCCTCCTCACCAATCTCCACGACCGAAGTACACGACGCAGGAAGACGATCAACAGAAGAAGCCAACACAATACCGGCAACACGGCGAGCACCCGCAGCAGCAGTCTTATTCGCCATCAGACGCACTTCATCGCCGTACGCCAAAAGGTCGCGTGCCGGCGACTCACGGCCCTCGGTGAGGGTATCCGAATCAACGACCACGCACAGGCCACGGGTCGGAAGAGACTCAATGTCGTTGTAAAGAGAGCGCAGCATCTGATCCGACTGCTCCTTACCAGAAGCAAACCAACGCATCTGCTGGTTCTGCGCCATATGCATGTGCGGAAGCCACGACGTCCACACCCAGTCCTGCGAGCGCGCCGAATCAGCGCAGACCGCAATCGTCATATCAGCAGGACCCGTGTGGGTCGCCGCCTGCAGCACCAGGCTACGCGCCAGGGCAAGAGACTGCTCACGCGGACCCACAATACCGATAGCGCCGCCCTCACGCAGGTCAGCAACCAGCGGGGCATCCCACAGGGTATTGTGCTCAAGAATATGCTGAACCTCAGGCTCAGGATTGCTCGGCTTCGTCAGCTCAGGAGCCCAATGAATATGCCCAGTACCCACATGGAAAGTCAACAGGTCAGGGCTGGTGCTCCGGCGGCGCCACAGCGTCATTGCAGGAAGAAGCGCCCGCAGCTGAACGGCATCCGGTGCCGGGGCAAGGTCGTGAAGACGCTCGATTTCCTCACGGTTACTCAGAGCGATACGTTCCTTGAACTTCTCCATTTCCTGCTCAAAACGCACACGCTCCTTCACCTTATCCTTAGCATGACGACGTTTCTGTTCCACCCACATACCAATACTCAGAATGGGGCTGAGCATCGCGAAAAGGGCGTAACGAATCTCCTGCATAATGGCGACCATCGCCGCCGCCATAATAATCGGGCCCACCGCCATCGCAATATTGAACTTCGGCGGGTCAGAAACGTTCTTGCGGGTAGGCGCCTCCACCTTCTCCGGGGCGCTCAACGCACCCTGACGCGGCGGACGGTTAAACGGCGCAGTACCCGACGCGCTCACATTCGGGGCGCTACCGGGGCGAGGCGCAGCCTTCTCCTGAGGAGCAGGCTGCAGAGTCAGCACACAATCACCAACATGGATGGTGGTGCTCTCAGAAACAGTCAGACCCTCCTCGGGGATTTTCTGACCGTCCACAAAACTACCGTTCGTAGAACCCGGGTCAGTGATGCGCACCTTCTGAGTATTCGTCGACTCATCATGAACCACCTGCAAGTGCAGATGTTCCCACGACGCGCTCGCCGTGGGCAGCACAATGTCGGCGTACGGGGAACGACCCGCCACTAAAGGACGCGAAGAGGGGATAGGGCGCGGCAGGGTAACCGTCGAACCACCGCTCAAGCACACGCTCCAGCCCTGCACCAGGGAAGGGTAGGAGAGCGGTGCCCTAGAGATGCGCATACCCTCCATCGGCTTGACCTCCGCCAGGGTGGAGGAGGCGGTCACCGGGTGGTTATCGCAGTACAGCGGCTCGTCGGCGGGCAGGGAGGGACCACCGGTCGCCTGGACGAGATCAGCGATGGTCGTCTCAGGTTGCCAGGAGTCTAGTTCATAGCTCCCGTTATGCTCTTCAAGATCAAGGAAAAAGCGCATAAGGTGTTCTCCAAAATAGATAAATCGTGAGCCCCGCTGGTGAATGGACTAGAAGTAATACCCGAAAGCCGGGGTGTGATGGGCTGGCTCTGTACAGTAGGCTCCGTGCGGAAAGGCTAGTCGCGAGATTCTGAGGTGAACGTGCGAAGCATCCATACGGGCGGATTCACCGTATCCGTTGAGGAAGACCCACCCTGAATCATTGAAGCTTCCGCGGTGGGGTAAAGAAGCCCCACCTGCCCGCCAGCGGCGTAGGAAGACGAAAAATCCAACGGATACGCGATCGTGGAATCTTTAGCGTCCAAACGAAGGGTTCCTAGAACCCGTCGAACCGCCTCGGGAGTGTATTCACGAACCTGGCTCGTGGCATACGCAAAAGCCAAGAGCGCGTTATGGGAGGGAGCATCCGCCCACGCTGCCGATTTCGAGAACGACTGTTCGCCTGACAAATCCTTGAGCGAAGAATCGTTCTTCATACGTTCCACAGTTGAGACAAACGCCGAAGAAGCACGACCGGCATCATCAGCACTCAACGCCGCAGCACGTGCCTGCACACGCCCCACAACGCGAATATTGTCAGTCAAGGAACCGCCGTTCTCCAGAAGAAGGCGCATAAAAGGCTCCGTCAAAGCTTCCTCACCCGCAATCACCGGAGAAGTAATACCCGCCCTCTGAAGAGAACGAAGCACCTTCGCCTGAGTCGACGCTGAACCCGTCAAAACCAGAACAGGAGAAGAGCCCGAAGACTTGTCCCCCAGAAGGCGCGTCAGCTCCTTGAGAGTGTCTTTCATGCTGTCTTCATCAGCAGAAACCTGAACGCGATGGGTATAAGGAAGGTCCGGCGCAGAACCCTCGCCCGCATCCAACAGGATGGTGCGCACACCATCAAGCTGCTGCGAAGAACCCGTGCTAGAGACACCGGCAAGCGAACGAATAGCAGTCGTATAGACCTGCTTCTCCTGCTCAGGGTCCAGAGCAAAACTCCACACCCCATCGCCAGCATCTACCCGGTCATACGCCTCAATCACCGCAACATTGCGTTCCTTAGCAGCAGCCGTAGCACCCCGAAGATGCTCACCCCGAGAAGCAAGCACAATACCCAGCGCACCCTCAGAAGAGAGCTTCTCAACCGCCTCACGGGCACCCTGCTCCGTTCCCTTATCGTTCGCGTAAAGAACCTTCACAGAAGAATTACCCAAAGCCAGACGGTACTGCGCAACACGAGCGCCCTGAGCATTCAGACGCCACGCAGACCCCTCAGCATCATCACCAAAAGTAGCGACAACACCAATAACAGGCTCACGACCAGACGCAGGAAGAGAAATAGCCTGCTGAACCGTCACCGCAGACGCAGGGTTCATACCCGTACCAAGCGGCAAAGGCTGAGGAGTCACAGCGCGCACGCCATACCAGATCCCCACCACCGCAAGGCTAAACAGCACACACAGACTGACACACCACACCACGGTGCGCTGAGTGAGCCGCTTGCCCTCGCGGCGGTGAGGACCTGAATCAGAGCCCAAATGAGGGGAAAACCCCACGGCTAATCACCAATCTGGAAGGTGTACACCGTCTTCACCTCTGCACTGCCAGCATTCGACAGGTGGAAGGTCGGCAGCGAACGCAGACGCTGCAGGGACGCCTTGAACTGAGCCTGACGCTTCTGCAGAGCGGCAATATCCTCAGAACGGAGGTTCGTGTAACCCTGAGCATTCTGCATCGCCAAAGCAAGCTGGTAATCAGCCGCACCAGCCTTCGCGCTATTGCTCTTGAGCGCGCCCAAGAGGCCAGCGCCCTCAGCGTTGCTATCGCCCAAATCGAGCATGAGCTTCGACAGGTCGTTATTCAGCTGAACGGATGCACCAGCCAAATCTCGGGTAGCGTTCTCAGCGCGGGTACTCAGAGCAACCAGAGAACGCTCAGTCACCGAATCCAGAGACTGACGCAGACCCTCAATACGATCATTCATATCCTTGTGCTGAACCTCGATAGACTCACCAGCCACCTGAACCACAGTATTCGCGGTATCAGTAATGCCAGCAACCGAAGCGGAGAACGCCTCCTTAGCAGCCGAAGCGCTAGAAGAACCATCGCTCGAAACCTTACGAATCTCCTCGCTAATCATGCTCGTCAGGCTCTCGCGAGTCTCATTGGCAGACTCCTTGAACGCTTCCTTAATAGCGGTGGAGAGGTCAGCCTGCATGTTCGTCATATCCTCCAGGTTCTTACCCAAAGCATTGACAGCATCCGAAGCTGAATGGATACGATCACGCAGAGAAACCTTAGCCTCCTCAGTAGGCTCTTCCTTCTTCTCCGCGTCCTGGTTCTGCGCGTTTGCGGCATCGTTCAGGGTCTTCTCAATCTCGCCCAGGGCACCATCTACCGCGTTCACAGCATCGTTAAGGTCCTTGGCGTCGCGAGCCAGACCCTCCTTGGGGTCATCCATCGAAGTAGCGGCAAGAACCTCATCCCACGCAGCTACCGAGGCAGCAATACGCTGCTCCATCGGAGTACGTGCGGCAGGGGTATTCGACGTGTAGGTACGCTCGTTCGCGTTCTCCACCGTAATGACGCGAGTATTACCTTCCGTGGCAGTAGGCTCGGCGGAAGGCGCCTCAGAAGAGGGAGCGGCGGAAGGAGCCTCAACCTTCTTCGACGGCTCCTCAGAAGGAGCCACAGAAGCAGACTCAGACGGTGCAGGGCTAGGAGCCTCAGACGGCGCCTCAGAAGACGGGGAAGCAGACGGCGAAGCCGCGCCACCACAAGAAGAAGCCGTCAGGTATCCACGCAGATGCTCCACCTGCTCAGCAGACAGAGAACCGCCACGCTCAGTAGACAGAGCACAAAGCTGCTCCGCCAGTTCCTTATTCTGAGCGCTCATAGAACCAGAACCGTCCACCAGCTCCGCACGAGCAGAAGCCGCACGAGAATGAACGTTCTTGATGCTCTCAATCAGACGGCTCGACGTTTCCTTCATCTGATTCACGCTCTGACGAGCCGCACTAACCTTCTCACTCAAAGAACGCACAGCATCAGCATCAAGAGAAGACGGGTCCTTCTCCACCTGCTCAACAAGCTCATCCATCTGACGCTTCAATGCCGAATAGTTGTTGTTCGCACCCTTCAAATACTCCGGCTGCAGGTGATCCACAATCTTCTCACCAGTAGCAACCAGTGCAATCAGAGAGCTCTGCACCGTCACCGACGCACCGAACAGGGCGCAGGTCACCGAACCGTTAGAAGAACAAGTCTCAGCGGTCGGGTGTTCCGGGCCGACAATCTCACGAATCGAAGCCGTAAGATCCTGCTGGCAGTCCGAACTTGCCTCCGCATACGCATTCAGAACAGCAGACAGCTGAACCAAATTACCGTACACGCTACGGCTACTCGCACCCTCCTCACGATGCACAACACAACGACCGCCGCTATGCGAAACAGACACATTGGGGCGAGCCGTCGTATCACCCAGCATCGAGTGAAGAGCAGCAACAGTACGCTCCAACTGAGAAATCAGCTGAGAATTATTAGTACGCGAAGCCTCAGAAAGATCCTTCTGCAGGCTCTCAATATTCGCCTGCAGACCCTGCATAGTCTTCGTCAACGATTCATTCTGAGTCTTCAGATGCTCGGCAGTGTCCTTACCCAAGGTCGCAGACGTATCATCCAGGCTCTGACGCACCTGAGCAACCTGCGAACTAGCGCTAGTCAGCGTCGTATTAACCTCGTTGACCGTATCAATAGTGCGCTGCAGAAGCGCCACCTGAGACGCATCCTGAGAGGTGAAACCGTTAGTAATGATTCCTGCACCAGACAAATCAGAAGCAAAACCAGGCTGCACCGAAATGTTGAAGGTAGGCGCACTAAAATCCTTCGCCTTGACCTTCAACACAAAAGAAGAGGAACTACCAGTCACCGGAGGCGCGGAAATAGCACCCCACTGAACAACAGCCTTACCTTCATCATTGGTGCTTACCACACCATTCGTCGACGAATCAGCAGCATCAGGGGTCGTAATAACCTGAGTAGGAGAACCCGAGAGAACAGTAGAAGCAGCAATAGAGAACGGAGTACCAACCGGTGCGGGGCTAGTACGGCTAGTACCGGATGCATCATAGGTGACGTCCTCGGTCTTCACCGTCAGGTTCTCGACCGTAACCTTAATCGTGATTTCGCCGCTGTAGCCGTTCAAATCATTCAGGTTAGTGCCGCTACCGCGCTCAGTAGAATACTGCAGGCTCACACGCACAGGAAGGTCATTAACGACGTCCTTCGGCTTGAACTGCACATTGCTCGAGGAGCTCGTACGATCCTTGTCATTGACGTAAATGTTGGTCGACTCAATCGACGAAACCTCGCCGTCACGACCCATCTGAATATTCACGTTCTGCAGAACATTAGTAGCGTTCTCTACCTGGCGGGGACTCTGAGAAGTAACAGTACCCTTATCGGAAGGGGTGCTGTTATTGTTCGTGCCCGTGGAGCAGGAAGAGAAAATAAGTGCCGTCGTGACACCCAAAATCAAAGGGAAGCGGAGTAGACGCTGACGCGCTGTGGTGTGGTTGGTCATGATGATCTTTTCGTTGAGTTATATACCGTGCAGACACACAACAGCGACAAGTCTGAAACGCCACTGTATAGTGCCCACCTGAGTGGATAGGGTCAGGGGCAAAGCCGGAAAGAGAAAAAGCCCCGTACCACTTTATCAGTCCAATATGGGAAGGTTGATATTTTTTCCTCCTAGTCGGTGCCTCATCAGGATATTCAATTCAACCTTGAGGTGATAGTTAAAGGTATTTTTCATTTCGTTTCAACCTAGTGCACTTACCGAACTCTGTTTGACATAGAAAAACCCCGCGGCTGAGGTCATCTCTCAGCCCGCGGCGCTCCACAGTTTAGCTTGCTGCCGGTTCAGCCTCCGGGTCCTCCTCGTCTTCCTTCTCGGGGATAGCAACACCCACGGTCAGGTACCTCTTCGCCAGCAGGTACGAGGCGATCACCGGCACCACATACACCAGCGACAAGCCGCTACCAGACTGCACAACATCCACGGCAAGACGGGCCGCCGCCAAGCATCCACCCAAACCCACCAGGGTGACGCAGAAGCCACGCAACACGCCGTACCCGGCAGCGCCCTCCTTAAAGGTCGCCGCCCACAGCTTGAACAGGGAGCGGCGCACAAAAATCAGGAAGACCGGCACCAGGCACAGCACCACCGAAACACCCACAGGCTCATAACCGGCAGTAGCGAACGAAACCACCGGAATCAGCAGGCAGAAGAGCGCCATCAGGGCACTCACACCCAGCACCACCAGGCGTACGTACCGGTTGATGCGCTCCATACGGTGCAGGTTAGGGATCTCCTCGTTCGGCGCCGCGGCGTTGTAGAAGAACAGCAGAAGAACCAGCGCGGACACCGCCACATACCAGGGCGCGAAATTGATGCCGTCCACCTGCGGGGTGGAGGCAACCTGCGGGACACCCACCAGGGAGAGAGCAGCGAGCAGAACAATCGCGGCGACGCAGAGCGTGCCCACCGTCAGCAGAAAGTAATGGTACGCGCCGCCGTTCTTTGCATCCTGCACACTGTGCTTGTGCGTGCCGTCAATCATCACGACGGAAAACAGCATCGCGGAGATGGATAGGATGCTCCACGCGTACTCGCCCGTCATGACGGGGACAAGCATGAGAAGCACGGATGCAGAGAACAGAATCCACAGAAATACTCGTTGCAGGGTTGTTGAGGATGCGAGGGCCACCTCAAAAAAGCCGATGATAAAGTCGCCGATATCGTCCATGGTGGAATCCTTTCTACGGGGGTTACTCTTTGATCTCTTCAAAGTGGAGGACGCTGAAGTCGAATTCATCGTTGCGGGTATCGAAAGACTTGTACGCCCTATATTTCTTGCCCGTCTCAAAGTTCTGGAGGTATTTGCGGATGGGTATACCATCAGGGGATTTGCTTGATCTGATGATTCCGCACTCCTCTGTTTCGAATTCGCCGGAGGTCCAGTAGGGGTCCTCATGTTCAACGATTTCGACGGAGGTGACAGTGCAGATAGCGGATTCGTTGCCCGGGTTGTAGCTGGTCATAAAATGTAAGGACGCAAGGAACCCTAGCATGACTGCCGCGAATATGATGACGTCGCGTGCATCCCACGCAGCTTTTGCCTTTTTGCGAAGATACTCTTTGAAATCGACTTTATTCTTCTTTTTCTTGGTGTATCTCTTTTTGAGGGTCTTTTTTATAGCCCCAGTTTCGGTAATGTAATTCGCCTCTGGGTAATTCTTTTTCTTCGAGGTGTTCCTTTTCTTTGAAACATTCTTTTTCCTCGGGGAGTTCTTTTTCACTGCTTTTCACCTTCTTTCTGGGCTGCGGGCTGTTATTCTGTGGTTTCTTCAAAGCGGGTCGTCTAAAAAACTGTGCCTATGGCGTGTACGTCCTTGTGTGGTGGTTGGTGAATCGTGCTCGCCCCGGTGAGGTGGCGGGCACATCCTTAGCCTATCGCACCGTATCTGACCAGAAGGTTAACTCGACGCAATGCTCCGGTGAAGACTGGGCGACCATTCATCAGAGGGCCAAGATCCGTGTGCGACTACCCAATTTCCTGAGCTGCTCTGGGGGTGAGCCTGCCCCTGCATCGTTGAAGGTGAAGGGTGGTGCGAAATGGTCCGCTGATTTCATATGGAAAGCCTCGAGCAGTGCGAGCTGTAGGCTCGCGCCACCCGAGGCTTTATTTATGGCTCATGAGCTGGTTATTCTTTGATTTCTTCAAGGCGAAGAGTGTTAAAGTTTCTATCATCATTTCTCGTGCTCCATGTTTTATACATTTTATATTTCTTTCCCGTCTGAATTTGGGAAACATACTCCGGAATATTTTTGCCATCTGGAGCGTTATACATTTCAATAACACCACATTCATCTGTCTCAAAAATACCTTTGGGAGAAGTGTCAGTCATGTTTGACACTTGACCCCCAACAATTTCAACTCTAGCTGATTTCACGGTGCATACGGCGTACCAATTTTTATCTTCGATATGCGTTGTATAGTGCATGAATGTAAACAATAACCCCATACCCAGAACAAGACTAATGAAAGTTCTGGCTTCCGGGGATGTGAGTTTCTTAATCCATGGGAACATTGTTTTCCTACTTTCTCAGTGTCTTGTATGGTTGGTTCTCAGCAGGCTCTGGAGCTGCGAACTATTATTCCTTGATTTCTTCAAGGCGAAGAGTGTTGAAATCTTTATCATCATTTCTTGTATTTAATGTTTTATACATCTTATACTTCTTCCCAGGCTGAATTTGGGAAACATACTCCGGAATATTTTTGCCATCTGGAGCGTTATACATTTCAACAACACCACATTCACTCGTCTCAAAAACACCCTTGGGAGAGAGAACGGTGGAGTTCGATACCTGACCTCCAATATCTTCAACTTTAGCTACATTTACACTACATACGGCGTACCAATTTTTATCTTCGTAGTGTCCAACGTAGTGTATAAATGTAAACAATAACCCCATACCTAGAACAAGACTAATGAAAATTCTAAACTCCGGGGTTAGGAGTTTCTTAATCCATGGGAACATTGTTTTCCTGCTTTCAGTGCCTTGTCTGGTGGCTTCTCTGTAAGTTCTGGAGCTGCGAACTGTCATTCCTTGATTTCTTCAAAGCGGGTCATATCAAAATCTCTATCTTTCCTGTTTGAACGATTTGAAACATGGAACAGGTACTTTTTTCCTGGCTGCGCCGTCTTGACATACGTAGGAATCTTCCACCCTTCAGGAGCTTCATACATCGTGAGTGTGCCGCACTCCTCCGTCTCAAAGACGCCCTTCAAGCCAATGTCAGTCATGCCACCAAGGTCTGTACCGCGACGCTCTTGCGTGTACGCCTTAGTCACGGTGCAGGTGGCGGTGAAACCGTCACTGTCATCACGCAGATTTATAGGAATAATAAAAAAGATATATCCAACGCACATCGTCAGAAAAAGCATTGTTATTCTTTCTGACCATTTGTTATGAGATTCCATCGCTCACCTCATTAGTCTTCCGGGATTTCTTGACCCTCTGCGCTTCGCGGCGTGCCTCCTCACGCGCCTGCTGACGCTCCAGCCTACGCGCCTCATTACGAGCAGCCCGGCGGCGG
>OAVR01000251.1_pt1 | contig 18152 bp, 10 predicted proteins | sample 1476451 | NCBI WGS metagenome assembly OAVR01 (sample SAMEA2580105, study PRJEB22360) | human gut metagenome | biome: human gut; feature: human-associated habitat; material: faeces | place: Denmark | collected 2008/2010 | reverse complement strand
GTTGCCTAGCGAACGCATCGCCTCGATGACGGCGGCAGCAGCCTCCAGCGGGTCGAGCGCGTGCAGGTTCCACAGTGCATGTATCGGCACTGGGCGCCTCCAACCGTGCTCCTGTAGGAACTCGGGGTCGAAGGCGGGTAGCGCCTCGGCGGTGGGTTCAAGCTCGCAGAGGAAACCGGTGGGGGAGCGGAAGACCGTCACCACGGGGGTCGGGTCGGCGTCTTCCAGACAGGCGCCGTCGAAGAAGTAGTAGGTGCTCAGGCGGCGGTTCCAGGCAAGCTGCGCGAGGCGTTCACCGAAGACTTCCACCGTCTGCTCCCACCGAGTGCGGTGGTACGCCGCTAGGTCGGTGTGGGCGGTCTGCACCACGCCGATGCCCTGCTCGGTGAGTTCGCGGGCGCTCAGACGCGCGGGCTCTGCCGGTTCTGCGGGAGCGTCCGCAGGGGACTTGTCCGGGGTATCCAACTCTGCTAGTTCTGCTTCGGTGAGCTCAGCGTTAGCCAACTCAGCGTTAGTCAGCTCAGCATCGAGGAGCTCAAGCTCCTCAGCGGCACTCAACTCGGCCTCATCCGACTCAGCGGCGCTCGCCTCCACAGCAGCTGCGTTTGCTTCGTTCTTCGTCCACAGGCGCAGCTCGCGGGCAATCTGCGTGCGTCCGCGATGCAGAGTCGTCTGCCAGGAGCCGAACTTGGCGCGTACCGCACCCAGCGGCGGCACCTCACCAATCAGAGTGGGAATGGTCGACCAGTAGCCGTAGTTCAGCGCCGTCGGCTCGCGGTCGTAGCGGGCGCAATAGCTCAAAAACAGGCTCAGAGTCTTCGGCGCAAAATCCTCGGGTACCGCCGCGGCGTCGATATACCACTCGTTTTCGAGCGCCTCCGCCGGGTAGATGCCGGTGCGGAGCATGCCCAGGGACCAGTCGCCGTCGCCGAGGTAATCGTTGACCGTCTGTGCGGGGGCAGGCCACGCCGATTCGCCCTCCATGCTGGCGGCAAGCAGGGTGTACAGGCTACCGCCCTCGGTGCCGATTTCTTCCAAACCGCGCAGTCGGATGTCCTCGAGGGTCTGCGCGTAGGCTTCTTCCTCCAGCTGGGAGTAGGGGTGTGCGGCAAGGTACTTGAGCGTAGCGCCGATCTTCGCCAGAACGTGCGCAATGTCTTCATTGCTGAAGTGGCGTGCCTCCAGCGCGGGCGGCAGGTCGTGAATAATATCGCAATCAAGAATCAGCGCCGCGTACTCGGGCTCCGGAGGCAGATCGTAGGCTTCCGCGAAAACGTACCAGAGGCCGCATGCGAGCACCGTGTAGCTCGGGGCGTCTGCCGTGACCGGGCCAAACTGCCAGATGCCGGAGTCCAGCGCATAGTTCAGGTGCTTCTTGTTGATGTGCGGGTACAGAAAATTGAGGCGGCGGAGAACCTGGGTAGGGGTGAACCCCAACGCGGCGAGTTCGGCGATGAGTTCCGCGTACTCGTCGTGAAAATCTAAGTAGCCCTCCGGCGCGTTTAATAGCGCGGCTTGTTCGCGCATGGGTCCCTCTTTCATCTGCGGGATGTGGCGGCACCATGTCGTACCGTGCCGCCGAAACCCTGAATGTGTGCACGCAGACAAGGGCGTTTGCGTGGTGTGAGGCCACCCCTTATCTGCATGAATAAGCGATATTTTTCAAAAAATATGCTCTTTTATCTAAATTTATCGCTGAAACTAAGCACTATTCAAATACGTGAACCCCTAACACGGTTTCTTACGGAAAGATGACAATGTTTAGCGCACCCACAGGGCAAAATGTGCGTAAAGACTCGTAATCTGCACTAGAAGATGCGATAGAAAATACGCTTACCCGCACCCGCACAGGCGAGCAAAATACGCCCCGCGCTGACTCTATCCTCAGCACCACCGCTCAACCCATGAGCCGCGGCGAAATATGCGAAACTGGAAGGATGAGCGAACACCCCCTTCCAAGCAGCATCCGCCCGCGCGCGGATCGAGCTGCATACCCCGCGCCCAGCAGCGCCGCCGGCAATGAACCCAGCAGCGCCGCACACCGTGAAAAACACGAAACCGGCGGCAAGACTGAGCAGCCCGCCGAGCACCTCATCAACGCGCTCGCCGTAGAAACCGGCATCGCGCCGCACCGCATCCGCGCAGCCGTGGCGCTACTCGACGCCGACAACTCCGTACCCTTCATCGCCCGCTACCGCAAAGAAGCAACGGGCGCACTCACCGACACCCAGCTGCGCACCATCCAGTCGCGCCTGGGCCAGCTCCGCGCCCTCGAAGAGCGCCGCAACCGCGTGCTCGAAGCGCTCACCGAACGCGCCGACGAAGGCCTCATCGACCCGCTCACCCTGCTACAGCTGCGTTCCTCGCTCATGAACGCCGCCACTATCGCAGACGTGAACGCCATCTACGCCCCGTACCGCAGCGAGCGCGTGACCCGCGCCCAGATGGCGCGTGCCGCCGGACTTGATTCCCTCGTCGAAGACCTGCTGGAGGTGCCCCTCGCCGAGGCACACGCCATTGCCGCCGCGTACATTACCGACGGCACCGAGTCTGAGGACGAAGACGAAGGTATTGAAGCCGCTGAGGTTGAAGAAGCCCTGCAGATTCACAGCGCCGAAGAGGCCCTCGACGGTGCCCGCGCGATCCTGATTGACCGCGCCCTCACCGACCCGGTGCTGAGCGAAAAGCTCCTTAAGCGCCTGCGTGAGGGCGGCGTGATTGAGTCCCGCGTGATTGCCGGTCAGGAAAGCATTGGTGCGAAGTTCTCCGACTATTTCGCCTTCTCAGACCGTATTCGCTCCATTCCGCCGCACCGCGTGCTGGCGCTGCACCGCGCCAAGGACGCCGGCGTGGTGCGCCTCAAGGTGGATGTGGCACCCGCCCCCGTGGCGCTCAGCCGCCTGCGTGGTGCTGCCCGCGCCGAAGCTGAGGCCGCCGCAGAAAATTACGAGAACGTCCGTTCTGCATACGAGCGTGAAGTCGCCGCCGCGCTACGCATCCCCGTGCAGGTGCTCAACACCGTCGACGACGAAGACCGCGTACTCGGCTGGCTCGCCGCCACCGTCCGCACCGCATGGCGCAGCCACCTGCGCCCGCGCCTTGCCGAACGCATCCGCCACCAGCTACTCGACGCCGCCGCACAGCACGCTACCGAGGTGTTCGCCTCCAACCTGCGCGATATTCTGCTCGCCGCACCCGCCGGACACAAAACCACCCTCGGCCTGGACCCGGGCCTGCGCCACGGCGTGAAATACGCCGTGGTCGACGGTACCGGTGAGCCGCTGCGCGTGGGCACCGTCTACCCGCACGCCCCGCGCAACCAGTGGGCAGAAGCGCTGCGCGAGCTTGCCGCCGCCTGCCGCGAGCATGGCGTGGAACTCATCGCCATCGGCAATGGCACCGCAAGCCGCGAAACCGATAAGCTCGCCAGCGAACTGATCCGCACCCTGCGCGAGGAAGGCGCAGAAGCACCCCAGAAGGTGACCGTCTCCGAGGCGGGCGCCTCCGTCTACTCCGCCTCCGCCCTCGCAACCGCCGAGCTGCCCGACTACGACGTGACCGTACGCGGGGCCGTCTCCATTGCCCGCCGCTTGCAGGACCCGCTCGCCGAGCTCGTCAAAATCGACCCGCAGTCCATCGGCGTGGGCCAGTACCAGCACGACGTGCCGCCCGCCGCCCTACGCCGCGCCCTCAACGACACCATCGAAGACTGCGTGAACGCCGTGGGCGTGAACCTCAACAGCGCCTCCGTGCAGTTGCTTGCGCACGTGGCGGGCGTGGGCACCGCAACCGCCGAACGCATCGTCGCCTACCGCACCGAACACGGCGCCTTCACGAACCGTCAGCAGCTGCTGAACGTGCCGCGACTGGGTGCGAAAACCTTCCGCCAGGCGGCTGGATTCATTCGCATCCGCAATGGTGAGGAGCCGCTGGACGCCTCTGCGGTGCACCCGGAAGCATACCCGCTCGCGCGCCGCATTATTGCTGACGCGCAGGCACGCAATGGCGCCCACTGGGTTGCTGGCGCCCTGGGTACCTCGGACGGAACCGACCCGCTTGCCGGGCTGAACCCCGCCGACTACGTGCAGGATAGCGATACTCAGGTGAGCGCGGACGAAGGCACCGCCGGCGTGTACACGGTCGAGGACATCTTCACCGAGCTGCGCCGCCCAGGCCTGGACCCGCGCGGTAGCTTCCGCACCGCCCGCTTCTCCGAGTCCGTCTCGCATTTCGAGGACGTGCGCCCCGGCATGGTGCTCGAGGGCACCGTCTCGAACGTGGCGGCATTCGGTGCGTTCGTGGATATTGGCGTGCACCAGGACGGCCTCGTGCACATCTCGCAGATGAGCCGCGGCTACGTGGCGAACCCGCACGATATTGTGCGTAGCGGCGACATCGTGCAGGTGCGCGTCGTGGAGGTCGACCCGGCGCGCCGCCGCATCTCCCTTTCCCTGCTGGTGGAGGACGAGAACTAGCGGGGGAGAGCACGAGCGTTCACTGACCTGTTGGGCAATCCGCGAATGATCATTCTCTAAAACCTCAGCTCCCGCAAGAGCACGCAAAAGCCCCGACAAGCACTATCCGTGCCTGTCGGGGCTTTATGTAGGTTCGATTCGAGCTCTACGCCCGAGCTACACCTTAGAAGTCGATGTTCGCCGGGTCAGCGCCAATACGACCCTCGGGGCTGGAAAGCGCATCCACAGCCGCGATGTCCTCAGCGGTCAGCTTCACGTTCACCGACGCCAGGTTCTCCTCAATACGAGAGGGGGTCGCGGACTTCGGGATAGCCACGGTGCCCTTAGCCAGGTGCCACGCCAGCACGACCTGCGCGGGGGTTGCGCCGCGACGCTCCGCAATCTCAGCCAGCACGGGGTTCTGCAGCAGATCGCTACCGTTGCCCAGCGGGCTCCATGCCTGAGTCGCGATGCCGTACTCAGCGTGAACAGCACGCAGCGCCTCCTGCGAGAAGTAAGGGTGCAGCTCAACCTGGTGGATGACCGGAACCACGCCGGTCTCCTCGATAATCTCGCGCAACTGCTCCTCGGGGAAGTTCGAAACACCAATCGAACGGACCTTACCCTGCTTCTGCAGCTCAATCAGCGCACGCCAGGAATCCAGGTACAGACCCTGCTGCGGCTTAGCCCAGTGAATCAGGTACAGGTCAACGTAGTCGGTACCCAGCTTCTCCAGGGAAGCCTCGAATGCCTCGAAAGCGCTCTCGTAACCCTGGTCAGAGTTCCACAGCTTGGTGGTGAGGAAGATATCTTCGCGAGGCACGTCAGAGTTAGCGATAGCGCGGCCCACGCCCGATTCCTGGCGGTAGGTGGGGGGGGTGTGGTGGTGGCGGTAGCCGGTCTCCAGGGCGGTGCCCACAATCTTCTCGGCGACCTCGTCCTCAATCTGCCATACGCCGTAGCCCAGCTGCGGAATGGATCGGCCGTCGTTGAACTTTACATTGGGTACGTTGTAGCTCATGATGCTCCTTTTGAATCTGTGGGGAGGCGGCGCCTCCGTAAGTAGTCGTACCAGGTTACGCCTCAGAGCCCCCGTTGAGAAGGGCCACAGCAGAATCGGGCGTGAATCTAGCCCGAGGCGTAACCAAGTAACGAAAAATGACGGGCGTCAGGCATATCAGCAGACCCGAAGTCTACCGCTCAGTCTGGAAGGCGGCTACCGCTCAGATTGGAGGGCGGCTATCGCTCGATAGCCGGCGCAAAGAGCTCACGCACATCCTCAGCCGTCACCGCTGCGGAGGCGAACTCGCCCTCACCGACCACCGCATCGAAGAGCGCGGCCTTCGACTCCTTGAGCTGCATGACCTTCTCCTCAATGGTGCCCTCGGCGACCAGACGGTAGACGTGCACCTCCTTGTCCTGGCCGATGCGGTGAATACGGTCCACCGCCTGCTGCTCGGCGGCGGGGTTCCACCACGGATCCATGATGAACACGTGGTCCGCCTCGGTCAGGTTCAGGCCGAAACCGCCAGCCTTGAGCGAAATGAGGAACACCGGCTCCTGCCCGCTCGTAAACGCCTCGATAACCTCGGCACGGTTGCGGGTAGAACCGTCCAGGTACAGGTGACCGATGCCCTCCTTAGCCAGGCGTGCCGAAATGCTCTTGAGGTAGCCGGTGAACTGGCTGAACACCAGCACTCGGTGGCCCTTCTCGAGCAGGTCGGGCAGCTGCTGAACCAGGTAGTCACGCTTGACCGACGACACCCCGGCGTAGGCTTCCGGATCAATCAGCGCGGCATCGAGCGCTAGACGGCGTAGCAGGGTCAGCGACTGGAAGATCGTGAACCGGTTCTTGTCCATATCCTCCAGTAGACCCAGCACCTTCTGACGTTCACGCTGCAGATGCGTGTCATAGATGCGGCGGTGACCGGGAGCCAGTGGCAGGTTCACGCGCGTATCGTTCTTCGCCGGAAGCTCCGCCGCCACCAGCTCCTTGGTGCGGCGCAGCATGAGCGGGCGGATGCGCCGGCGCAGCCGAGCAGCCGTCGCCGCGGCTTGCGCCGGGTCCTCACCGGACTCCGCCGGGCGAGCGTACAGGTCACGGAACGCACGGGCTGAGGGGAACAGGCCATCCGCCACAATCGCCAGCAGCGCCCACAGCTCCATGAGGTTGTTCTCAATGGGCGTGCCGGTCATCGCGATCTTGGTGCGGGCGGGCATCGCGCGGGCGATGGACCAGGCGCGGGTGCCGGTGTTTTTGACGAATTGCGCCTCGTCCAGCAGGAGCGCACCCCAGCCTTCGGGGGCGGACTGCTCGCCCGTGGAATCGTCAACGGTACGGCCTAGCGTGCGGGCGTAGCCGGTGTAGGCGTCCTCGTCCATACGCAGCAGCGTGTAGCTGGTCAGTACCAGGTGCGCCCCGGCGATGCGCTCAGCCAGCGGGGTCTTACCTGCGGTGGTTTCGGTGATGGTCACGACCTTCGCTTCGGGCAGGAAGCGTGTCGCCTCCGCCGCCCAGTTGGTAATCACGGAGGTCGGCGCAACCACGAGGAAGGGCGCGAACGGCTCGACGCTCTCACCGCGCTCGGCAGCACGTTCGGAGGCAGCACGATGCTCCTCGATCGCGTGGGCGAGCAGGGCGAGAGCCTGCACGGTCTTACCCAGACCCATATCGTCGGCGAGAATACCGCCCAGACGCTGCTCGTACAGGAACGACAGCCACTGGAAACCCTCCACCTGGTATGGGCGCAGGGTCGCCTGCAGGCCGGTGGGCACCGGGCGCTGAGCGATAACCCGACGGGAAGCCGTCTGGGGTGCGGGGGAATCCTGAGTGTCCTTGTCAGATGCTTTTTCAGTGCCCTTCTCGGGGTTCTCTTTGGCGCTTTCTTCGGCATCCTCCAGGCCCTCAACCAGCTGCAACAGCGAACGCACTTGAGCGTCCCAACGCGCGGTCGTATGCACGCTTGCCGCCAGCGACTCCAGCTCAGAGAATAGTCCCGCCTGGTGGCGGTTAATGCGCAACTCATCGCCCGCATCGTCAAGTTCGCGAGCCTCCGCGATGAGGGTGCGCAGGGTCTTAAACTCGGGTCGACGCAGCGAAAAATAGGTACCGTTACCGAGCAGAATACGGTCCGCCCCGCGATCGAGCGCCTCAAAAATCTGGGCGAACGGCACGGTCCAATTATTGACCTTTACCGCAATGCCCAGGCCGAACCAGTCGCGAGAATTGCCCTCGCTCACGGTGATTTCAATGAGCGCGTCAGCCGCCTCCACGAACTGTGGCGGGGTGCCGTTAAAACGCACCTGAACAGCGGAAACACGGCGAAGCTTCGGCAGAATCGCGCTGAGCAGCTCGCGGGTCTCCCAGCCTTCGATGCGGCGCTCCTCCAGCCCGGAAAGCGCCGGGTGAGCGGCAAGAATGGCGCGCACCGAACGCAGTACGCGCGCCTCAAAACGCTCATCACGAATCTCGCCGCCCTCTTCACCGGGGTAACCGAAAACGGGCAGGGAGTACACATCGGAGGCACCCGCAGAATCCTGTGCGCTCGCCTCCTCTGCGCTGTCCTCCGCGAAGGGGTTCAGCGGGTACTCCCAACGCCAGCTCAGCTGCGCGTCGTGGCGTACCTGCTCGTCAAAGCTGATTTCAAGCACCAGATGCGGCGGCTTCACGCGCGGCAGCGCCAACGCCGGATCGGGGGTCAGCGAGGGAATAGAGCGGCTGAGTGCGGGCAGATACTCCTTCTGGAACGTGGCGCGTTCCGCGGCGGGAATGTGCACGGTTCCGGCGCTAATGAGCGATTCGGAGGCGGCATCGAGCGGCTCAACCAGGGGGATGAGCGCCAGCTCCACGCCCTCGGGCAGTTCGGGCACGGCGGGGGAGTAGCGCACCCGTTCACCCTGCGCCGGGTTATTCTGCGCCGGGGCAATCGTCGGTGCGCTATTCTCAGCTTCCTCAGCCGGTGCCTCCTGCGCGTCCTTTTGCACGAAAGATTCGCGGCCCACTTCATCCAGCGCGCCGGGGCGCGCGGTCTTCCAGTGCACCGCCTTTGCCGCCTGCTCGTACTCCTGCTGTGCGAGCCCGCCCAGGGCAAAGAAGCCGGTGCGCGGGGTGCCGATGGGGTGGCAGTGCACGGCGGGCAGCCAGAGCTGGCGCAGCAGTTCGCCTTCGCGTCCTTCCCAGCTGAGCGCGGCTTGAAGTTGCAGGCCGGCGCCTTCTGCGTGCTTCTCAGCGCTGGCGTGCAGGCGCACCTGTGCCGGGCTCAGCACGGCGTAGTTCACTTCGCGACCGTTGACGAGCAGGGGCAGGCCAATATCCTCTGCGCGGGCGAGTACGTCCCAGAGCAGAGTGGAGGCAGAAGCGCTGATGGAGATCCAGTCGCGGTGCGAGGAGTACATGTTCTGCCAGGGGCGGGCAATCGAGTAGAGCTCGGCGAAGAATCGTTCGTGTTCGGGGTAGATTTCGTGCCGTCCGACGGGTCCGCCCACGCTGGAGGCGAAGGTTTCCCAGCTGAGTCCGCCCTTGATCCAGCGCCCGGTTTTGGACGCCATGAGCGGTCGGGCGAGCAGGTTAATGCTGGGGGTTGCGCCGGGCATATTGCGGCCGCGCGCGTAGGAACCGGAGACGCTCAGCGAGAAATCTAGGGCACCGCTCACGCGCATCGAATCGATGCCCGCAAGGTCCTGACGTGCGGAAAGAACGGAGGAGAGGTCACGTCGCCATGCCGAGATTTTGGTGGCGGATGCCTCTGCCTGCAGGCTCGGGGAGGCGCCTAGCTCGTTGAGCGCAAAGCTTCCCTGGGGGTTTTCGGGCTCGGCAGTCGCTGCATCGGGTGCGGGCAGTTTTGCCGCGGTGGTGAGTGCACCGGAGGCGCGCAGTGCCGCGAGCGGGTCGGCGGCTTTCTTTGCCTCCGCAACGTCCGCGCTCTTTGAATCTGCGGCTCCCTTTGCAACGGATCCCTTTGCCTCTGCCGCGTCCTTTGCCGCGGCACCGGGTACGCCGACCGGTCCGGGGTGTTCGCTGAGTGCCTTTTTCGCTACGGAGGCGCGGTCGAGCGCGGTGAGCATGAGCGCTACGGCGTGCTTGCAGTCGGTGAGCACGGGGCATGTGCAGCGGGCGGTGAAGGTTGCGGAGCCGCTGACGGCAGGGAAGAAGCGAATGGTCACTTCGTAGGGGATGATGGTGCTTCCGTTGACGAGCCCGGTGAGGGTTCGCTCGTCTTCGTCGTAGCTGTAGCGGATGACTTCGCGGTTGCGCTGGTAGGCGACACCGCGCTGGTAGGTGCGGTGCCCGGCCTGGCGAATGATCTGCGGTACGGTGACGGGAATTTCGGGGAAGGGGTTGTTGGCGCTCACCAGCTCATTATCGCGTATTGTGCGGGTTTGTGCCTTGTCGCCGGTCATTTGTTGGCGGCCGCCGGGCTGACTGTCGGGCTGGTTGCCGGGACGACTATTGAGCGGTGGTTTGGGGTGTATTTTGTATTTGTGGTGGGGGAGTTTTTAGCGCATAAAAACACCGGTATTCACATAGGATATTCCGCGCAGTATCAAAAATTCACGCCATTTAAAGCACTCTCACAAGCCAAAAGGCTAATAATCTAAATCTCTTTCAGAAAACGCTTTACTTAACTTGAGAAAATGCTGTAAGCTAAACCCAGCTTCAAGAGTTTCGACTGATAAGCTCCGACTATGGTCGAACGCCAACCCCATGTTCACGGGTGGCTCGGATGACGAAGCGGTTTGTATTCACCACCGGAATAACCGGTGGTAATTGGTACAGACAAGAGCAACGCGAAAGGATCGCGCCACTCACGGCGCAGGTTGTCACATGTACAACGGCTCTGCAACCGAAGCAGCAATCTCTCTGAACCCCTCCCGCTCCTACCAGGAAAGCCTGCGTGCCGCAGCTGTCCCCGCGCGAGGCGGATACACCGCAGTCAGCATTGACGACTACTCCCGCATTTCTTCTAAGCGCGACGAGTTCCTGAACTTCCTTCTTCTGCCCAACCCCGAGGGCATCCCCGCTATTGAGTACGCCGGTCTGCGCGTAGCGTAGCATTAGGGGTATGAATTTCTCCGGTATGCTCCTGGACTCCGACGTTCTTGCGGAGATCCGTAAGGCGGATCCAGACCCCGCCGTGGTCGCTTTTCTGCGCCGCCGCTCGTTCCGACACATGTACATTTCTGTGCTGAGCATTGGTGAGCTGAAGGGCCTGTACCCCTACCCGGAAACTGATCGTTGGATTACCGAACTTCTTGAGCGCTTTGGCGACCACGTTATTAATGTGGATGCGCGCGTGAGCCTCGAGTGGGCGGGCCGTCAGGCGCCGCGCGGCGTGCATGCCGTGGGTCGTGATGATGCCGGTCCGCTGCCTACCGCCGCCCTGGAGGGTCTGATGGCGGCGAGTGCGAGCGCCTATGATTTGGAGCTGATTTCTTCTAAGGCGCAGGTGTACCGCGCCTGGGGTGTTGAAGCTTCCAACCCGTGGACTGAGCAGTAAAACTTCGCCTGATACGCGTCCTCGCGTGTGCGTCTGGATGAATACCTGTGCGAATAGTTGTGAGAACCCGCTTTCGAGTGTTAATCGGAGGCGGGTTTCGTCGTTAATTCGTGGCATGATTGAAGGACGATGAAAAGCACCTCACCTATCTCTCGTTATTCCATGCCCATGCCTCTGTGGCTTCAGGGTGTTGTTGAGCTAATTGTTACTGCCCTGTTCTCTGCGCTTGCTGTGTTTGCGGCGATGTCTGCCGTGTGGGCGACCAAGGGTTTTGGCGACATGGAGTTTTCCTCCGTGGCCGCCATGTCGGCGCACCTGTGGCTTCTGATTCACGGTGTTCCCCTGGATCTTGCGGCTGCTTTTGGTGCTTCTGCCGGCACGATGACGCTGGTACCGCTGGGTTTGAGTATTTTGCCGTTGCTGCTCTGTTACCGTTCGGGTCGTCGCCTGGCGCGCGCCTCGTATGAGGGTGAGTTTTTGATTCCGGTGCTGTCCGGTTCGGTGACTTATGCGCTGATTAGTTCGGCGATGTACGGTTGGGCGAGCCCGCATCCGCAGCCTCTTCAGGCGTTGAATGCTGCCCTGGTGCCTTTGGGTATTGTGGTGGCTGGTCTGATGTGGGGTGGCTACCGTGAGGCGCGTTCGCTCTCGCGCATGGTGGGTGTTGATACTGCGGAGCAGATTTCGCAGATGAGTCAGTATTCGCGTTGGGCGGGTTCGTATGCCTGGGCTGTGGTGCGTGCTGCGGTGGTTGCTTTTGTGGCGCTGGTTGGTCTGGGTGCGGTGCTTTTGGGTATCGGTATTTTGGCGGGCTGGTCGCAGATTGTTGCCACCTACCAGGAGCTGCATGCGGGTGCTGTGGGTGATACTGCGGTGACTTTGCTGCAGCTGGGTTTCTTGCCGAACCTGGTGATTTATGCGATTGCGTGGTCGACCGGTGCCGGTTTCTCCTTTGGTGCGGGTACCTCGGTTGGTTTGACCAGTAGTGATGTTGGTACTTTGCCGATGCTTCCGATTCTGGGTGCTGTGCCCGAGTCGATGGGCACGTTCGGTCTGGTGGGTCTGCTGGTGCCGCTGGGTGCCGGTGCGATTGCTGGCTGGTGGTTCTTGCGTGAGGGTGAGGATCACCTGGATGAGTGGGTTGCCCTGAAGGTTCCGTTCCGCCCGCTGTCTGCGCTGATTTCTGCGGTGGTGCTGGGCGTGATGACCGGTATTATGACGTCGTTTGGTGCCCTGTGGCTGGGCTGGATTTCGTACGGCTCTCTGGGTATTGGTCGTTTTACGGAGGTTGGTGCTGAGCCGCTGACTTTTGCGGCGCATACCGCGTTGACGGTGGGTGCCGGCGTGACTTTCGGTATGTTGCTGAGCCGTGCCCTGGTGCCGGATAGTAGCCGTGAGCTGCCTCGTTTTGCGGATGAGCGCCCGAACCTGGGTGAGCGTCTGATGAGTTTTACTGCCTCGACCCGTGAGCGTTTTGCACAGGGCCGTGAGCATTTTGCGGAGCGTCGTGAGCAGCGTGCGCAGGAGCGTGCGGAGCGTATGGAGCGTGAGGCTGAGGAAGCGGCCGCACGTGAAGCCGCTGAGCGTGAAGCTGCAGAGCGCGAGGCTGAGGAAGCTGCGGCACGCGAGGCGGAAGAGACGGCACGCGCGGCTGCATCTAAGAAGGCTTCTGAGAAGAATGTTTCTGAGCCTGAGCAGTCTGTTGTGTCTGAGGTGGCGACCGGTCATGTTCCGGTGCATCCGCAGGAGCCGGTGGTTGCCGTCCCCGTGGAGGCGACCGAGCAGCTGGCGCAGCGTGCGGCGGCGGATGCTTTCGCCGAGATTGTTGCAGAGCGCGAAGAGGCGGCTGAAGAGCCCGCTTCCGAAGAGGCTGCTGCTGAAGAGAGCCCCGCTGAGAAGTACGAGCCGATTGAGGCCGTTCAGCAGGTCGATTACCTGCACTCTGCCCATGCTGACTCTGCCTACGTTGACTCTGGGCAGGCTGAGGATTACGAGAGCATTGAAGCATCTGTTGAGCCTGCCTCCAATGAGCATGCTGCTGACGAACACGGCACCTATGATCCCGCCCTGTACGCGCATGACCCCTCCGAGGAGGAGACTCGCGAGCTGATTCAGGAGCCCGTCTACGAGGCTGCTGAACCTGTGGCAGCTGAGCGTGAGAGTGCTGTTGAAGAGCCCGCGGAGCAGGCGCTGCGTTCGAAGGGCCGCGCGAGCCGCATTATGGCGTACTTCGGCTTTGGTCTTGAGCAGCCCGCCGCAGCGCAAGATGACTCAGCGCAGGATAGCTCAGCCGATGCCGCTCACGCCGCATCCGCCGCGCAGGATTCCGCTCGGGACCGTGCCAATGACCGCGCGCATGAGCGTGAGCAGAAGCGCGAGGCGAAGAAGGCGGCTAAGGCGGCACGCAAGAAGCAGAAGAAGGACTCAGAGCGCGACTTTGTGGATCGCGAACTGGATGTCCTCTCTGCTGATCAGGCGATGAAGCGCATCTTTGAGGTTCGTAGTCAGACCGGAGTGCTTCCGCTGGTGACCGATGAGGCGTCTACCGTGGAGCTGCCCCCGCTGGATGTCATCTCCTCGAAGTCCCAGGGTTCTAGCGGCCAGGGTTCTAACGCGCGCAAGAAGAACTAACGCGCGGCTGAAGAGCTAGAGCTGGACGCGCCGGTGAGCTTGTCCATCGTGCCCTGGAACTTCTCGTCGCAGGTGGACATGTCGGTCTGAGTCAGCGCGGCGGCGCGGCACTCACGGTACTCCTGCGCGCCGGGCATGAAGGCGAGGCCAATGCCACCGAGCAGGGTCATAGCGCCGTAGATAATGCTGACGCCTGCGGCAATGTAGAAGAACCAGGGGCCGCGGTAGATTGCGGTGCGCACAATCGCAATAATGCTCAGGGTAATGCCGGCGAGCGCGAAGAGGAAGAGCGCCAAGAAAAGCGGCATCGTGGAAAGCACGAAGGAAGACGCCGCAAAAATCACCAGCGCGGCAGCAATCAGCATGAGCGAGGTGCGAATATTCGCTTTCTGCTGTTCGATGGGGTCGATGGGCTTGCGCGGCTTCTTGCCCTGAGGTCCCCGAGGCTGCGGCATCATGTTCTGCGGTGCCTGCTGCGGCGCTCGCGGTGGAACCTGCTGGTTCTGCGGTGCACCGTTGTTCGGGGTGGGCTGCTGCGGGGTGTCGTTCGGAGTGTTGTTCGGGGTGTTCTGCGGGGGAGTAGACATACCTATAAGGGTACCGCCCCGTCTGCCCGTGACCTATTGAGTTTGCGACCTGTTGAGTTTGCGTCCGGTGAACCCCAGTGAGGATTCGTCTCGCCGGGGTTTCTTTGTGCTCGCCTTTGGGCTTTAGGCGTGTTGTGAACCTCTTACCCCCTTTGGATAAGGGTGTGAGACGGGTTATACTAGTCGGGTGCGAATTGTGGTTATGGTATCCGGCTCCGGAACGAATCTTCAGTCCATCCTCGACGCTGTAGCAGCGGGCGAGCTTCCCCTCGACATTGCGGCAGTGGGCGCCGACAAGCCCTGTCTGGGCATTGAACGTGCCCAGGCGGCGGGCGTACCCACCTTCCTGGTGCAGCCCGGCGACTACGCCGACCGCCCCTCCTGGAACCGCGCGCTGGAAGAAAAGATCGCTTCCTACAACCCCGATTACATTGTGTTCGCCGGCTTCATGCGCATTGTTGACGCGCAGCTGGTCGAGCGTTTCAAAAACCGCATTATTAACACCCACCCCGCCCTGCTGCCCTCCTTCCCGGGTGCGCACGGCGTGCGTGACGCCCTAGCGCACGGTGTGAAGATTACCGGCCTGACCGTCCACTTTGTGGATGCGGGCGTTGACACCGGCCCCATCCTCGCCCAGGCGGCAGTGCCCGTTCTGGATGACGACACCGAAGAAACCCTGCACGAACGCATTAAGGTGCAGGAGCGCCGCCTGCTCGTGCAGACCATCGCATCCCTGGCTGAATCTCACGGCGCTGCATCTGACGGCGCTGCATCCGACAGCTAATTCCGCCCACTAGATTTTTGCGGCGGAATGAGCCGAGCTCACACCCCGCCGCCCACACACGTTCCGTTGTGGCACCCGAGTACCCCTGAGGGGAAGGTGCACAGCGGCGGGGAATACCCCACACATATCCTGTCTATCCGGGCAGGCTACGTCCATCCACCAGCTGTGCCGCCGAGAACCGGCGTGCACGTCTAAAGCATCGGAGTATTTGTGTCTCTCATTGAGCTCGATCGCGTGCCCCTGCGCCGCGCCCTCATTTCCGTCTACGACAAGACCGGTCTGGAGGAGTTCGCCCGCGGCCTGCACGAGGCTGGCGTCGCGCTGGTCTCCACCGGCTCCACCGCATCCACCATCGCGGCAGCAGGCGTACCCGTCACCGAGGTCACCGAAGTTACCGGTTTCCCCGAGTGCCTCGAAGGGCGCGTGAAGACCCTGCACCCGCGCATCCACGCCGGTATTCTGGCGGACCGCCGCAAGCAGGAGCACATCGACACCCTCGAAGAGCTGGATGTTGAGGCATTCGACCTGGTGGTTGTGAACCTGTACCCCTTCGTTGAGACCGTTGCTTCCGGTGCCGATCAGGACGCCATCATCGAGAAGATCGACATTGGTGGCCCCTCCATGGTTCGTGCAGCTGCGAAGAACCACGACGCTGTCGCTATTGTTGTGGATCCCGCCGATTACGCACGCACCGTTGAGGCCGCTAAGAACGGTGGTTTCTCCCTGGATGAGCGCCGCCGCCTTGCCGCTGGCGCATTTGCTCACACCGCCGCATACGATACCGCTGTGGCAACCTGGACCGCATCCCAGTTCCTGCAGGATGAGGACGCTAACTTCTGGCCCCCGTATGCTGGCCTGGGCTTCGAGCGCAGCGAGACCCTGCGTTACGGCGAGAACCCGCACCAGCGTGCCGCCCTGTACGTTGACCCCGCCGCTGCCCCCGGCATTGCTCAGGCTGAGCAGCTGCACGGTAAGGCGATGAGCTACAACAACTACGTTGACGCTGACGCCGCTCTGCGCGCCGCATACGATTTCGACGAGCCCGCTGTTGCCGTTATCAAGCACAACAACCCCTGCGGTATTGCTGTGGCAACCCCCGGCGCGGCTGACCCGATTGCGGACGCTCACGCGAAGGCGCACGCTTGCGACCCGCTGTCCGCGTACGGCGGCGTGATTGCCGCTAACCGCCCGGTGACCGCCGCTATGGCTCAGACCGTCAAGGGCATCTTCACCGAGGTGATCGTGGCTCCCGGCTTCGAGCCCGAGGCGCTGGAGATCCTGCGTGAGAAGAAGAACCTGCGCCTGCTGGTTCTGCCCGAGAACTTTGCCCGCGAGGCTATCGAGTACCGCCCCATTTCCGGTGGCGCACTCTTCCAGGAGGCTGACCGCCTACAGGCTGAGGGTGACGACCCGAAGAACTGGACCCTGGTTGCCGGTGAGCCGGCTGACGAGGCAACCCTGCGTGACCTCGAGTTCGCGTGGCGTGCACTGCGTTCGCCCAAGTCCAACGCTATTCTGCTTGCCGATAACGGTGCCGCCGTGGGCATCGGCATGGGCCAGGTGAACCGCGTGGATTCCTGCAAGCTTTCGGTGGAGCGCGCGAACACTCTCGGCGGTGAAGGTAACGAGCGTGCCCGCGGTGCGGTTGCCGCATCCGACGCGTTCTTCCCCTTCGCTGACGGCCTGCAGGTGCTGCTGGACGCCGGCGTGCGTGCCGTCGTGCACCCGGGCGGTTCGATCCGCGACGAGGAAGTTATCGAGGCGGCTAAGGCTGCTGGCGTGACCATGTACCTGACCGGTACCCGCCACTTCTTCCACTAAAAATGTGTAGCGGGCTCAGCCTGCGCTGAGCTGCCCGCTGTGAGCGGGGCATTCTAGGGTGAACCTTCTGGTGAGCCTGGGATGCCCGGCTTTTTCATACTCTCCACCTGGGACATTCGTGTTGGAACATCTGCGGTGGAGCATCCGTATTGTGGGCAGTCGTATTTATAGAATTTTTGCTCTATTTTGCGCCGGATTTGCGCATGAGGGCGCATCAACAGCGACCAGGATGCGCACGGATTGGCTAAAAGTTCGCTAGGATTAGGGTGTGCCTAAAGTCAGCGAAGAATACAAAAAGAACAGGCGTTCTCAGATTGTAGAGACCGCCCGCGAATGCTTCATCAAGCAGGGTTATCAGAAGGCTTCGATGAGCGAGATTATTGCGGCCACTGGCCTGTCTGCTGGAGCGATTTATAACCACTTCTCCTCCAAGGATGAGATTATCCTGGCGGCAGCCCGCATGGACATGGCGCCCTTCGACCGCATCCGCGCCGAACAGCCCTGGGACTACGTGTTCGGGTGCCTGAAGGTGCTGGACACCCCCAAGATTCGCCGTCACCTGCTCGTCACCTGGGGCGAGGCTGTGGCAATGCCGCAGCTGGCGACCGTGGTGTCTGAACAGCTGAGCTACCTGCGCGATCAGTCCCTGGAACGCTACCGCGCCTGGGGTGCCGCTGAGCTGGACTTCACCGAAGAAGAGCTTGAAGAGTGGCTGACCGTTATCGGTGCCGCGGTGCTGTCGGTGCTGACCGGTTACGTGGTGCAGACCCAGCTGGTGGCTGGCGGTAAGAAGGAGAGCGCTCGCGAGGCGTACCTGGAGTACGCTTCCGCTATTCTGCGTCAGGCGTAGGGCGCACAGACCTGCGTAAACTGCCGCCAATAAGCCCGCCGGGGTGTGTTGTGCGCCCCGCGCCGGACTCGCGCAGACACCGTGAAAACTTCATCGTGATGCTTGGTAAAGCCCGTTTTCCTTCTCGAAGGAAAGCGGGCTTTACGGTATTATGAGGTGTAGCTCATATTTTTTTCATTCGGGGTTTTCAGTTGGAGGCGCCCGCCGCCTCCTGAAGAACGCCCGGCATACGCCGCGGAAACCCCGATGATGAGCGACCGAAGATAACGCAAAAACACTCCCAGGAGCGTAATGTCCGAGCAGAAGATCCTCGAGATGCCCCTCGCCGACCTCGACCCCGAGGTTGCAGAAGCCATTGAGCTGGAGCGCAAGCGCCAGCAGAACACCCTCGAGATGATTGCATCCGAGAACTTCGTCCCCCGTGCCGTCCTCGAAAGCCAGGGCTCGGTGCTGACCAACAAGTACGCTGAGGGTTACCCCGGCCGCCGCTACTACGGCGGGGGCGGGGACGGCGATAACTGTGGAGAC
>OAVR01000249.1_pt1 | contig 18298 bp, 23 predicted proteins | sample 1476451 | NCBI WGS metagenome assembly OAVR01 (sample SAMEA2580105, study PRJEB22360) | human gut metagenome | biome: human gut; feature: human-associated habitat; material: faeces | place: Denmark | collected 2008/2010 | reverse complement strand
ATCAAACTCTCAATTTAAAAGTTTAATCTATACTCATATTACTTATAAAAGAATTTCTGGTTTATGTTAATATCTTCTGTTTAATTTTCAAAGACCATTGTCATCTTGTAGTGCGTTTCTTGCTTGTTCTTGATGACGATATTTATGATATCACAATTATAACTTCCTTTTAATATAATCATTTCCATTTAACATAATTATTTTTATTTTTCTTCTAATTTCATACTTTTTCTCCCTTTTTTATCTATAGATACACTTGGTTCAGTTGAAGATTCTAAAATGTATTTTTTTATATTTTAAAGTCGAATAACAACTTAAAATTAATTATTTAGATATTATTTCTTATAGATTTCATTTAAATTCTACTAATTAAAACATAGCTTGAAATAGAAAAAGTATTAAAGAATCCTATTATTAAAATAAGTTTCTTTAATACTTTTATCTTTTAAAATAATAAATGCCTTTTACTGATAAATTATTATTTATTTTTTCTTTATTATTTAGCAAAATTGAATATTATACCTACTATAGCTGAGGCAATAATATAAAAAATTGGTGACTTTTTATATTTTCTTATAAAAAAGAATAAAATTCCTGCTAGTATTAAAGCTTTAATTGATAATATATCTGTAATATTATGTGTTTCTGCATATTTATTTAAAGTTAATATTGATATTTTTACTATTTCAAAGCCTGCCGCAAGTAAAAGACCTGTTGATGCTGGTCTTAATCCATAAAAACAATCAGCCACTCTTTTATTTTCTTTAAATTTCGCTAAGACTCTCGCTACAATTAAAATTATAATTATTGAAGGTACTATAATACCTATGGTTGAGGTAATAGCACCTAAAACTCCATAGGTTGCATAACCAACATAAGTTGCCATATTGATTCCCATAGCACCTGGTACTGATTGAGATATTGCAATCATGTTTGCAAGATCAGTATGTGTAAACCAATGTGTTTTATCTGAAATATTATATAGAAATGGTATAGTAGCAGCTCCACCGCCTACGGCAAAAAGACCAACTTTAAAAAATTCTAAAAATAATCTAATTAGTATCATTCTTTTTACCTCCAATTGATCTTAATACTATTCCTGCTATTCCTGCTATTATTACATATAAAACAGGAGATATATCTGTAAATATAGAAAATCCAGCTACTAATACAAAAATAATACATGTTTTAATATCAATTACTGATGTCTTAATTAAATTTATTGCTGTATTTAAAATTAATACTGCTACACATACACGAATCCCAGCAAAGGCATTCTTAACTATTGGAAGATCTGAAAAGTTTCCAATAAATGTAGCAATTATTGTTATCATTATTAATGATGGAGTAACAAAACCAAGAGTTGCTAGTATTCCTCCTAGATTTCCTTTTCTTTTATGACCTATAAATGTGGCTGTATTTACTGCAATTACTCCTGGGGTACACTGACCAATTGCATAGTAATCCATTAACTCTTCATTAGTAATCCAATTTCTTTTTTCAATTATTTCTTTTTGTAATATTGGAAATAAAGCATATCCCCCTCCAAAATTCATAAATCCTAATTTTATAAAAAGAAAATATAAATTAATTAATTCTTTCATATATAAAGCTCCTTTCTATTGTCTAAATATTTAAAGATTATAATATGTATAAAAATTTTTTATTATAATTAATTAATATGTATAAGGCTTTGTGTAATATATAAAAAAACAAAAACTTCAGAGATTCTTATAAAATAAACTCCAAATATTAATAATGTTTATTAAAATGGCTTACTTATATAATATAACACTCCATCCACCTAAAAAAACATTTGAAAATATATTTGTAATTATATAAATTATCATCTCATTTATCACACTATAAATTATATTATTTCCACTATTATTAATAATCTATTTTAAAAATTAGAATTATCTTATTTTAATAGAAGGCTTAAATTTTATTAATTAATAAATTTGTTAACTTTTTTGTAAACAAAATATATATAATTTAATTAATTTTAAAAATATAATAGGAGTGATTAAAGTGAAAAAGTTACTTGTACCAGTTTTAGTTATTATAATTTTTGCATTGCTATTTGTAGGATGTACAAATTCTTCTAATTCATCAAGTGATTCTTCTGTAGAAATAATAAATAGTAATCAGCAAAATTCTAATTCCAATAATAATAACAGTTCTAATAATGACACTAAAAAATCTGACTCTAACAATGCTTCACATAAAGATAAAAATGTTTCCAATAATAAAAATACTAATAAAAAATTAGATAATAAAACCGAAAAATTATTAAAAGATATTAAAGAAAAGGCTATAAAAGGTGAAATTATTGACTATGATTTTAAACTAGGTGCTTCAATAGATGATGTAATTAACAAATTAGGAAAACCTTCTAGTGAAAATTATGTTGCTGAAGCTAAAGGAAATTACTTTAATTTTGATTCCTATAATTTATCATTTGGATGTAATAAGGGTGATCAAATCTTTGAAATTAGATCTTTAAATAAGGATTTAAAAAGCTTAGATTTAAATAATGTAGAAAACTTTTTTGGAAAGCCTGATTATACTGTTACAACTAAATTAAAAGAAAAAATTATTGGATATAAAATAACAAAAGATTTCAAAATACTATTTGTATTCAATACTAGTACATATAAATTAGACCATTATTCTGTTCTATATCCAAGCATAACTCATAATTCTATGGCAGGCGACAATGGCAGAGAGTGGTAAGATAATTACCCTTAAAGAAAAAGAGGTTACATACAATCTAATAATAAAACTTAAAAACATATTTTCATACTTACCTTCTATAAGTTTTATTAAAAATTATTGTATGCATCCTCTTTTATTTTTTCTTGCTACTTTATTACTATAATCTTTTTATAATCTTAATTACTACACACTATTATTATTAATTCTGATCTATGGTACTTTTTATAGGAAAATATTAAACTGGTTTTCTTTCTATATATAAATTCTAACCTATGCACCTTTCATAAATTTAAATTCTTATTTAACTAATATCTTTAAACTATAGAATTTACTATAAAGAATTAAATTATTATTTCATGTTCTTTAATAACTCAGTTAAGAATCTATAGCATCTTCCAACAGATTCTATTTTAAAATGCTCATTTGCTGTATGTACATCAAATATATCTGGGCCAAAACTTATCATTTCTACCTCTTGTCCCATCTTTTCTTTAAAGATTCCACACTCAAGCCCTGCATGTAAAGCTGTTATTTGTGGTTCAATTCCAAATAAATCACTGTAAGTTTTAATACTTAAATCTTTTATTCTTGATTCTGCTTCATATTCCCACTCTGGATAATCTCCATCTTTAGTCATATTAGCTCCTATTACTTTACAAAGAGCCTCTACTCTATTTGTAATTTCTATCTTTTTACTCTTAACTGCACTTCTTATATCAATAATAAATTTAATTTTATCATCTATCATTTCTACTATTCCAAGATTTAAGCTACTTTCAACTAATCCATTTATCTCTTGACTCATAGATTGTAATCCATCTGGAACTAAAACTAAAAATCTAGTTACATCCTCTGTAACCTTTTTAGTTAATTGTTTTTCCACTCCTTCAATGCTTTTAACAGAAAGATTAACATCTGGTTCTCCAATTCTATATTCCGCCTTTAAATCTTTTTCTAAGTCAGTACAAATTTCTTTAACTTTTTCTACATCTTCTTTCTTAACTGTAATTATGCTTTGACAATATTGTGGTATTGCATTATGTTTTGATCCACCATTAATTGATGCAATGTTAAAGTCAACTTCTTTGCTTAAAGCATATAAGATTCTTCCCATTAACTTATTGGCATTTCCTCTTTGTTTATGGATTTCCATTCCTGAGTGTCCACCCTTAAAACCTGAAATCTCTAATTTTAAAGCTTCTCCATTAAAATCTTCAAACTCAGCATTTATTTCTGGATAGACCATAATTCCTCCAGCACAGCCTGCAATAAATACTCCTTCTTCTTCAGCATCTATGTTTAATAAAATCTTTCCTTTTAAAAGTGAAGTATCTAAAGCAGTAGCTCCCCCCATAACTGTTTCTTCCTCTGTAGTTGCTACAAACTCTATTGCTGGATGCTCTATATTATTAGAATCTAAGATAGCTAATCCATATGCTAAGGAAATACCATCATCTGCTCCTAAAGAAGTATCTGTTGCATACACAAATTCATCATCAATAATTCTTAATTTTAAAGGATCTTTTTTAAAATCGTGATTACTACTCTTTAATTTTTCACATACCATATCCATATGCCCTTGAATTATAACTCCTGGTACATTTTCATACCCCTTAGTAGCAGGCTTTTTAATTATTACATTTAGTGCCTCATCCTGAATAACTTCAAGATTTCTATCCTTTGCAAACTTAACAAGATAATCACTAAGTTCTTTTTCATTTCCAGAATCATGTGGTATTCTTGTTAAATCTTCAAAAAATCTAAATATACTTTTAGGCTCTAGGTTTTCTAATACTCTCATTTTACTTCCTCCTCTAGCTAAACACTTAATAATCATTTTTAATTCTATAATTACTACTTCAGTTTTATCTATATCTTAAATCTTATATGCTAACTATAATTTTATAATATCATTTAATTAATTATTTTCAAAAATTAACCTAAAAAAATAAGGATTACAAAATCATTGTAACCCTTAAAATTGGTGCATCTAGCAAGATTCGATCTCGCGACCTGTGGATTCGATTAGTATAAATTCAAGTTAGTTTAATATAGTTCTTATAAGTCAGTATTTAAGCCATTTATTAATCTTTAAACTTAATTTAATTCTATATAATTTAATATAAAAATTAAATGTATTGCACACTTATTGCACATTTTTTATAAATAAAAGAGATATAATCTAAATATAGAATATATCTCTTTTCTGATATAAATTCAATTGTATTTTCTTTTATTTAAAAAAATATTTCTTTTAAATAAAAACTTAACATAAAACAAAATATATTTCACATTAATTTATATTATATGTTCATAAATTTATTTTGTAACTTTAAATATCATTTTTTATTTCATAATGTATATTTAATATTAATTTACTAATTAATGTTATTCCTTCTTGAACTTCTTCTTTTCTAATATCATTAATTCTACAATCAAGTGGATTTCTATCTGTTTGATGAACAATACAATTTCGTCTCTCATACAATTTATCTAACTTTTCTTTAAATACTTTTTCTGACATTCCAATTTCAGTTGAAGTTTTTCTTATTGATTCATCCATTATTTTTTTATTTGATATTATTCTTAAAGCTCTTCTCATTTTGCTTAATGATATAAATGACTTAAATTTATTCTGTACTATAATACTCTCCTCTAGCCAGTCCACTGACTCCGGATTAATCACTGCTTTTTCTACACATTCTATACTCACAATAACAGATTCATAATCTTTTGTTCTAGCTTTTTCTTTGTTAAATATTTTTATGACACCATATTTAACAATTTCATGAATATAGAAATCTATTGAACTCATTAATAAAACAATTTGGCTTCTTAAAATGTCATTAGCTGCTTCTTCCAATCCTTTTTTTTGTAATTCATTTACAACTTCAAATTTACTATTTATTCTTTCTATATTTTCATTGAAATCACTTAAAATTTCTATAAGTTTTTTATCTGATTTTATTTCATTTTTTATTTCTCTTGTTTCGCTAGTTCTTTCTAACGATATTGATTTCAACCTATTCCCTGCTGTCATATGAAACTCCTATCCATTTTTTTAGTTCAAAGTTTCCAATAAAAGGTATAGCTCCATATTTCCCTTTTACATACCCAGCCTCTATATTCTCGTCTTTTCTAACATTTTTTAAATCAGCTAATGAGTACAATGTACTTGAAAAATTCTCTTTGTTTTTCTCTACAAACCATATCTCATCTTTTCTAAAAATATTTAAATCTAATAAGTTAGTATCATGTGTAGTAAAAATCAACTGTGCATTTTTATCATTTATTTCTTTATCTTTAAACATACTTACTATAGCCTCAGCAACAAAAGGATGCAAGCTAGTTTCTAACTCATCATAAACTAACGTTTTACCATTAGATATTACATCTAATAATGGACCTCCTATTTCAAAAAGTTTTTGTACACCTCTTGATTCTTCTGCCAAATCTATTTCAATATTTTTATACTTTAACTTAACTTCATGCTTTATTTCTTCTCCACCTACAAAAAACATTTTTGCTTCTTCTGGTAATCTTATAGGTAAATCTTCATAATTTATCTCTTTCTTCTCAATTTTAGCGCTTATATCATCAACTTCTATGCCTAGTCTATTTAAAAATCTAATAAAAATTTGCTTATTATTTATATTTTCAGAAATTGTCTCTATAGTATATTTTCTCCATCCTTCATCTTGAATAGATTGATTAATTATTATATCGTTATTCAAATACTCGAATGCACTTATTATATCATTGAACTTCCCCCAAATTGCTGCAATTGGTAAGAATAACTTATTATTTTTACCCATCTTTTTTTCTATTTCAGAAAGCTCTTTTTGATATGCTCTTCCAAAGTTATACTCTGAATTACTTCTTTCGAATATAGTTGCTTGCCTATTGTTTTTGAAATGATATAAATACTCCTCTACTATTTCTTTTTTATTTAACTCAAATCCATAAGCAAATCTTATATTATTTGAAATAAACTGTACCATAAAAGAACTATTTTCATCAGAATTTAATTTATGTGGAAACACTGGAATAGTTGAATTTGGTTCAAATCTATTACTATTTCTAATTATAAAGCTAACATATCCTATCGCATTAATTACATTTGTCTTTCCTGATCCATTTCCTCCATAAATTGATATTGCCGGTAAAACTCTTTTATTATCTATTTTAATTAATGAATCTTCAAAACTCTCTTCTCTAGTAGCTAACATAGATAAAATAACTTCATCTTTTATTGATTTATAATTCTTACACCTAAATTCTAATATCATAAATTATTCCTCCATTTTTCCAATAATAATATAATACATTATATTATTATTATTGTCTATATTTTAATACATTTATACCTTATTTTCGTGTATTTTATTCAATTTTACAACTTAAATTGTTGGTAATAATTATTTTATTTCAATAATATATATTTATATTATAATTTTTTAATTTATATTATTGGATCATAAATACTCATAAATAATAAAAGCACTTACCCTATACGTAAATGCTTTAAATTTTATAATCTATATTATTCCTTTAATAGTAACTGATTAATAGTTGTTCTACCTCTTCCATAGAATAAACTTTCCTATTCTTATCTCTAAACACATGACCTAAGTTAATATAAAACTTGAATACATCATATAAACTAACTTTAATAATTACTGGCTTCTTAATCTTCCTTATGCTCTTATTAGTTTTCTTACACTGGACTAAACCTAAATCTTTTTCTATATCAACTATGAGCTTATAATGGTCAAGATTACTTTTAATAAACTTACGTAATTTTTTTTCTTTTGTGAAGAGGTCTTTCTTACTTAATCCCATTTGCTCGGCTCTTTTTAACATCTCTTTTCTAAATTCTTTATTCATATATTCTCCTTAATATAACACTAATCTATAATCCCATTTTCTATATCGTCAAGAACTTTTAAAGATATGTAATTAACTAAATCTCTCTCATTAGCATTAGAATCTTTATTAGCTCTATATGTTTCTCTAGTTAAAACAAGCATTAATACAATTAAAAGAATCCATATTACATACCATGGTATAGAATTATCCTTTGTCCAATCTTCTAATATCTTAAACATGTTTCCTATTGATAACGTAATAATACTAGTCATTAAAGCAATATTACTAGCAGTTAATTTTTCACTAATTTTTTTATGCTCTCCTAAACTTTTTTTAATTCTCATTCTTTCAATTTCTATATTTAAAATACCTTCGCTTATCTTTTTTCTATACTCTTCTTTTATATAATTATATAATTCATTCATTGAATCATAATAATAACTATCTCTATTTTGATACTTATCAAATTCATATTTACATTTCTCTAAAAGTTCTTTATTGTCACTATTCGCATATTTAATATCTTTCTCTTTTTCTTTCTTCAATTTCTTATTTAATTTTTCTATTTTAGTTGACATATTATTTATAGCTCCTTATTCAATATAATTACATTTATAGTAATTGTATCAAATATAAGAATATTTTAAAAATATTATGAATAAAATCAAATTTCTATTCCATAATCTAAGTTTCTTAATACTCTCATAAAGGTTATATCTTCTCTATATCTTCTTTGATACTCTATCTTAAACCACATACTATTTCTTAACTTTTTTATAGCTCTTGCCTTTATATTTTTCACTTCACTTGAAGAGGTTTCAAATATATCAGCTATTTGTTCTATGCTTAACTCATCAGTATCCCAACCGTAATATAGTTTTAATATTTCTCTCTCATTAAGGGTATTATGTTTGTCCATAACAGCCTCTAATTCAAGCCTTAATTCACTTAGGTATAATTCCTCTTCTCTATCATTTATCTCGGTTCTATTGCTCTCTATACTGTTTATTAGTTCATCTTTATTCTCTTCACTCACTGGTGTATTAAGACTTATTTCATCATTAGTGTTGTATGTAGTAATAAATCTATGAATCTTTTGATAGATCCAGTAAAAAGCATATGTAATAAATTTAGTTCTTTTAATATACTCAATATCATATTTACTACAAGCTAATATAAATCCTATTCTCCCCTCTTGGAGCAAATCATCAAACTCAATAGCATTTATTTTCTCTGAATAGAATTTACTTGCTATTTTATATACTAACTTATCATTATTTTCTAAAAGCTTATCCAAAGCCTTTTTATCTCCTTGCTGATATAATACTACAAGCTCCTCATTAATCATTGCTCTCACCTCTTTTATCTTAATGTTGTTATCTTATTTTTATGTCAACATTTACTCTATCATTTTCCATCATTTCAATTGCAACGTTTTTTATTCGTTTGTTTTGTAAAAAGATTTTTAGGTTAGCATTGAACCTTAGCATTTCTTAGCATCTTAATTGCTCTCATACTCCTAAATAATAAGCGAATTTAAGCAACTCTTAAGACTAGGTTTTACTAGGGTGCAACGTTGCATTGTAGCGTTGCGTTACGTTGCATTTATACAAGGTATTACAAGGCTCAAACGTTCACTAAAACGTTCGTTAAACGCTCCTTTTTACGGAACGTTTTAATGTAGTACTCCATTAAAAGTACTACAAAAAGTGTGCATACTTTTTTGTATTTTGTGTGTACACCTTTTAATTAAATATTGCACTCCAAAACTATTTATCTATATATTTATAAACTAACTTAAGCCATCTATTTTCTCTTTCATTCTGCCAGTATATAAGTGAGCTAATTAATTTATTGTATGTAGTCCATCTCATGCCTTTAGGTTTTATGTTTGGTAATACTCCAGTATAATATTTAATATCATGCTCTAGCTTTAACTTATCCAATATCTTATTTATCTTTAAATCACAATATTCCATACCTCTTCTATATGTATTAGTTGTTCTATATCTCAATGATCCACACTCTCTACACTTCCAATTATCTTTTACTAGATAAATATGTTTTCTAGGACTTAAGCAATATGGACATAAGAATAAATGCTTTTCTCCAAAGTTATTTTTATATCTTTCTATTCTTATAAATGTATTATCAATACATATACCATTATCTTTTATGGTCAAAATACTCCCTTTTAAGACACTTGATTTAAACCTAAACTTATTACCCTTAAGACTTAAAATCTCGTCTACATCTAGCCTAAGGCACTTATCTACATACACAACTTAACCACTCCTTATATATATGTGAAAACTACTAAATAGTAAGGCTTTTTAAGTAGCTTATAATCAAATCTATATTGAAGAGGTATTATATTGATTGTTCCTCTTCTCTCTTACTTTTGCTTTTACGCTCCCAGTAACTAGAGTTATATTCCTTCACTCTATCCTTATTCTTCTTACGTCATGCTCTCTTATATGCGTTTCTCTCTTTCCTTGCCTTATCATTCACTATCAATGCTCCTTTCTATTTTTAAGCAACAAAAAAGCCACGAGAACAACACCAGTATACATATACTGATTAATTGTTTCCCGTGGCTATATAACACGCCTTCCACCTTATAGGTAGGGTACTTAAAATATTCTTTTCTTAATCTAATTATACCATTTTTCTAATTTTTTAAAAATTACTTATAGCTTTTTTCTCTTTTTTGCTTCTGAATTCTTTCCCATGTTCTTGCCATTCTCTCTTTAAGTTCTTCCTCGCTTATTGCAAAATAAACTGGAATTTGAGTTTTAGCTGTACTTTTTCTTAATTTACTATAGTCTATTTCTACTGGCTCATATTTCTTTTTAGTCATGACTTTTAATCTCCTTAAAAATATTTACCTTATTTTCCCCATAAACTATTTAAATATACTTTATATCTTGTTAATTAACTAATCTATATCAATATATATTCTCTTATAAAGTCCTTTTCTATAAGGCTTACTAATTTTCTTTATCCTAACACCAGTTGATAAAGCTTTAATGATCTGCTCCCTTTCCTCAACTGTTTGGTAACTTATAATTATCTTACTCATTTGACACCTTATTCATCTTTAATGCTCTTATTTTAGCCTTAGCCTCTTCCTCTAACTTTACAACTTCCATAACTCCACTATCTTTCATGATTTGATTTTGAGTATCTAGTAAAGCCATAACCACACAATCTAAAGTATCTCTTAATTCAATATTATTTAAACCTCTTGTAATCTTATCTATTGCATTTCTCACTTTTTAAATTCCTCCAATATTTCTTATGTTTACCTCTTGATTTATTGGAGCTAACATGATACCTTGAAAGTGCGAATTTTTGGGTATCATGTTAACCCTTAGACTAATGTATGTATCTTTACGTTAGTCTTTTTTTATACTTTATATTTCTTATAGTGTTTTTTCCCACTTATTCACCTCATAGAAGAGGTTTATCCATTATTTAATGTGAATATAGGTTAAAGTTTTCAAGTGCTTATAAGAGCCTTTATCCTCCTTCAAAATATGTAAATTAAAATCTATTTATTATTACTTTTCCCACTCATTAAAACACCAACTAAGATTTTTGTTTTCTTATCTGATTTTTTATAGAGTGTAGCAATTAGCTTAATTCTTTCTTTTAACTCCATATTTTGCACTCCTATATTTAATTATTCTTAAAATTTTTCAGTTAATTTTTGAGTTGGTAAATTATAATCAAAATAAATAGCTCCAGTTCTTCCACTTCTATTTTTAGCAAAATTAACTTCTAGTACATCATCTTTTATATCTATTCCTTCCTCTCTTGCCTTGTAATAACCTTCTCTATAAAGTAATCCAATAACATCAGCGTCCTGTTCAATAGAACCAGTATCTCTTAAATCACTAAGAAGAGGTCTTTTATCTGCTCTTTGCTCTGTTCCTCTTGATAATTGACATAATCCAACCATAGCAATATTTAATTCTTTTGCTATTGCCTTAAGCTCATTAGATACTATATTCATTTGTTCATATCTACTCCCCTTAGTTGTTGGAGTTATTTTTCCTATGTGATCTATTATGATTACATCTAGTCCATGCTTTAATTGAACTTCTTTAGCAACTAATCTTATTTCATTTATTGTTATTGATGAAGGCTCATAGATAAATATATTTTTCTTCTTAGCTGCAATGTAATTAAATGTATCAGTTAGCTTATTCCATTCAATATCATTAAGTTTCCCTCTTGCTAGTATTGTATTTTCTATGCCACTATTCATAGCTAATAATCTTTGTCCCATTCCTTCTGTGCTCATATCTAACTGTATATAAAGCACATTAGCTTTTAAATTATTTATTATTGCAAGTGAAAAAGCCGTTTTCCCCATACTTGGTCTAGCTCCAAACACTATAAAATCTTTTCTATTTAAGCCATTTGTAATTTTATCTACACTTTGTATACCTGTCCTAAAACCACGAATACCAGTTTTATTACTGTGAGCTTTTTCTATTTCACTCAAAGTAGTATACATAACATCGCCAATTCCCATAACTTTATTTTTTCTACTTACCTGGTTAACTTCTAAAAGCTTATTTTGTAAATAATCTACTTTACTATTAACATTCCCCTCGCTACTAATAACCCTCTGACAAGCCGTTACAAGCTCTCTCTCTCGACTTTTTTCTTTAACTATATTTACATGGCTTAATAATGTTCCATAGTCTACATGACTTGTTTTCTCTGCTATATCTGTAAGTGTTATTGCTCCACTCTTAATCTCATTACTTAATTTCTCTGATAATACAACTAAATCAAACGGTATACTTTTTCTATATAGTTCACTTATAGCTCTATATATTATTTGATTCTTAGTGTTGTAAAAATCCTTTTCCTCTATTTCTCCAATAACCTTAATCATATATTTGTTATTAGCTGTAACTGTTCCTAGTATTGCCTCTTCTGATTCTAAAGAATATAATAATTGTTTATTCTCCATGCATTATGCTCCTTTCTATAAATCATCTAAATTTGTTTGTCTTCTTCTTGGTTCCTCTTTTGGCTTAGCAATAATATCTTCTTGATAGTTACAATCTAAATAGTCTACATAACCAGTATTAAAGAATGTTGAACCATTTTTATACTTTAATTCTGAAAAACCATTTTTACGTTGATTATCAACATACTGGATATATCTATCAATACATCTAATAATTTGTTCCTTACCATATTGTTTTAATAGTTTAGGTATTTTCTTTATTGCATTTGCTTTACCTTGTTTTAAAGGATATAATCTCCATATTTCTTCTACATCTTTTGAACTATATATATTATTAGATTTTATATTTAGATTATTATATATAGATGATTGTACGGTTTTTTGTTTGTTTTTCTGTTGCTCTTTCTGTTGGTTAATCTCCTTTAATCTATTGATATTACTTAATTTATTCTGTTTGTCTTTATGTTGGTGATTCTGTTGATTTTTCTGTTGGTCAAATTCTAAATTAAATCTAGTTAGAAAATATGTACTTTGAGTACCTTTTTTCCCCTTTATTCTCTGCTCTATATACTCATCTTTAATAAGTGTTTTTATCGCTTTGTTCATTTGCCAATGACTTAAATCTAATCTTTTTTCCCAACTAGAATAATCAAACCTGCATTCTCCTCTTTTTAAACCTTCAAATTCATTTAAAGTATTATTTACACGCCTTTCAAATTCAGAATATACCCACCAAATATATTTAAAAGTCTTATCATAAGCGTATTTATCATAAATTTCACGCTCTATACCATTCATTAACTCACCTCACTCACCCCCATTATAAAAATAAGGTCAAAGTCTTTATCTTAAGTAAATAACTCATGAAATACCTTCAAGTCTTTCCAGTTAGGTTCTTTACCAGTTTCTCTGCATAACTCTAAATACTTCTTAAATAGCTTGAAACTCATATTAAATCACCTCTGTTCCTATATGATCCTCAAACCATTTATCTAATCGTGATACTACAACTCTTCTTTCTCTTCCTAATTTAATTATTGGAAAATCTTTAACATGAGTAAATTTTAAAGCTTGGTTATATGAAATACCTTCTACCTCAGCCCATTCCTTAATTGATAAAGTCCTCTTCTTAACAAGTTCGTTATGCTCTTTCATTCTTTCTGAAATGTTAATCATTGCTTTTTCTCTCCCCTCTATTCTTCAAGCTCTTTTAAAACTCGAATAAGTGTTTCTAAATATTCCTCCATAGTTTCCTCCCTATGTAATATTTTTAATTTATGTGTGCAAAATAATAAGACTGAACATTAATGAAATTAACTTGTCCTATTTAATTGATTTAAATTTTAAGATATGTATTTTCTAAAGTTCATATTATGCAGAATTGAATTACTCCTCTTCCGAAAAGAATAGTTCTTTTACTGTTGTATCAAGTGCCTTTGCTAATTTTTCTAATATATGTACTGGAGTTGTTTTTATTCCTTTTCTCTCAATATTAGAAATAGTAACTCTTCCTACACCAGCCTTTTCTGAAAGTTTCTCTTGAGTTAGACCTTTTTTAATTCTTTCTATTTTAAGTTTTAACATATAATCGCCTCCCCTTTTCTAAACATATTGTTTAGTTCTTCCTCATTTTACTACTCAATTTGTTTAGTTGTCAATAATTATTTTATTTTTCTAAACATTTTGTTTATTTTCATTGTCATATTGAATATAATATAATTAGGAGGTGATATTATGAATTTAGGTTTTAAAATAAGACATTTTCGTAAACTTAGAAATTTAACACTTAAAGAATTAGGAACTATGGTAGGCGTATCAGAACAAGCAATTGGACAATATGAACGTAATCAAAGAAAGCCTAACTTAGTGATATTAAATAAAATTGCTCTTAATCTAGATATCCCAGTTTCTTTTTTAGTTAATGATAATGACTTTGAAAATTATATGAATGGTAATATAGCAAGCTTTAACAAAAAAGGATTTGAATATTCAAACAAACAAAAAGTAAATGTACTTCCAGCTATTTCAATTGATGATATGAAAAATAAAGTTAATTCAATGTTTCCAGTCTTTGAAGCTGAAATAAATTTTCTTACCAACCCTAATATTGAAAAATGTTTTAATTATTCATTTAAGGACTTAGAAAATAGAGATTATGCAGAATTATTAATAAATAATATAGAAAATGCCATTAAAAATACATTGCTTGAAATAAAAGAAAATGAAGACAAAGGAAATATCTATGTATCATGTTGGGGTCGTTGGATTGATAAAAATGATACTAGATATGATAATGTAAAAAAAATTAAAGATAGTTTTTCTAAAAAAGATAAATAGTACTTAAACTGCTCCTAATTCATTGAGCTTTCCCAACTACATGGGAAACTTATAAATATTAAACTAAATTCAAGTTTTAGTATAAATAGAATGATTTAAATTTTATTATATTTGGGAGATAAATTTATGAGAACTAAAAATTCAACAAAATTAAAAATTATTTCAATATTATGTTTTTTAATAGCAGCAATAATAAGTATAGCAACTAAGGAATATGCTTCTAGTCTTTTATTTATAGGAATGACAATCAGCTATTCCCTTATTTTTCTTAGTCAAAAGAAAAATTAAGCTTACTTAATACCTATTTTTCTATTAATTAAAATGTGTTATGAAAAAAACTTCTATATACATTCTAAACAAGTATAGTCAATTTAGAATTTTAGGGGGTGGCTGACTTTTAAGCATACCCTCTTTAACAGTTACTTTATATTTAATACTCATAATATTAAAAAGCTTATGAGGTAAGCGTAAATTTCCGTAGCACTATTTATGTTATACACGTCGTGTTTCACGACACCTTTATATGTACTTATCTTTCTCCATAGGTGGGGAAAAAGTTTCTATACTATTTAACTATAGGCTTATATCATTCTCTGAACACTATTTTATTTAAACTCTAAATGAAGAGGTCAATAATATTCCTGGGAGGAATATTTTATTATATTTAAATATCTTTTTAGGGAGTCAGAAAAGCCAGTAATAATACATTTTCTCAACTTGTTTGGAATTTAATTTTGGATATGGGAAATTTTTAACTTTCACCCACAAGTGGGTGAATTAATTGGATAAAGGGAATTTCCCGTTTTCCCCATATGTGGAGAATTGAGCTTTAACTTTCCTCTTCATGAGTAAGGGTAGGAACCTTTTTCTTATCCCCTTATATTCCTTTTTAGGAAGTTCAAACAGTTAAATTAATAAATCTCGGTTAATCAAAACAACTGACTTTTATAGTTGCTGCAAAGAATAATTATATCAGCTTACCCAATATTATCGGTTAACCTTTAAAGTTCTTCAAAATAATTTCATAAGGGAAATTTATTTAAGTGAGAGGATAACTCGGACTTTTTAACAATTCCTTGTTTTTTATTAATCTCCCCCGGGGTTAAAGCTAGAAAATGAATGCCTGATTTAAAAGTCCAAATCCCTCTCACAGTTACACAAAATTCCCTAAATAAAATTTTTATGTTTAAGCTAAATAAAGTAATTTTATCTCTCTTTTTTAGGGACTATCAAAACTCGCAATAGTCCTTTTTAAGGACTGTAAAAACTGTAGATACTAATTAAATCCCTTTTTAGGGACTCCGAAAACTCTGGATACCTAAATGGGTGTCACTCATTTAGAAAAATAAACATAGTTAATAAAAATATTTTATTAGCTCCTGGACCTAAACTATTAATATATTGAACTTTTTGAACGCCTTAAAAAGAAACAAGAATTTATATACTTCAATACCAGTGAGTGAAATTACATTCTTATACCCCTAGCAAGGATATCGAATCTTAACTTGATAGTTTATAGGGTCTATCCAAAAATGGCGTTACCCCTTAGCTTGGCGTTATATAGTAGCCAACCTTATATTATTAATGTTTTATAAGTTCATATGAGTTACCTTTCGCAATAAGTTGCGAAAATATTATTACTTAGGTATCCATAAAACCTAGAAACATTTTATTTTGCTAATTTAAGTGAATGTATGTTCTCTCTTATAATTGCTTTTAACCTTTTCTTTAAGAAGTTTATTAATCAAAAATCTAAATAATCTTTTTAAATAAATTACAGTTGTACTTTTTTGTCTAACTGTCAATATATCAATATTTAAATAATATTGCTAACATCAGCAAAATGTTATTTGAATTTCTAAACAATTAAATACTCTGTCACAACTATCAATATCAAGGAGGTATATACAATGGAAACTACAAAGAAAGGAAAACCAAAATCAAAAGGAAATGGTCAAGGTACCATATATAAAATGTCTAATGGTAAATTTAGAGGTCAGCTTACTATTGGATATAATGAGAATGGATCACCAAAAAGAAAATCATTTACTGGTAAAACTAAAAAAGAAGTATCAGATAAAATGAAAGCTTTCTATGTTGATAATAATAGAGGCTTATTACCTACAGATGATAAGATCACATTAAGTCAATGGTTTTATACCTGGTTATTTACTTACAGAATACATGACTTGAAGCCTTCAAGTTTTGAAAGATATGAGGGCCTTTATAGGAATTATATAGAATCCTTTTCACTAGGTAAGATAAAGCTTATAGACTTAAGAACACATCATATTCAAGCCTACTATAATTCCTTAGTAGCTGAAAAGGGAAAAAGTCCATCAACTATAAAAACAATAAATAAGTGTTTAAAATCTTGTCTTAATCAAGCATTAAAAGAAGGATATATTACTAAGAACTATTGCACACTTATAACACTTCCTAAAGGACCTGAAACCTCTAAAGAAACTATTAATATATTTACATTAGAAGAACAACAAACTTTTATGAGAGAGTGTATGAATAATAAAAACGGTATGCTTTATATACTAGCTTTAGGAACTGGTTTAAGACTTGGAGAAATACTAGCTCTCAAATGGACAGATATAAATTTTAAGAATAATTATATAGATATTAATAAGGCTATTAAAAGCACATATAAAATAGATTCTAAAGGAAATAGAGAGTTCCAAATAATAGAGCAACAACCTAAGACTAAAAACTCAATTAGGACTGTTCCTCTAAATAATAACTTAATTGAATTATTGCAGCAGCATAGAAAAAAACAAATGATTGATAGAGATTCTAATATTGAAATTTATTTTGATAATAATTTAGTTTTCTCTACTCCTATAGGGAATTATTTAAATGAGAGTAATGTTAGAAAAACATTTAAGAGGATCCTAAAGAAATGTAACTTAAAAGAACTTAGATTTCATGACTTAAGACATACCTTTGCTACTAGACTTTTCGAAAATGGTGTGCCACCTAAAACAGTTCAAACTATTCTTGGCCATAGTGATATATCAACTACTTTAAATATATATACTCATGTTATGAAAGATACAAAAGATAAGGCTATAGATAAGCTTAATTTCTTATTTAAATTAGGGTAAAACTTACGCTAATATTATTTTTTTATTTTCTATTGCACACCTATTGCACAATTTTCATAAAAATAAGGGTTGCAAAATCCTTGTAACCCTTGATATTGGTGCACCTAGCAAGATTCGAACTCGCGACCTGTGGATTCGAAGTCCAACGCTCTATCCAGCTGAGCTATAGATGCTTATATTTTTAAAATAAAAAAAAGATAACCGATTCGGTTATCTTTTGAATGGAGCGGGTACCGGGAATCGAACCCGGGTATCCAGCTTGGAAGGCTGG
>OAVR01000247.1_pt1 | contig 18441 bp, 18 predicted proteins | sample 1476451 | NCBI WGS metagenome assembly OAVR01 (sample SAMEA2580105, study PRJEB22360) | human gut metagenome | biome: human gut; feature: human-associated habitat; material: faeces | place: Denmark | collected 2008/2010 | reverse complement strand
TCCTGAACAAGGACGGCGTTGCAGACCGCGCAACCTTCATCATCGACCCCCACAACACCATCCAGTCGGTCTCCATTACCGCTGACTCCGTCGGCCGTAACACCGACGAGGTACTCCGCCAGCTGGACGCGCTGCAGTCCGACGAGCTGTGCGCATGCAACTGGAAGAAGGGTGCAGCAACCATCGACGCATTCAAGGAGATGAAGTAATCCATGAGCATCGATAACCTGCGTTCGGCTCTGCCTTCCTACGCGAAGGACATGAACCTCAACCTGTCCTCCCTGCCCCGCATTAGCTCTCTCACCGAGCAGCAGCTTTGGGGCGCGATCCTCGCAACCGCAGCAGCAACCAAGGTTGACTCTGTTGTTGTTGAGATTGCTGCAGAGGCTAAGGAGCACCTGAGCGACACCGCTTACGAGGCTGCTCTGGGTGCTGCGACCATCATGGGCATGAACAACATCTTCTACCGCACCCGTGGCTTCCTGCACGGTGCATACGATGACCAGCGTGCAAACCTGCGCATGCAGATTATCGGTAAGAACGGTGGCATTGAGAAGCTGGACTTCGAGATGTTCGCACTGGCAGTGTCCGCAGTCAACGGCTGCTCCCACTGCGTTGAGGCTCACGAGCACACCCTGCGTGAAGAGGGCGCAACCAAGGAGCAGGTCAACGACCTGATCCGTATTGCTGCAACCCTCGGTGGCGTGGCACAGGGCATTCAGCTGGCTGAGGCACTGGGCTAAACCCACTAAACGTTAGAGCTTACACAGAAGCGGCGCATTCACCCCTTTACGGGTCGGATGCGCCGCTTCCTTTATGTCCTCAAGCCCAGCAACGTGTTGGGTAGCAGTTTCTAAATTCCCCCGATTTGGCGCTATACAATGCCTGTATGCGGTACTGTATTTTGGACTCCACCAGCCCCTATCCCAGCGTGGAAGAACTCACTGAGCTTTACGATTCTGTGGGCTGGAGCGCCTATACCAAAACGCCCGAACGTCTCGTCCCGATGGTGGAAGGATCGCGGTATCTCTACACCGCACGAGAGGCAACCACGGACGGAACGGGACGGCTCGTCGGGCTAGTCCGCGCCGTCGGGGATGGACATTCTATCGCCTACATTCAGGACCTCCTAGTGCATCCGCACGCCCAACGACAGGGCGTTGGTTCTGCGCTTCTAAAGCGTGTCATTGAGGACTTTGACCGAGAAGACATTCGACAGCGACTCATTACTACCGACACCGCTAGTGATCACGCCGTTGCGCTATACAAACGCTACGGTTACGCACCCGTTGAGGCAGCAGGATGCATCACCCTTGCATGCTATCGATAAGGCAATATCGCATGCGGCTTGATACGGCTCAACTCGTTCAAACTGGCTGAGGCACTGGGCTAAACCCACTAAACGTTAGAGCTTACACAGAAGCGGCGCATCCTTCCCTTTTCGGGTCGGATGCGCCGCTTTGTTTTAACTACTTTTGGCTGTCCGCAGCGCCAATGCGCAGGGCTGCATCCCAGCTACTCGCCAGGCGCGTCGCCGCGGCCACCAGAGCCACCAGATCCTCGGCGTACACCGGGGTCGAGCGCACGCCCGCACACCAGTCAATCGTGCCCAAACCCAGCCAGGGCTTACCGGGGAAGAACTCGCGCCGCAGCGCCACGCGGCGCTTACCCAGGGCGCGGCGACCGGGCACGTACCCGCCGCGGCTGATGAACAGCGTCTCGCGGCCCTCGAACTCCACCAGCGCCTCCAGGGCCCTCAGCGCAGGAACCCAGCTCGGCTCCCCCACGCTCGCCAGGTCGGCCAGTTCGGGATACTCGCTCTCGTGCTCCGCCACGCTCACGCCCAGGATGTACTGGTAGCGCACCTGCCCGAGCTCCTGCGGCAGGCCGCGGTCAGCGGTCTGAATCGTGCCGCACAGGTGCCGAACGACCGGCTCACCCTCGGCGTTCACGCCGGTCAGGGGCTCGCCGTCCCGGTAGATTGCGGGGCCGTCCAGATAGAGCCCCACCGCGCCGGTACCCGTGATGTTGGGACGCACCGACCAGCCGGGAAGCGCCTCCTCCAGGCGGGGCACCACGCCCCGCAGGATTTCGAAAACTTCGTCACGCGATACCGTCACGGCGGCTCCTTTCACCTTACGCAGATAACGATTTGCGATGTGGCCCGGTCTATCAAACGACCGGGCCACATGCCTTCAGTATTCGTCTAGACCCAGCTTAGCGAGCGCTCAGCTTATGGGAGGGTAGCCACACCATGAGCGCCGACAGCGCCGCACCGGCAAACATCATGATCGCCATAGACTCCACCGCATTCAGGGGGCTCAATGCCAACAGTAGCGAAGAAATGATGCCACTACCGTCCTGGAAAGAACCCAGCGCAGAAACAATCATGACAGAGCATTGGGGGTGGAGATTCACTCATTCTACGCACATCTTTTAACGCGCCCACAAGCTTCTCCGTTACGTCTCAGAGCTCGTCATGAGCACCTTTCAACTAGGAGCAGAGGCGGCGGCGGGTCTACAATAAATCGGTGCCAGTTCAGGTACGCGCACAGGCAAACAGAGCCGGATGCGGTGATAACGTCGTCACCCGACCCCCCCGTTGCGCGCGCCTCCCCCTACCGGCACCCGTAGCACACGCATCACGTACGCAGGAGAACGCCCATGCACGAGCTCTTTGACCCAGATCAGGTATTCCGCATCGTCGACATTGCCGCCGTTGTTGCTAACGGCCTGCTCGGCGGTGCTGTGGCGCGCGCCTTCCGATTCGACATCGTGGGCTTCCTGCTGCTCGCGGTCGCCTGCGGCATGGGCGGTGGTATGATCCGTGACATCCTGCTGAACTCTGGTCTGCCCGTGGCGCTCACCGACGGCGGCTACTGGGTGGGTGCTATCGGCTCCTCGATTCTGGCGTACAGCATCGATTTGAGTGCCCGCTGGGCGACCCGAACCATGCTCATCATTGACTTCATCGGCATGGGCGCGTGGGCGGCAACCGGCACCATTAAGTCCCTGAACCTGGGTCTGCACTGGCTGCCCGCTATCGCGCTGGGTGTGACCACCGCGGTCGGTGGCGGCGTTATTCGTGACATCATGGTCAACCGTATTCCGGCAATCTTTGGTGGTAACTCTCTGTACGCTACCGTGGCGTTTGTGGGTGCCGCTGAGACCGCCCTTGTGACGGGCCTATTCCATCGTCCGAACCTGGCGATGGGCCTGTCCATTCTGCTGTGTTTGGTGCTGGGTGTGCTCGCCCATATGAAGAATTGGCAGCTGCCGACCACCCCGGCGGAGCTGCGTGTGCCTCGCCCGCGTCTCTTCGCTTTTGGTAAGCAGGAGGACCGCACCGTCGCTAATGAGGGCTGGTCGCCCGGTGAGCCGCTCACTGAGCAGCTTGAGGTTATTAACGCTGAGCAGCTGGAGGAGTACCGCCGCTCTAAGGGGCTTTCGGAATAAAAGCCAATATATGCTGAATATAGAATATGGGCTGGTTTCCGCTGGTTAGATGCTTATCTGACGGCAGAAAACAGCCCATATTTACTATGTGCAGTACAGCTAAATCGTGTACTCAGTGCTGTCGTACACGGTCAGGAACTTGCGGATACGCTCATCATCCGAGGCGAAGAAGCCGTTCGGCTCACCGTTATAGCGCAGGGTACCGTTCTCCAGGAACACGATACGGTCCGCAACCTTCTTCGCAAACGCCATATTGTGCGTCACGATGACCAGGGAGCGGCCCTCCTTCGCCAGCTGCATGAGCACGCGAATCACCTCCGCCTCCAGCTCGGGGTCCAGGGCGCTCGTCGGCTCGTCGAAGAGCAGGTATGCCGGTTCCAGCGCCAGGGCGCGGGCAATCGCCACGCGCTGCTGCTGACCGCCCGAGAGCGACTCCGGGTAGGAGCCGGTCTTATCGGCTAGACCCACCTTGGCGAGCAGCTCGCGGGCGCGCTCCTCAGCCTGCTTGGCGTCCAGGGTGCCGTTGAGGGTCGGGGCGAGCGCCACGTTCTTCAGCGCCGTGTAGTTCGGGAACAGGTTGAACTGCTGGAACACCATCGCCGAGCGGGAGCGAATATCACGCACCTGCGCGTCGGTGAGCTTCTGACTGTAATCCACCTGCGCGTCATCAATGGTGAGCGTGCCGGACTGCGGGGTTTCCAGCAGGTTCAGGCAGCGCAGCAGGGTCGACTTGCCGCTACCGGAGGGGCCCAGAATCACCGTGGTCTCACCGTCGGGGATGTCCAGGCTGATGTTCTTGAGCACCTGCGTCTCGCCGAAGCTCTTCGACAGGGAATCAACGCTAAGCATTGTTGCTCCTCACGTAACGGTTGCTGTACTTCTCCAGCGCCGACTGCGCGGCGGTCAGCAGAGTGAAAATCACCAGGTAAATAATGGCGACTTCGGAGTACATTGCCAGCGGCTCGAAGGTACGCGACGCGATCTGCTTACCGGTCTGGAACAGGTCAACCATCGAAATAACCGACACCAGCGAAGTGCCCTTAATCAGGTCAATAAAGTTGTTGCCCAGGTTCGGCAGCGCGATGCGCACCGCCTGCGGAATCACCACGTGGCGCAGGGTCTGCATGCGGGTGAAGTTCAGGGTTGCCGCCGCCTCAAACTGGCCACGGGGAATAGCCGCCACCGCGGAGCGGAAGGTTTCCGCCACGTACGCGCCGGTGTGCAGGCTCATCGTGATGATCGCGGCACTCCATACGTCCAGTGCGATACCGACCTTCGGCAGGCCGTAGAAGACGATGAACAGCTGAACCAGCAGCGGGGTGCCACGGAAAACCCAAATGTACACCCACGCCAGCCAGTTCACCGGCGCAAAACGGCTCGTACGCGCGCCAGCAGACACAATGCCGACCAGCAGCGCCACCGCGAACGAAATCAGCGACAGCGGAATGGTCACTGCCACCGTCGAGGCCAGCAGCTGAGGCAGGGACTCAGCCCAAAGATTCAGGTAGCGTTCCATGAACGGAACTCAGCTCCTTATAGAAAGTATTAGTTCTTCGGGGAGAGGTCTTCGCCCACGTACTTCTCGTAAATCGCCTTGATGTCACCGTTCTGCAGGTGCTTCTTCAGCGACTCGTCGATAGCGTTGCGCAGGGCGTCCTGGCCCTTAGCCATCAGGATGGAGGAGTTGCTGCCGGTACCCAGGTCACCGGAGAGCAGGCGCAGGTTAGCGTCCGGGTGCTCCTTGAAGTACTCAGCGAAGGACACGGAGTCGTTCGCGGTCATCTCGGCGCGGCCCGAGAGGACCTGCTCGATGGCCTCGTCGAAACCGGAAACAACCACGATCGAGGCGCCCTTCGCCTCCACCATCTTGCGGAAGTTCGAGGTCTCAGACTGCGCCGAGGAGTGGCCGGAAATCTCGCTCACGTTCTGCAGGGAAGAATCCGTCTTCACAGCAACCTTCGGCTCGGAGTACAGGTAGGGTACGGAGAAGTCGTACTTCTGCTTACGCTCATCGGTTGCGGAGACGTTGTTAATGACAATGTCGTAGCGGTCAGCGTCCACACCGGCAATCAGCGAATCCCAGGGGGTCTCGACGAACTCGGCGGTCACGCCCAGGTCCTTGGCAATCAGGTCGGCGATTTCCTTCTCGAAGCCGACCAGGGTGCCGTTGGACTCGTGGAAGGAGAAGGGGCGGTAGGTACCCTCCAGGCCCACACGAATCTTGCCAGCAGACTTGATAGCCTCCAGCTTGTTGGTGCTGGATGCGGTGCTGCTGGACGAACCGCACGCTGCGAGCAGTGCAGCCAGGCCGGTGAATGCGGAGCCTGCGAGGACGGTGCGGCGGTTAATCATTGCGGACATGGTTCTTCCTTTGCGTCGTAGTTGATGCTCTTGTAGTTGCGGGTTGTCACCCTGCGGTAACCCGGGGCATCGTGCGGTGTGCCCCTCTCTGCGGGTGCAACGCTGGCTATCGTACAGCTATTCCCGGTGGGAAAGAATTCAACGTAATATTCCGTCACAATCTGCAAGAGAGGAAAACCCGGCGGTCGGTACGCGTGTGTGCTGAGTACCGGCCGCCGGGCTCCACACTAGGATACCGGCTCAGCACCCCAGAACATAAGGGTAGGTTTACCTTAAAGCTGAACTGCCCTCCACTAGGGGCGATGCTGCGCCCTCAATCTCGCCCAAACACGCCGGATGCCCTGTCGGGCGCTACACCCGGCACTACACCGAGCATAGAAGGAGGGGCGCACCCGGGACTCACCCCGGGTACGCCCCCTCCCTCAGTCCCGTGAGAACGCCAGCGTCATAATGCGAGGCCAGCGGCAGGAATGGCCATCACGTTAAAAATCTTCCGTGATCCCACCCCGATACTGTAACTTTCATCCTGCTCCACTAAAGCTTTTATCGCTTTCCACGCTTCCCGCTGACGACGGGTGTTTCCCTGCAAAAGAGCAACGTTAGCGAAGCTGACCAACATACCTTTCGGGTCCGCCTCGCGGAGGTCCTTAGCAAAAATTTTGGGCTTTGCAGAGGTATCAGTCGTCGGCATCATCCAGAGGCGAGAACCATGAGCTACACGGTTTCTCAGAGTGGTCAGAGACTTTAGACGGCCCTCAAAGTGCTTATGGTTCACTCCCATACGCTCTGCTGTCTTTTTGTAGAGCAGCAGCTTTTCAGCGTCTCCGGACTCGGGGATAGTTCCTGAAGCATAACTTTGGACCACGGCATGGGAGAGAAGCCCTAATGAAAACGAATCGACAACAGACCACAGGGGAAGCTCTTTTTGCATCATCTCTCGAAGCTCCTCAACGTCTTCCCAGTCATCCAAGTTTTCAGAGGGGTTTTTAGAGGAACTTTTTCCGCAGGATTTCCACCACTCCTCAATACGCTCGCGAACATACGGTTCACGGTATCGCAGGATATGCCGCATCATATCTTTGATGAGCGCATCTACTGGTCTGTCCTGATTCATGCAGATATATGCATTCGGGTTGAGGTACTCATGGGGGCTACGATAAGTGCAGAATACGTCCACCCATGCAGCTCGAATCGCTTGTTCGCTCTGCCTCATGTACCCGTACAGGAGGGAAGAGACCTTCACATCCATGCGCACAAGATTTAAAACATCCGAGATGCCTGAGTTTTCGGGTAGAAGCCCCTCGCTCTTGTATTTGTTGTAATTACGAAAGTATCCCAGAAGGTAGTGGAAATTAGAGCATGCAAGCATGTCTCGGTCATCATCGCTCAGGGTCGTTCCCTGAGGAAAATACCTCTTAGCAACAAGGTATTCCTTCTGGTCCTCTATTGAAGGCAGAAATACGCACGATTCCTTGGGCAAAACCACTGCTCTCCTTACTCGGTTCGCCGTAGAACCGAACATAAAAAAGGACCCCCTCGAGATGCGCTTGAATCAGAGGCGGAGGGGGGACTGTTACTACAACAATAACATTGGAGCTACACGCTCTCAAGGAATCTGGGCGTTTTCCCTGGTCATCTTATGGTTGCTTATATCACTGCGTCAGCATCAAAGAAGGAGGGGCGTACCCGGGAATCACCCCGGGTACGCCCCTTCCATTCAAACGCTAACGAGCGCCTGATTTTTTGTAATTACAAGCCGCAGCGGCTTACACAGCACAGGCTGCTTACTTCGACAGCACCTGACGCTTCGAAGAAATCACGCCCGTGTTGAAACCAGCCAGGTGCAGGCCACCGTGGAAACGCGCGTGCTCAATCTTCACGCACTTATCCATCACCACGTTCAGGCCAGCAGCCTCACCAATCGCGGCAGCCTCCTCACTCCAGGAGCCCAGCTGCATCCACACGGTCTTCGCGCCCAGATCCACAGCCTCCTGAACCACGCCCGGCAGGTCCTCGTTACGGCGGAAAATCTCCACCAGATCCGGGACCTCCGGCAGGTCCTGCAGCGCCGGGTACACCGGCTGACCCAGCACAAGCTTGCCCTTCGCCGCCAGAATCGGGTTCACAAAATACAGCTTGTACGGCGACGCCGACTGCAGATACGTTGCCACAAAGTACGAGGCACGCGAAATCTTATCGCTCATACCCACAATCGCGATCGTGCGGGTATTACGCAGAATGTTCAGACGCTCAGGGGCGGAAGGACCCACCCAGGTACGCTTCTCAGTCATTACTTCTCCTCCTGAGTGGTAGTAGGCACAGCCGGTGTGGTGGTGGCCGGGGGGCAGGATGCCCCAGCACCAGCCTCAGCGGCGGCAGCGTCCTCGGCGGCCTTAGCGGCGGCGACCGCCTCCTCAGCCTCCACAACCTTGTCTGCGCTGGACTCGCCCACACGCTCACCGGCGTGGTTCAGGCCGGTCGCGTAGGTCAGCGCCTGATCCAGGTCCCAAATGATATCTTCAACGTCTTCCAGACCCACGGAAATGCGGATCAGGTCCTCACCGACACCGCCAGCAGCCAGCTGCTCAGCGGTCAACTGCTGGTGCGTGGTCGAACCCGGGTGCAGCACGAGGGTGCGTGCGTCACCAATGTTCGCCAGGTGGCTTGCCAGCTGCAGGGCGCCGATGAACTCGCCACCGACCAGGCGGCCGGAAGCCTTCTCGGTCGCCTTCACGCCGAAGGAGAACACGGAACCGACACCCAGCGGCAGCAGCTTCTTCGCACGCTCGTGGTGCGGGTGGTCTTCCAGACCGGCGTAGTTCACGTAGGCGATACGCTGATCCTCAACCAGCCAGGCGACAACCTGCTTAGCGTTCGCCAGGTGCGCGTCCATGCGCTGCGGCAGGGTCTCAACACCCTGCAGCAGGTTGAACGCGGACTGCGGGCTCAGCGACGGACCGAAGTCACGCAGCTGCTCAGAACGCAGCTTAGTCAGGAAACCGAACTCACCGAAGTTACCCCACCAGGACACGCCGTTGTAGGAGGGAACCGGCTCGGTCATGGACGGGAAGTTGCCGTTACCCCAGTTGAAACGACCGGACTCGACGACGATACCGCCGAGGGTGGTGCCGTGACCGCCCAGGAACTTGGTGACCGAGTGAATGACGATGTCCGCGCCGTGCTCGATGGGGCGGATCAGGTAGGGGGTGGACAGGGTTGCGTCCACGACCAGGGGGATGCCCGCCTCGTGGGCGACCTCTGCGAGGCCTTCCAGGTCGGCAACCTCACCGGAGGGGTTCGCCACGATCTCGGTGTAGATTGCCTTGGTGTTCTCGGTCAGTGCCGCCTTGTAGTCGGCGGGGTCGGTGCCGGGCACGAAGGTGGTTTCAATGCCGAAGCGGCGCAGGGACACGTCCAGCTGGGTGACGGTGCCGCCGTACAGCTGCGAAGAAGCCACAATGTGGTCGCCCTGCTGGCACAGAGCCGCGAAGGTGATGAACTCGGCAGCCATGCCGGAGGCGGTCGCTACCGCGCCGATGCCGCCTTCGAGGGAGGCGATGCGCTCCTCCAGCGCGGCGACGGTCGGGTTGGACAGGCGCGAGTAGATGTTGCCGTACTTCTGCAGGGAGAAGAGGTTCGCGGCGTCGTCAGCGTCTTTGAAGACGAATGAGGAAGTCTGGTAGATAGGGACCGCGCGGGCACCGTGCTCGGCGTCGGGGGTGCCGCCCGCGTGTAGTGCGCGGGTGCGGAAGCCGAAAGTGTGTTCAGCCATTGGTTTGCTCCTGTGTATCTGCCCGCCTGTGTGCGGGGAGTCGATAGTGGCTCGACTTTATACTGTGCCACCGGCGGCGGGGCGCACCAAGTGCGGGTACCTATATGTCGTTTATTGCGGATTATGACGGGGTATCATATCAGCCGTCATAACAGAAGTTGTTATGACGGTTGTTATGATGGGCGATCAATGAGACCGATAGAAATGCCCGTTTTTAGCCTGCAATTCCAGGGTTTTTAAGGTTCAAGACGCGAGGAAAACACCGCATCATAACAACATCATCGCAGGATCATAACAATATCATCGCAGAAATTGTTATGATGCTGTTATGACGTTGCTATAACGTTCACCAAGAAGTAGCCATCGGGAGCATGCATGGAAACAGACACCGCCGAACTCATCGAAAACCTACGCCGTAGCCAGGCTGAAAACGGGCGAGTAGAAGTCAAAGCTGCAGCTGGCGGGTTCCCCAAGTCCGTTCTTGAAACCGTTAGTGCCTTCGCCAATGGAGACGGTGGCACCATTCTTCTTGGCCTCACCGACCCGGCAGAAGGTCTACAGCCAGTTGAAGGTTTCAACGCACAGGCAGTCCACGACGCATCCGTTGAGGCAATCCGTTCCAAGATCACGCCTCGACCCCCGGTAGATATTCAGATTGAGGCGGCAGACGAGCAACACCGTATCGTGCGCATCGATGTGCTCCCCGGCGACCCGACGCAGAAGCCCTACTACATCGAAGCACACGGCATGTATAACGGCTCCTACCAGCGCGTCGGCGAGGCCGATATTCGCCTCACCAAGTACGAGATTGACCGTCTCCTAGAGAACCGCAGTCAGCCCCGTTATGACGAGGAGCTGATTAGTGAGGCAAGCTTCAAAGACCTCTCCCCCACCCTTGTGAGTGCCTATGTCGCTCGCCTGCGCGAGGAGCAGCCTCGTGTTTTTGCAGCGCTTTCTGACCGTGAGGTTCTTCTGCAGGCACGCATTCTACGCATCGATTCTGAGGGCCGAGAAGTACCCACTCTTGGAGCGCTTCTCGCCATGGGCTCATACCCGCAGGCGTTCTTCCCGCAGCTGATGATGAGCGTTGTTGTTCTTCCCGGTGAAGAGCTTGGTGAGGTTACTGAGGACGGTCGACGCTTCCTGGACAATCACAGCTGTACCGGCCCTATCCCCTCCATGTTGGATGAAGCTATGGGCGTTTTAGTTCGCAATATGCGCAAAACGTCCACGATGGAGGGCCTCAACAGCAGCGGTATCGGGCGGGTTGAGCGCTACGAGTATCCGCTGGAGGCTATCCGCGAGCTCCTGGTCAACGCCCTCATGCACCGCGACTACTCGCCGGGTGCGCGCGGCTCGCAGGTGCAGGTTGAGCTCTACACCAACCGCCTGGTGGTGCGTAGCCCGGGCGGTATCTACGGTGCTGTGACTATCCGAGATTTCGGTCAGCCCGGTGTTTCTTCAACCCGCAACAGCTACTTGGCAAGCATTCTGACTGATCTGCCCGATCCGGGTACGGGGCGTTTGATTGCAGAGAATAGGGCTTCCGGTATTCCCACGGTTCTGCGCGCGCTGAAGGAGGCGGGTCTGCCCGCTCCCCAGTTTGCTGACCGTCTACTCTATGTGCAGGTCACTCTGATGCAGCCCCCGCAGGGTGCGTCTTCTACGGAACAGAAGACCGCGCCTGAGGATAAGACTCAGCAAGCAACCCATTCCACGGGCAAACATTCAGCCGACGCCGTCGAACCGGCGGGCGCCGATGCGTCGCTTGACGGCCTCAGCGAACGCCAGGCTGGTATTGTGCGTGGCCTGCGTGCACAGGGCGAGGCTGTTTCCACGACATATATCCAAGAGCATTGGGGTCGGGGTGCTTCACGTACCTCCATCACGAATGATCTGCGCCGTCTTGTGGAGGCGAAGCTGATTGTTCCTACGGCTCCGCCGCGTAGTAAGAACCGTAAGTATCGCGCTGCTTAGACGTACCCGATAAAAGGTACACAAAAAGGGGAGGGAAATAGAGCGGTTATTCTCTATTTCCCTCCCCATTCGACTATTCAGCCAAAACCACGTTTAGCCGCAGGCCCACTCAAAGACGACCTGCGAGAAGTCGCGGGCGGCAAGCGCCTCCGGGGTAATTAGCCAGTTCGCCGCACCGGCGTCACCCCACATCACGTACACGCCCTCCTCGGCGTCCTCACCCCACTCCGATTCGATGGTCAGCAGGTTCACCGTGTGGCCGCGCAGCTCCTCGAACTCATCGCGCGGGTCCTCCTGCACGAACGAGGGGTAGCCGCCAATATGTGAGTAATCCCTCTCCTCCGATTCGAAGGGCTCCAGCAGGTTGTAGGAGGCGTCACCGCGTGCGTTCGGTTCCTCGGGCAGCTTCTGGTCCGGGTACATTTCATCCCAGGCGTCAGCGAACTGGTCGTAGATTTCGAAGCCGCCATCCAGGAATCCCTGCTCCCAGGGCTCGAAGGCAAGTGCGTACTCAACAACCTCCTCAGCGGTACCCTTGCCGTCACGACCAAAGGGCCAACCATAGTCATCCCAGTTCACGGTCGGGTACGGCGCATCCGGGTTCGGTTCATCCAGCGTCTCGTAGTAGACGACGCGGTGATTCTTCTGCGAGAGCGGGTTCTCGTAGTCGTAACCCCACATGCACTCTTCATCGTTGGGGTTGATCCAGAACTGCAACATACCGGTCGCCGGGTAAATGTCTTTTTCGGGCAGGTCGGCGCAGTTAATCTGCGCAATCATACCCAGCGGCTCACCCTTCTCATTAGTCGGTGCAGACTCGCCTGCGGGCAGGTACGGGCGGCCGCCAAACTTGGATGCGGTCTGCGGCAGCGGGGCGTCGGGGAGGGTTACCTTCAGGCGAATCGCCTGCTTACGCGCGCCACGCTCGTTGAGCGCGTCGATGACGCGGCGTGCCTGCGCCAGGGTCTCTTCGGAGGGGTTATTCATCGGCATGATGTGCTCGTTTCGTCGGTGAATTAATCGGTGTGAAAGGTTCGGTGTGAAGGCGCGAGGCAACGGTACCGCGGCGCCTTCTACCCCCATTAGACCCTATTTCGGGCAGGCGCGCACCGGTTTCGGTCACGAGTGCATCCGGCAGGCAGAAACGCTGGTGCAGAGCGTGCAGAAAGCCCCGCCTCCTCACCCTCACGCGCAGGACGTGAAAGATACAGATGCGGGGCTTCCAGCGAAAACGAATCTCTACACGAGACGAGAAAGGCTTAGAGCGCCTTCTCGATGGTCTCCAGAACACCGAGCGCAGCAGCCGGGCCAGCGTTCAGGAAGAACATGTCGGGATCCACGCTGTGTGCGTGCTTCTCGGTGACAGCCTTGAGGGTGCTCCACAGGGCTTCCTTGGTCAGCTTGGACTCGTCGCCACCCTGCACGCCGTAGAACAGGTAGTCTGCGTCAGCCTGGTCGAGCTGCTCGGCGCTCAGGTCCACGGAGGTCTTCTCAACCTGCGCAGCCGCGGGGCGTGCCAGGGATGCATCCACGCAGATGGAGCCCACGAACGAGGACTTCGCGAAGATGCGGGTGCGGTCAGCGGAAGCGTACAGGAAGGAGAAGGTCTTCTCGGTGCCGGCCTTCTGGCCGACCGACTTTGCCTTGGTGTTGTACTCCTCCATGAGCTTCTCAGCCTTCTCGGTGGTGCCCAGCGCAGCGGCAATCAGCAGGAAGTCCTGCTTCCAGTTGATGCCGGTGCCCTCGGTGACCACGGTCGGGGCGATCTTGGCGAGGGACTCGTACACCTCATCCTTCTTGTTGGTGTTGTTGATGAGGATCAGGTCGGGTTTGAGGTTTGCGATGGCTTCCAGGTCGGGGTCGGTGCGCTTGCCGACCTTAGCAATCTTGTCGAGCTCTGCGGACTTATCGGAGAACTTAGTCTTCAGGTAGGTGGGGACCAGGTCGGCGTCACCGGCGGTTGCTGCGCCGACCGGCACGACGCCCAGGGAGAGCACGCCGTCGAGCTGACCGGTGGAGAGAATCACGACCTTGGAGGGTGCGGATTTGATGGTGGTTTCACCGCGGAAGTGCTTGACGGTGCGGGGGAATTCGCCGTCAACGGTGGTGGTGCCCATGCCGGAGGGCAGGGCGGAGGGTGCCACCTTCTTACCGGTCGCAGAAGCAGACGCGGAGGAGGAAGAGCCGGAAGTGTTGGAGGAGCCGCAGGCTGCCAGAGCGAGGGCGCCGAAGGAACCGAGTGCGAGTGCGCCGAAGGAGCGGCGGGTGATCTTGTTCGTCATATTTGCCATTTTATTAGGATAACCTCATATATGCATATGCGATACTTAATACTCATCTATTGATACGTTAAGCATCCTCCGCCCGCACGGGAGCACACCGCTCCCCCACCACCTCCAAAGCCTATGACACCACAGACCTCCCCCTCTTCCGGACCCACCGTCAGCGCTGCCTCCCTGGCGAAAATTCGTGCCCTCTCCGCTTCTTCGGACGCCGTATCTGGCGCCTCCTCTGGCGGTCAGGGTGGCAAGTCTATCTCGCGTCTGGCGGTTGCGCTCATTATTGGCGGCGTTCTGCTAGTGCTGCTTTGCGCCCTGTCGTTTACGGTGGGTTCGCGCCTGTTCACCCTGGACCGCTCGATTGACGGTTTCCTCCACCCGGAGGCGAACACCATCGAGTCGAAGCTGATTTGGGCGAAGCGTGCCCCGCGTACCGCCGCGGCGTTGCTGGTGGGTGCCGCGTTGGCGGTGTCGGGTGTGCTCATGCAGGCGTTGAGCCGTAACCCGCTGGCTGAGCCGGGTCTGCTGGGTGTGAACTCGGGTGCCGCCGCCTCCGTGGTGGTCGGTGTGGGCGTTTTTGGGGTGTCGTCCCCGTTCGTTCAGCTGTGGCTGGCTCTACTGGGTTCGGGTCTGGCGGCGGCGCTGGTGTTCGTCATGGGCCTGGTGGATTCTAAGCCGAACCTGGATTCGACGGCGCGTCTGGTGCTGACGGGTGTGGCGGTGAACGCCTGCCTGGGCACGATTACCGGCATTATCACAATGTTTAATTCGAAGGCTTTTGATTCGCACCGTTTCTGGGTGGTGGGTTCGCTGGAGAACCGCACCTTTGAGCAGGTGCTGTCTGCGCTGCCCTTTGTGGCATTGGGTTTGGTGCTCTCTTTCATGCTGATCGGTCCTCTGCGTGCCCTGGCACTCGGCGAGGATGCGGCAGCTGGCCTGGGTGTACCGGTGACAATGGTGCGTGGCGCGACGATTATTGCGATCATGGCGCTGTGTGGTGCGGCGACTGCGATTGCGGGCCCGATTGGTTTTGTGGGCCTGGTCGTGCCGCATGTGGTGCGTCTGCTGGTGGGTTCCGACATTGCGCGCGTGCTGCCGCTGTCGCTGGTGTACGGCCCGGTGTTGGTACTTGCCTCCGATATTCTGGGTCGCGTTCTGGTGATGCCGAGTGAGCTTGAGGTGGGTATTGTGACCGCCTTTATTGGTGCCCCAGTGCTGATGGTTCTGGTGCTGCGGTTGAGTACGGGTGCGCGCGGTGCGAAGAAGGGCCGCATGGGTGAGAAGGCGCAGGCGCACGACGAGGCGGGCCCGGCTCACGTGTCGGAGCACGGTCCGCATCGTGCTCACCGCCCTGTTGTGGGTGGTTCGTCTGGTTCGACTGGTTCGTCTAGCTCATCTGGCGTATCTGGTTTGTAGGCCCCGGTTTCTGAGAGGTTTTATTGTGAGCGTTGTGTCTCGTTCTGTAGCCGGGTCTGCTGTTGCCGGGTCTGTGCGTATCCCGGGGCGTTACCGCACCCCTATTCCGCGTACCCTGCTGGTGGTGGCGGTGCTTGTGGTGGCGGCGGTCGCCTCCCTGGTGTTTGGTAGTTATCAGATGAGCCCTGATCAGGTGTTTCGCCTGATTTTTCAGGGTGAGGGCACGGAGATTGAGCGTCAGCTGGTGTTGAATCAGCGTCTGCCGCGTATGCTTGCCGCCGTGGTGGTGGGTGCGGCTTTGGGCTTGTCGGGCGCTATTTTTCAGTCCGTTTCCCGTAATGCTCTGGGCTCGCCGGATATTATCGGCTTCACGGTGGGTTCGGCGACCGGTGCCCTGTCTGTGGTGCTGATTGGGTCGTTGAGTTCTACCGGCGTGGGTATGGGCATGGGCGCTATTATTGGCGGTTTTGCGACGGCGGCTGTGGTGATGCTTCTGGCGGGTGTGCGCGGTGGCGCGACAATGGGTCAGAAGATGGTGCTAATCGGTATTGCGGTGAGTGCGATGCTCAGTTCCGTGAATGATTACCTGATTACGCGCGGTGATTTGGAGAAGGCGGAGGCGGCGAAGACCTGGCAACACGGTTCGCTCAATGCGCTGTCGTGGAACCAGATGTCGGTGCAGGCGGTGCTGTTGCTGGTGGCTATTCCGCTGGTGCTGATGCTGACGCATCGCCTGCGCGTCTTGGAGCTCGGCGACGATTTGGCGGCGGGTTTGGGCCTGCCGGTGAAGAGGACCGTGAACATGCTGGTGGCGGCCGCCGTGCTCCTGGTGGCTGTGGCAATTTCTGTTGCGGGCCCGATTGGTTTCTTGGCACTGGTTGCCCCGCAGATTGCGCGCCGCCTGTGGAACACTCCGGGCATGGCGATGTGGCAATCGGCGCTACTGGGTTCGGTGATTTTGGTGCTGGCTGATTTTGTGTCGGCTCGTGCGTTGGCGCCGTTCCAGATTCCGGTGGGCCTGGTGACGGGCGCGTTGGGTGGCGTGTATATGCTGTGGTTGCTGTACCGTCAGCGCTAGTTGCGCCGTCTTATTCCGTATGAGTGACCGGGTGTTCCCGACTGTGGGGGCACCCGGTTTTCTCTGTTTCACGGGGTTTCGCTGGGTTTCGCTAGGTTTCACGGGCGGTTTCACCGGGTTTCACGGGTAGTTTCAGAATTTTTCAGAATTTTCCCAGTTTTACCCCGGGGTAGATTAAAAACTGCTTATCGTGTCAGGGGTCGCTCATAGAGTGTAGGTGTTGGAAGGGACGATCCTTCCAACCGGGCACGCCGTCTCCTGCGGTGTTGCCGCTAGGTTGATTCAGCATCTACGGAAGGAACGGTCATGGACAACACCACTCACGAGAGCCAGTACGCAAATGCAGAAATTTCCTGCACCGCCGATGAGCAGCTGTGCCGTGATGCAGAGTTCAACCTGCTGATGCAGGCGGGCACCATCGTCCGTATGGAGCGTTTCAACGTGGAGGAGCTCCGCGGCGTTCTGGAGCAGCTGGTGGCGGACGGTTCGTGCTTCCGCACCGCACCGGCGTCTTCGACGATGGGCCGCGTGATGCGTCACCTGACTCAGGGTGCTTCCGGTTACGAGGCGAACCTGGCTGAGCTGCGTGCGGCGGCGCAGAACGCGCTGCTGTTCGTGTTCCCCCTGGAAAAGGACCTGGAGATGTGCCTGCGCTTTGAGCGTGTGCAGGGTACCGGCCTGGCGCTAACTCGCCTGGGCGTGAGCCCGGTCAATGGTGACCTGTGGACTCAGCACTGGGCGATGCGCGCGCTGGAGTGCACCGGCGGCGTGTTTGCGGTGGAGTCCGCTCCAGGTGCCTGCAATTTTGAGCTGCGCCGCGAGATGTTCTACGCGATGCTGTCGCTGGTTCACTTGTCGACTTTGGGTCTGTCGGCTGAGCCGGAGGACTTCTACATGTTTGCCGATTCGGAGGCTGTGTGTAAGAAGTTCAAGCGTGAGCGTCGCGATTGCCGCCGCGCAATGCGCGCACAGTACGACCGCGCCGCGTAAGGCATGTGTGTATGCCCTACGCGGCATACGCGTTTAAAGGCCTAGCCAGTGGCGTTTTGTGGACTGTTAGAGCCATTTGTTCTTCTTGAAGAACCAGTAGAGGAGCAGACAGGAGACCAGCATCAGCAGCAGGGCCGCCGGGTAGCCGAACTCCCACTTGAGCTCGGGCATGACCTCAAAGTTCATGCCGTACACCGAGCCAACAATGGTGGGCACCATGAGTAGCGCCGCATAGGCGGAAATTTTCTTGGTGTCGTCGTTCTGTTGCTGACCGAGCAGGGTGTCGTGCACGCGCAGGGCGTTTTCGAGGGAGCTACGAAGATCCTCAAGGCGTTCCTTCGTGTGCACCACGTGGTCGAGCACATTACGGAACTGGCGGGCAAGTTCCACGGCCTCGTCTTCAACCTCGCCCTGGCTCGCGCCCGGGTAGGGGGACGGGTCGAGCGCGCCGGTGCGTAGGCCTTCAATGATGCGACCCATCATCGGTTCGAGGGGTCGGCAGGCTCGCTGAAAGTCAATCACCTGGTTGAGTAGCTCGTATATGCGCTGCGCCAGGGAGTTGGCGTCTTGGCGGTCGTGCGCGGAGAACAGGATGTCTTCAATCTCGTCGTTGTCGTTCTCGAGTCCCTCGAGCACGGGGGCGTACCTGTCGACGGTGCTGTCGAGGATGCGGTGCAGCAGTCGGGCGGGGGATGCATCGGGGGTGGCGTAGAGCAGGTTGAACTTGTCGTTGATGCGCTGTTCGTCGCGAACGAGTGCGAGGGTGTAGCGGGGGCCGGTGAAGAGGTGCAGTTCGCTGAGGCGCACTTCTTCTTCTTTGTCGAGGTAGATGGCGGGGCGGATGACGGTGAAGAGGGAGTCGCCGTATCGTTCTAGTTTGGCGCGCTGGTGGCCTCGTCCGGCGTCTTCGATGGCGAGTTCGTGCAGGTTGAAGGTTTTTTGCAGGGCGTGTAGTTCGTGGATGTCGGGGTTGGCGTATCCGAGGGCTACGGCGGTGTTCTCGTCCGCGTAGGCGCGGAGGGTTTCTTCCTCGGTGGCACCCAGCTGAGGGCGGTCCGAGCTCGGGTAGATAGCTCCGGTGATATAGGACATCGTTTTTCTCCTCTGAACGC
>OAVR01000245.1_pt1 | contig 18502 bp, 16 predicted proteins | sample 1476451 | NCBI WGS metagenome assembly OAVR01 (sample SAMEA2580105, study PRJEB22360) | human gut metagenome | biome: human gut; feature: human-associated habitat; material: faeces | place: Denmark | collected 2008/2010 | reverse complement strand
AGTAGATTTTAACAGGTCTTTTTTTATCCTGTCTACTTTAAAGGGAGCAGTTCAATATAGTCTGTTTTTATTAGATAAGGTAAAAAAATAAGGATAGGGGAGAGTAAATAACAAGTTTTATTTTCTCTCTGTTCTATTAAACGAAATATAAATAGGGAAATATAGTAATAAAATGCGTATTTAAAACACAAGTTTGTTGTAATATATTTTAGAAAAATTTGATTATACACTAAATGATATTAATTGAAAGGACTTTAGCTTTAATGTAAAGGTCTAATTGCATCTTTTGATTGGATAAATTTTAGTGAAAGGCAAGAGTACATATTTGATTGATAGGTATGTGATTTTGTCTATTTTTATATAAATTTAAAGGAAGTAAGAAAAAGAAAAACAAAAAAGATAAAATGAGAAGAGATTTTATTGGAGATGAAGAATTTAGTAAAAAGTAGTTACCTAAAATCTTTTTTGATGCTATTTTAGAGAGAAAGTTAGTGGTGTAACTTTAAATAAAAGTAGAGAAAGAGTATGATTATAATTTTCTCTGCTTTTTTTAGTGATATTCATGGTGTTAATTTTTTATTATTTTGAATAATTTCTAATAAATTGGCCATTGCATTGATAGTAAGTTATTCATGTTATTAGCTCTTAAGTTCTATAACAATATTTTGTACTTACTAAGATTTTGAATATATAAAGCTTGTAAATTATTGGTGTGAATTAAGAATGGATTATTAACATTTTAAATATAAATTTTACTTATTATACTAATAAAATAAAATTATATAAAATATTTTTTAAACCATATAAATTTACATTGTTATTTTTAGGAAAAATATGGTAAAATAGTTATTAAACATAATAAATTATTTATATAATAAGGGAGGAAATATATGCTTTATACCGTTGAAGAGGTCGCTCAAGAGTTAAATATAACTAAACAAGCTATATATAGACATATACGTAAAGAAGAATTTAAAGAACATTTAATAATTAAAGACAGAATTAAGCATATAACAGAAGATGGATTAAACATATTAAAGGGGAAAGATAATAAAGATATAATTATTCAAAAACAAAGAGATGAAATAGCTGAGATTAAAGACGAAAAAAAACAACTATTAAAATTATTAGAGCAACAAAATGAAATAATAAAAACTTCTCAATTTTTAGAGAAAAAGGCTATAGAAAATACTAATAAAGCATTAAGTGAAGTTGAGAAAGTTTTAATATATAAAAAAAGAGAACTTGAAGAACGAAAAGAAAAGTTTAACAAAAAAGAAAAATCATTTTGGGGTAAATTTTTTAGGTTAGGTTTTACTTAAAAAATTTTATATTAATTATATTGTAATAATATTTAAAAGGTTTAAGTAAAAATGTATTTTAACACCAATTAGTTAGAGTACATTTTTTTATTTGCTAAGAATATATACTATTCAAATATGTCTTTATGAATTTTAACTATATAATAAAAAACTTCCTATAGATTTGTGTAAGTAGAGAATGTCAATAATTTTGTGTAAACTATCTAAAAAAATATATTAAAAATTACTAAGGTTTAGATATTGATTTATTTAAACCTTAATTTTCTTTTTATGTAATTATATTGAATATAAATTGTATAAAAACTAAATCTATTATATTAAATTTTTTAATATAAATGGTCGTCAAGACGTTCGTCGAAATAAATTGAAAGTTGTGCTAAGATTTGAGATCATACTTTAATATACTGAACTTATTTTTTTCTCATATCTATTTTGGCAAGATAAAGTACTTTAGGTTTATATTTAAAGAATATATTTATTTCTTCTAAAGTATTTTTCCAAGAACTTATAGCAAGTAAATATTTATCTCTAAATTTTTGCTAAATAGAACTTAAAGATTAAGGTGTAGAATCTTATAATATTTTAAATCGAAATTAATTTAATATATTTATATAATACTCAATTATCAGAATTTCTAATTGATGGAATATCCTAAATATTTTTAAGTTTCAGTTTCAAGCATTTATTGAATTTAAGAATAAAATAAATTTTTAATATAATTTTGAGCAGCTTCGGAAATTTTCACATTGTTTTTTAATTCTTTTTGAACATAAGACATAATCTATAAGCACTCATTTTAATATGATAATTAATTATACTATTTCATTAGTTTACATATAATATTTTACACATTCAAACTATCCTTAAAATTTTTACTCTTTCTTTTTCATCAATATAACTTAAAAGTTCAAATACTATATTTGATATTAAAGTTTTCTTTAAATTACTTTTACCTTAAATATTTAGTATAGGAGGATTTATAACAATTATATTTATTTATTTATATCATAATTTTTTAAGAAATCTGTTTGTTTAACTAGATTTTTATTTTTATAACCTAATATTTCATAATTAAAATTTACTTTAATAAAAAAATAAAGTTACTTATTTTTAAGTAACTTTATTTTTAGAGTTTATATACAAAGACAAAAAATAATAAAATTATAGTTAACATTATTATACTTTAAATATAAAAATTAATAAAGCCAGTTAACTATTAACTGGCCCCTAGATAGATTCAAGAATCTTCAAATAATAGAAGATGTAATCATTTTACTATAAAAATTAATAATTTTCAATAATATAATTGTTGTGAGAATTATAAAAAAATAATATACTAACATTACATATCTATCAATTTTATATTTGAAAAACTAAATGTACATAAAATTATTAATGCTAAAATAAATTTCATAATATCTCAATCACTTTTTATTTGTTAATAATGTAAAATTTTATGAATTACTTCAAAGCTGTAATTATTTAAAGCTACAAGTTATTTTATTGTTTTTAATTCTTTATCTTTAAGCTCTAAATATTATCTACTTACTTTCATTAAATCAATTCTACTGCATTAAACTAATAATATATCACGTTAGAGAAAATGATATTTATGATAGAATATCATTTTTAGAAAATTATTTAATAAAAGGAAAAGTTCAAATAAAAATTGAGAGAGAATTAGGAAAATAGCATTTGAAATAAGAATCAGAAGAATCATTAATTTCAAAAATAATAAAATTAAGTGAAAAAGAAATATTAGAAGTTAAAAATACATTTATTTATTATAATATAATATTAAATAAAAAAAGTATTAAATAATAATTAATATTGAAACTATATTAATTTTTAAAATTTTAATATATAATTTTTTTAATAAAAAAATTACTTTTTAATCTAATATAAAATTGGAAGTGTTAATTTGCCTTTAAAATAGGTTTTAAGATGCTTGGAAATTAAAAAATGTAAAAAAATAACTAATAAGGTATTTAAAATTGAATATGGGGAGTTCTAGCCCATTAAAAAGCATATTTAAATTTAAAACATTATCGTTAATTTTAAAAAAGAGCCAAAATGGCTCTTTTAAAACGCTGATTTTTTTGCTAAAAAATCAAGTTTTTTCTTATTTTTCATAATATTATTTCCAGTTAAAAAACAAGCCCCTTCGTTTTATAATTTTAGTTGCAACACAAAATCAAACGAAAGGGGGCTTTATTATGGGTATATGTATTTAATTATATAACTTATATAACTAAATTTAAAGGAATTGACACAAAAATGTAAGTGTGTCAATTTGTTTTCATTTAGGATTATACATATAAACATAAAAAAATTCAATATGGAACAATTAGAAAAATTAGTTGATAAGAACAAAAGTGGTACAGTTGATGATTTGATTTTAGAAGAAAGTTAAATATTTAAGGTTGACAAAAGAGGTAACAAAATGAGTTTTAAAATAAAAAAAGAGCAACTGAAATAAAATTCAATTGCTCTTTTGGATTTTTGATTTGTTTCTGGAAACCAAATAATTTAAAGTTTATATGGAATTCTTGCTTAAGAATAATTTTAATTTAAGATATATATAAAATCAATATGTTAATTTATAAAATAAAAAAAGATTAATCTATATTGTTTGGATTAATTTTTTTTAATATATAAAAAAGGTTTGAAATAAAAAATAAGTGAAAAATTAATTTTGATTGCTCTTTTGTAAGTTGGTTCTTTTATGTCTGTAAATTAAAAATAGAAAGTTATACTACTAGAAGTATATAAGATGATTTTAATTTAGTAAAGTTTATAAAATCAATATAAAAATAAAAAAGATTAATCTAAAAATTTTAGACTAATCTTTTTGATAGTATTTAAAAAGCATTATTTAGTTTAAGTAATAAATGGCTAAATGAAATAAAAAAACAAACTTAAAAATAGAGTGTATTATATATTAAATTTTAAATTAAATTTAGTTTTTATACAATGCAAAAATAGTAATCTAATAATTATTAGATTACTATTTTTAGGTTGGTTATTTTATGTTTAAAAAAAATATAAAATCTATCCTACAAAGTAAGGATAATATTAATTTTAATTTAATATTATATACAAAATCAAGATATTATTTTTAATATTTGGTCAATATTAAAAATGCAAAAAAAAAAATCAATTTAACAGTCAAAATTTAAACTGTTCTTTTTTGTTGATACTTAAAATAATATTTATATTATAAGTTAAACATTTTAATTTTTAAATAAAATTTTAAAAATTAAAAAGAGCTGCTCTATTACAAAAACAGCTCTTTTTAACTTTCATTTCAAAAGATCAGGAATTTATGAATACTAAAAAATTTATTGAATGTATTTATATAATTTTAATTCAAAAATAGGTTTAAAATCAATAATTTTATAATATTTTTAAGTTTTTATTTGAAAAGATATGATATAATTAATTTAAGCTTTTATTTTATATATAGGCTTAGTATATCTCTATTTATTTTTTAAAAAGGTAATTTTCAATAAAAAGGCTATTTTAAAAGCCTTTTTATTGATTTAAGATAAAATAAAAGTTAAAATAAAAAAAAGAGATAATATCTTTTCTTTCTTTGTTGTTATATTATATATTGCATAAACGCATAAAACAAAAGTATAAAAAATAGCAATCAAAATTATTATTTTTTATTGCTATTTTTTGTTGTATAAATATTAAATTTAATAAACTTATAATCATAATTTAAAGTTAATTTTCAAGTTTTAAATCTTTTTAATGTATTTTTTTTAAAAATTAAAAAAAGGATTAATCTATATAATTTAGATTAATCCTTTTTCTTTAAGTGATTTTATTAGGTGATTTAATAAAAATTTAGTTGAAACAAAGGGTAGCCATTTATTAAATGGCTAAGCATAAAGATATATTAAAATTAACTTACTCCTTTTGTCTTACTGACGAAAATATGTTTCAATGCCCCTTAATATTTAATGCAATTGCACTTTAATTTTAAACTAAAACTTAAATTAAAATCAAGGTTGAGATAAAAATAAGACACTAAAGAATAAAAGGACGATAATAGTGATAGGTAATGAACACCGTCAACTTAATGTTACGGGTCGTTTTCCCCCACTTCGCACCGTGCGTGCGACTTTCATCGCACACGGCGCTCCGCCAAGAATAGTAGCCTTCGGTAAGCTACTTTCGGGTTATGTCAGAATTATAAACTATTTGCTTGCCTTAAACTGAACTGCCGTATTTATTTGTTTCTTTTAAACGGAGCTACTAACATTACTACTGTTGCAACGAGGTAAATTCCATACAACAAATATGTAATTGTATTACTCCAAGGAAAGCTTGCCTGAGGATTGTTTATTGCAAATACGATAAATCCTATTGCGACAATTACCATTATAATTCCAATTAGTCTTGAAATCTTATTTGTCATATTGAACACCTCCTTTGCGTAAAATTAAGAGATATTTCAGTTAAGCAGCAAAACAATTGTATGTTCAATTAATCTAGCTTCTTGCGGTATTTCGCAAGTTTTTTTAATGTTTTTTCTGACAAATCTTCTGGCTCAGAATCATTATGAATCAAGGTGTGACAATACTCATGTACTGTTATGAGGTTTTTAACCTTGTTGCGCTGGTTGCTAGGTAATCTCGGTTCGACATGGTGAAAACGCGCTTCATTCGGCTCGACGTACCCGCCGCAGATTTTGTATTTTCTCTTGTCTCTGTTGTATGTGTAAGGTCGGTTCATAAAGTATTCAAAGTTGTAGAGTGGATGTTTGCTCATTCTTATATACCATGCGTGGTCACTTGAATTTACTTCATCCGTTCGGACTAGAAGCCCCTTTCTACGCATTCTCTTTTTGTACAGTTCTCTTCCCTCTTGGGTGTATGGATTTTCAGATTGATTCTTGCAGGCTGGATTGCTCCATTTTGCAAAATTGATATCTGTTATTCCAATCCACATTTCCTTGTATTCGACTGCTGGTATGTTAGCTCTATGCCCTTGATGTAGTCCTATAAGGTTTGAGACCTGATTTGCTCTGACCCATTTACCTCCATAGCGTTTTAATGATTTATATGCTGTGTATTTTAGCAACCACGCATACTTTCTCACTGCCACGCTAATTTGGTCACACATACTATAGTAGTTGATAAGTCCTACAATGATAGAGTTTACTCGCACAATGTTTTTAATCAGTCGTTCCCTGTCTAACGTTGATGTCTTTCTCAAATAAAACAGTTCTCGACTTAACTCTTGCATTTTTCGTTTAAACCTATCTCTGAATGAATAATATATTATAATTATAAAAAATTTATAATTATAAATAAAGAAAAAAATTAAACGTTTTCTTATTTTGAAAATTTCTTAACATAATAGCCTAAATTTATAGTATAATAATTTTAAGCTTTTACTATGTAAATAGCCATTTTTCCTTACGTAATTTAAGAAAACAAAGAAAGTCCTACTTAATTTTAAGTAGGACTTTCTTTGTTTAACTTAGGCAATTATACATAAACTTTTTTAAATATTTTAACTTAAATCTCAATAAAAATAAAGAGTAATATATTGTTTATTTATTAAGTCTAAAGTTATAATTAAGGTGTAGCTTTTATATCATAATTATAGCTTTTTACATTTCAACTTATAACTAAGAAAGTATCTATTGATATGCTCCCTGTCAAGTAGACAGATTAAATATCAAAAACTTACGGTCTAAATCAATCACACGTTTTCGTGTTGCTAATTTTTTATGCTACTAAAGTGATATAGTAAAATGTTGTAGAGTTCTATTTTACTATTAACTTTAGATATATATTAATACTTTAATTGGAGGAAATTTATATGAAAATCAAAAATTTATCGCTTGCGATAACATTAGTTTTATCCATTGGTATAGCTATACTACCGTATGATAAAATTTTTGCATATCAAAACAACTCTTATTTAAATAACGAAAATGAAAAGACAGTTATTTTAAATGAACAAAAAAATAAGGAAGCTAATATTGATACAGCTAATTGGATGAGAGATTATGCTCAAGATGATACACCACTTGGACTATTATCTATTCCAGGAACTCACGATAGTGCAGCTTTTAATACTTGGGTATGGCATTCAGCCACAAGACCTTGGGCAGTTACACAAGAAAAAGATGTTATTCAACAATTACACATGGGGATTCGTTATCTAGATTTTAGAAGCTCACAAGATTTTTATATGTATCACGGTGGAGTAAAGGTAGGACACGATTTATTAACTCATTTTAGAGAGGTAACAGATTTCCTTAAATCTCACCCAAATGAATTTGTTGTAATTAGATTAAAAAATGAAAAAGGTGATAAGAATAAGTTTGCAAGTCGACTAGACAATGAAATTTTTTCAAATTCTAATAGCGACATTAGACCATATTTAGCTGTTAATCCGTCATTAAACGAAAAAGTTGAAAATTTGCGTGGGAAAATTCTTTTAATAAATGATCTTGGAACAAATATTAATTTCCATACAGTAGCTTTTAATAAAATTGAAAAACAAGATAATTGGAATCCATCATCTTATGAAGAAAAATTAACTGATATTATGATCTTTAATGCAAGAGTACAAAATGAAAAGAATCTAACTATAAATCATGTTTCATTTACTTTTACTCCAAAAACTATTTGGAATACTTCTAAAGAAATGAATAATAGAGTTTATCAATATTTAGAAAAAAATCATTTTAATTCAAAAAATACAGGGGTATTAGTTTTTGATTATCCAAGCAAAGAACTTATTAAAGAAATTTTAGAACGCAACTTACTATCTAGACAACAATATTTAACAACTCACGAACTAAATTCTGTAGCAAAAGAAGATTCTATTGATAAGTTTATATTACTTTCTGCTATTGATAAATTACCAAATGATAAAGTAGCATCTGTTACATTTGAAAATATACCTTCTTGTGAAATTGAAAAAAATATGAAAGTAGTAGGTCATGTTACATTCATAGACGGTTCTAAATCAAAGGTAATTATTCCAGTTAATATTTTACCTCCAAATGTTAGTGAAGAAACTAGCGAAGCTATTATTAATGTATATAACTATAACAACTCAAAACATTTATCAAAAGGAGACATAAAAACAAGTTTTAAATCAAGCACACTTGCTTTAAATTTATCTAATAAAGAAAAGATAGCTCTTGAAAATAAAAATGATAATTACAAACAAGTAGAAAATAAAATTATAAAAGAATTCTTTTATAAATATTATGATCTATCTAATATAGTAAATAGTGAAAAAGAAGATGTAAATTTTTTAATTGATTATGCAATAATAGGATTTATTGAACCAAAACAAGAAAATAAATTTTATTTAAGCGAACTACAAAGTATTAAGTACATAGATAATAAAATTGTTGCTGAATCTTATTATGAAGATGGGACACATATAATTTCAGAAATTCCTATTGCTATTTAAATAGGGATCATCAATAATATTAAATTATTCTAAATATATTCTATAATTTTATTGGATTATTTTTAATGATTTACATTTGACATGTTTAGCAATAAGGAAAGGTATCAATTTATATAATGAACTGAGCCCAATTAAGTAGAAATTATTTAAAAAAGGTATTAGTTTTTAAGCTGCACACCTAAATTCAATTGGTGTGCGGTTATTTAGTTTGCCCTGAAATCTTTCAGTATTGGGGTCTCGCCCATGGCCGTCAACCTAAGAAGCCTTATTTTCTATAATAATGTATAATATTTAATTAATTATTACAGAAAGTGAGGCTTTAATTTTATGAACAAAAAACTCAAATATTTATCTAAAAGTATAAAAGAAAGTTTTGATATTAATGCAATAAACAAAATATCAAAATATACAAAATTCATTCAAAGAAAAGGTAGTATAACAGCTAAAGATTTTATGATGTTTAATGTGTTCTATGGCTCAGATATATGTTCTGCTCATTTATCACAACTGGTTTCAAAATATGATATGCTATTTTCTAAGCAGCTATCTAAACAAGCTTTAGATAAGCGTTTTAATAAACACTCAGTTGAATTTATGAAAGAAATATTTGTTAGGCTTTTATATGCTCAAAATAGCACTTTAACTAGCTTAGAACGTACTTTAAGAACATATTTTGATAGAGTAATAATAAATGATTCTACAAGTTTTGTTCTACCTAAAGAATTTAAAAAGAAGTTTCCGGGTTCCGGAGGATCTGGTTCTCCATCATCGATAAAAGTACAATTACAATATGATTTATTAACCGGTTCATTTATGAATGTCGATATATTTTCAGGTATAAAAACTGATGTTGAGTATTTAAAAACAATGAAAAAATATAAAAATAATAAAGACTTGAAATTAGCTGATTTAGGATATTTTAAAATTGATTATTTGAAAAGAATTGATAAAAGTGGGACTTCTTTTATCTCAAAAGTAAAAAGTAATACTTCATTATATGTAAAAAATCCAAATCCTGAAAAATATAAGGTTGGAACTATAAAAAAGTCTAGTGAGTATATAAAAATAGATATCATTAAGCTAGTAGAGCCGTTAGCACCTGGCGAAACAATTGAACTTAATGATATCTATATTGGCTCTAAAAAAGATTTTCAAAGCAGATTAATTATAACAAAATTAACAAAAGAAAACAAAGAAAAAAGAGTATTTAACCATATTGAAGGTATAAGAAAGAAAAGATTAACATTAAGTCAAAGGAGATTAGATTTTAATAGCGTAAATGCCTATATTACTAATGTACCTAGTGATATTATTGTAGCGAATCAAGTACATGAGCTATATTCATTAAGATGGCAAATAGAAATAATATTTAAAGTATGGAAGTCTATATTTAAAATTAATCAAGTTAAATTAGAACGATTTATGTGCTTTTTATATGGGAGACTAATAGCTTTACTACTATCATCTACTATAGTTTTCACTTCTAAATCTATTATTTTAGAAGAAGATAAGAAAGAAATTAGTGAGCTTAAAGCTTTCGGAAATTTAACTCAATACTTTCCTAAGCTCTCTTTTGAGATTTTCAAAGGAGAATTTTACATTAGTAGAATTTTAAAAAGCATATTGAATAACTTTAGACGACTTGGAATAAAATCTAAGAAAAATCATAAAAAAACAGCTCTTGATATATTAAAACTCATTAAATTAAACTCTTTCGAAGTAGTTAAATTTGCAATTTAACAATAAATATTGATTCAATAGCCTATAAATTTACTACTAAAATTTTATAGGCTTTTTTATCTTGTCTAAAAATACAAGTTTTATGATTTCACATAATTTAATCTTGCAATTTAAGCCAATTATAATAAAAAGTATGCTTTAAATTTTGATTATTATTTAAATTATAAAAATAACCTTTATTGGTAAATGAACTCATCCAATACAAGTATCCATCTTTCTGAGTAATGTCAAATAAATTTTCATCTTTTTTGATAATATTATAATTATCAAAAATATTATTCCAACTATTATCATTTTCATTAAAAACAGCTATACAATTAGCATAATATTTAATTGAATTTAAATTGTTTAATTCATCTGGAACAATTTCACTAACAATATTTTCTTTTAATCCTAATAACTTATTATTATATACTATAGGTTTATAAATAAAATCCTTTTTAGTATTTAAATTTTTAATTTCATAATTTCCGATATTAAAAAAATATAATTCTGATTTTTTTTCATCAAATTCATTTTTTTTAATATTAGAAAAAACTATATAGTCATCAGCTATACTAGGTTGACTTAAATAATTATAATTTTCTTCATTCATATTTGATTCTAGTTCTAAAATCAATTTATTTTTATTAGTTTTTACATTAAAAAAATTAATTTTCATAGTATTATTATCTTTTAAATAATAAATAACTTTATCATCTTCTATATACATATTTATTGAATTTTCTTTATCTGTTGAAATAATATTTGTTATCTCTCCATTATTAAAGTTTTTATATTTTAGATAATAATAATTATTATCTTGAAATTTAAATAAAACGCCTTTACAATCTAATGCTATATTATCTTCATTAATTGAATAATCTTTTAATGAAAATAAAGTTTTACCAAAAGTTTTATCATTAAAAAAGTATTCTTTTAACTCGCCATCATGTAAAGCAATAATACAATCACTAGAAATTATTTTAAGAGCATTTATATTTTTATCTAAAGCTTCATCATATTTAAATGGCGAGTTAAATCTTTCAAAAATTAAATTTACTTTAGGAATTAGTATTAACATTATAACCACAAACAAAATTAATAAAAAAATAAATTTATGTTTATTAAATTTAATTCTTTTCATTAAGTTACCACACTATTCCAAACTCTTTAGTAGCATAGGTTACATTATTTAATTCACTCCAATATTCTCCTGGTATAAGGAACCCACCATTACTGTTTTTACGAGAATTAGAATCTATTATTAATACCTTAGCAGGAACTGTTTGAGGTAAATCATCATAACCAACGATAGCAACATAATGTTTAGTATTAGTTGCATAACTATAAGTAGGATGTAATCTATCTCTTTCTTTTTTTATCCAACAATCGGCAATCAAAGGATATCCTTTATCTATAGTATATATAACTGAATTTTTAATTTTAGCTCTCCAATCTGTAAAGCCATAATTTTTACCCCTTAAAATTTGATAATTATTACCATGATCAGTTGCTTCATTCATTGTATATACCCATTTACCTGGGAAATCTGTTCCCCCTTCTGGGAATCTAGTATTTAACATTTTAGCAAAAGTTTCAACTGAAAATTTACCATTAGATGCATTATAGGCAGCTGTAGGTCCACAATAAGGTCCATTTTTTTGTCTCATTATTCTATAATTTCTTAAAACTTTTTTCCCATCATATGATTTTAACATATTTTTAGCTTTTATATATTTTTCCATATCATCCAACTTTTCTTTTGTTCCTATAATTTCTTCTTCAGTCTCAGAAGTTATTAAATTTTCATGTTCTAAATCAGATGAATATACATTATAGGGACTTGATCCTAAAACACCAATAGTAACTAATACAACTGAACATACTTTTTTAAACTTCATAAAATTACCTCCTTAAATCTTTAAAATTAGCTTTTATACCATTTCCCCATCCATCAGCAGTTTCAGTATTATCTAAAATGTAATAATCACTATTAACTAATATATAAATGGCAGAAGGAACAGTATTTTCATATTTTTCTTTAAAAATTTCAATACCTTTAGGAATTCCATTTGAGGTGTTATTTTCTATAGGTTCAAAATATTTAGGTATTTTTTTACTTACAGTTCCTATTAACTCTAAGTTCTTAATTATTTCTTCATCGTCTTCTGGTGATTCAACATTTAAAACATATAAAATATTATTGTATTTTAAGTAAGTCCATCCGTCAGATTTATTGTACTTATAATATTTAAAAAATAAAGAAACAAAAATAATAATAGAAGCTGAAACTAATAAGAAAATAATCTTTTTCAAAGTTTAATCCCTCCTTTTTAGTTTAATTAAGTAAATTCATTCACTTTCACTAAAACGTTTTCAATTTTGGGTATGAATTTCTTTTATATTATTTTTTATATTTACTTACAGAGTAAAAAATCCAATTAATATTACTTATAATAACTAATATTATAAGTAAAGGAATCCATAGAAACTGAGGAATAATTATTAATATAATAAATCCTATAACCCAAATTATTATTGAATATATCAAATATATAAGAAATAATTTCAAATTAATCACCTGCTTATAATAATAGATTTAGAATAAAAATGTAAATCTATTAATCATTTAATTGAGCTAAAGTTTTTTATAGTATAATATCCTTTTTATTAATTTTACACCATATTAGAAAGTAATTGCAATCATTACATTTTATATAATATTATGTTAAAATTATACTGTTAATCTATATTTTTAAATATATTTTTCAATAAAATTTAAATAAAAAAGTTAAAGTTTTTTGCTTTAACTTTTTTATTTTTGAGTTATAATGTGAGTAAAAATATTGAGAGGTGTATTAAGTATGAATTTAGTTAAAACAAGAGATGATTTAGAAAGAGAAGCTCCTAGACTAAAAAAAGAGTGGATACAAAAAATTGATAGTATAGATAATGCAAATAGAAAATATGTATTAGTTTTTGAGGATCTAGTATTCGAGGCAGACCATGAGCAAGATATTACTTCAAGACTAATAAGAGATTATATAGAAACTGATGATAGAAATATGCAGCTTCTATTTAGAATTGACTTTGCAAGAGCTTTAAGTATGTATAGCATAATGAATGGAATTAATGTTGAAGTTTATAATAACGGTAAGAAAGTAAGAGATAACTATGCTGTATCTGAAGATGATCCGGATTATGAAAAGGACTATGAAATTCCTGATGTAATCCTGGATGTATTTGATGAATTTACTCTTTTTAAGGGCCTTAATGAACTTAAGTATGCTAAAATATACTATAAGTCTGATGATGGAGAGTACAAGCTATTTTAATATAAATTAAAATAAAGAAGTAGCTTTAAGCAATAAAAAGCTGCTTCTTTTTTATAAGGTGAACATATGAAAAAAAGAGAACAAATATATACATTTTTAATAGATTTTATAAAAGAAAAAGGATATCAACCTACTGTTAGAGAAATTGCTAATGCAGTAAATTTAAAGTCATCGTTTTCTGTTTATAGACATTTAGAAATGTTAGAAAAAGATGGACTAATAATACTTGGGAAAAGTGAGAAGAGATGTAGAAAAAGAAGTATTAATATTATTGATTTAAACAAAAAGATTAAAGAAAATTTATCAGAAGAAACTATTAAAAATCTAATTAAATTTTCAAAAAAACAAGTTAATACTAATAATGATGTACTTTGCAAGAAAGTTACTAATGATTATATAGTAACTGTAGATAATATATTACCTAATGATATTATTATTATAGAGAAAGTAAATTCACTAAAAAAGGATAGTATAGGATTATTATTATTTAAAAATTGTATTTTTATAAAAAGAATATTTTCAGATTATGAAAAGGTATCTGATACTGATCCTACAGTTTTAGGTAATGTTATTGGTGTTTATAGAGATTTTTCTGATATTACTTGAAAAAACATAAAATAAACGTTAAAATAGGTTAAAATATTAAATTTTACTGTAATAATGTATTAGAAACTTTCGATTTTACCAGTTAATACTGGTTTAACTATTAAATTAATTTCAAACTTAATTTAATCTGTATATCTATTAACATAAAAAAGATTATCTCTTTAATTTGGAGATAATCTTTTTTATGTTTAGAGTTAACCAAGAATATCATGCAATTTAATTATATACTATATTCATAGTAATTATAAATTGTGGTGAGAAAATTTATGAGATTATCAGAAGAAGATAAGAAATGTATCGAAATTCTTTATAGAAATGGATTAAATGTAAAAGAAATTGAAAAATTATTAAATAATGACTTTTCTAAAGATGCTATTCAAAAACATATATATAGACATTTAAAAGAATTTAGGAATGAACATATTATAAATAGAGCCTTAAATAAAAATAAATTAAAGAAAGAATTTAAAAATATTATTAAGAATAATTTTTAATGAAGGGTTTTCCATAATTTTCAAGAATATTATTTATATATTCTTAAATTAGGGGGAGTTAAGATATGAAAACAGCTCAAGAAGTAGCCAATGAATTAGATTTAACCAGGACTGAAGTTTATAATTTGCTTAGAAAAAAAAGATTTTCTCCATTAGTTAAAAAGAACGGTGGTCAAGTAGCGATAAGCAATGAACTTTTCAATTTATTAGAAGAAGAAATTAAAAATAAAAGAAATAATATTAAACCACAAGAAAATAAAAATATAGATATAAAACAAGAAGAGAAATCATTAGAAGAGAAAAATACTATAGTTGATGTAAAAGCTGAAGAAAATACTGATTTTACATCAACTATAGAAATTCTACAAAATCAAATAAAATTAAAAGATAATCAAATAACTATTTTAAATAATGTTATAACTAATAACTTAAATAGAATAAAGGATCTTGAAGAAAAACAAGAAGATTATAAAAATTTATCTGAAGAAATTAAAACATTGAAAGTTACTTTAGATAATTTAAGTAAAATAAAAAATAAAAGAAAAATTTTAGGATTATTTTAAAAATTTAACTAATTATATGAAATTCTCCCACTTTAAAAGTGAGAGAATTTCGCTCAATTAGTTAAATTAATTTATTTAGGACTAATATTATATTAAAAGACAAATTATATTCTTTCACTCAAAACTCCATTTTCCATAGTATATACACAATCACATATTTCATCTATATCATCACTGTTATGACTTGCTAATAAGATTGTAATATTGTTAGACTTTAACTTTAATAAAATTTCTCTAATTTGTTTTACACCTTCTGAATCAAGACCATTCATAGGTTCATCAAGTATCAATAGTTTAGGATTCTCCATAAGAGCTTGGGCAATACCTAATCTTTGTTTCATACCTAAAGAAAATTTCTTTACTGTTTTTTTATCTTCAGGATCTAGCCCTACTAAAGTGATTGTTTCTTTTATTCTTTCATCACTTATTTTATTGTTTATACTAGCTAATATTTTTAAATTTTTAAAAGCAGAATATTGAAGTAAAAATCCCGGATTTTCAATAATCATTCCTACATCATCTGGAAAACTTCCATTCTTTATAACCTTATCAAATACAGTTATACTACCTTCTGTTGTATTAATTAAACCGCAAATAGCTTTAAATAACATACTTTTTCCTGATCCATTCCTACCAACTATTCCATATGCTTTCCCACTCTCAAGTTGTAAATTAACTTTATTAAGTACTTTTGTACCTTTTATATCTTTTGTTAAGTTAGAAATTTCTACAACATTTCTATTTCCCATGTATTTTTTCCTCCTACCCCTATATGTTTAATACGTAATATCTAATAAATCTCTCTTTACTATTAATCTATTAATAATAACTAAATTAATAAATATAAGTATTCCTAAAAATATAAATGACCAATTATAACTAAAATTATAAATTATATGTTTTGATAATATCCCTTGATTTAATGGAATAAACTTATCTATATTAAAAATATTTCCTATGGAAATTGATACATAAAATTCTACTATTAAAATTAAAAATGATTTAATGTGACTTTTAGTAACCATTATATTAAAAATATACACAGTTATAGCGTAGTAACTGGATAATGATAATAATACAACAATTTGTAAAGTATCAATTATATTGCTAAAATTAAAACCTTTATTTAATATAGCTGTAAATATAAATTCAATAAAAGTTCCTAAAGCAAAATATATAATACAAGCTAAAAAACACGTAATTTGTAAACAGATATTCCAATACTGTTTATTTCCTAATCGTGGTATAACATAGATACTTCTTGTACTAAGTTCATTAAATATATAATTTCCAATAATATATATTAAAAAAGCTTGATAAAATGTCCATGTAAATATTTCAGATATATTATCTAAACTAATTGGTCCAGCAAATATAACTTCAAGAATTTCATTAAAACTAAAATTGGAATCATAATTATTAATTTTTACTGAAAAAACATAAATAAAAATAACAATTATAAAAATTAAATTTTTAATGGAAAATATTGATCTTAAATTATTACTTATAATATTTAAATATTTTTTCATATCTAATCACCAAAATTACAATCTTTCTTCTTAGTCAATACAAAACCTATAAAAGAAACTAATAGTATTAAAATTATCCAATAACATAATCTTGATATTATATAAGTGCCATTAGTTACTTCAATTGCTTTAGAATTTAATATGTAAATATTATTAGTGAATAATATTTTACTATTATCCATAGCCATATTAATACCATTTAATATAATTATTAAAATAAAAGAAAGAGCTCTTTTTTTAAAAATTAAATTAAATACGATAAATAAAATAGAAATAAAAACTAAGTATAACATAACAAAGATATTAGTAATAAATACATATGATATAGGAGTTAAACTGTCAGTAACAAGTTTCACAGTATCCTCATTTAAAGCTAGGTTTACATTATTTAAATTTGCTGCAAAAAAGTATTCACTCCATGAATTATCAAAACTCATAAAACTTCCCATTAGTATAGATATAATATTTATAGCTATAATGAACATTATAGAAAAAATTAAAGCTGTAAGTATATTTGCTATATACATTTCTTGCCTTGAAGCAAATTTAATACTTAAATAATTATAAAAATTCTTTTTCTCAAAAATATTGTAAATCATAATTAAAAAAATTAAACTTGTGAAATAAAATAATGCTAAATATGAAAAGTTAGACCAAATAAAATCATAAACATTATAACTTCTACCATCAAAAATTAATGATAATAATAATGAAAATTGATAAATTACTAATATAGTAAAAAATATTAATAATTTCGTAGAATAAATTTTAAATGATATATAATTATAAATCCTTTTCATTTTTAATAACCACTTATATAACATTCATTCCATGTATATTTATCTGTTTTTATTTTAACGTAAACTGTATGTCCATAATAATCGCTTCCGTAATTTCCTTTATAGTAAGCTTTGGAAGGATTATCACCTGTTGTGTCATTAAAATAACAAGCATTACTAATTTCAGTATAATTACTCATAATCCACCAGTCAACACCGAAACTGGCCAACCAAAATATGAGAAATAAATAATTTTTAGCAAAGGACTTTTCATAATTTTCAAGAATACTATTTATCAAGAAAATAAATTATTAGAATAAACAAATACTATAGATGATATAAAAACTAAAGAAAGGTCTGACTTTAAATCAACTACAGAAATTCTAAAAAATCAAATAAAATTAAAAGATAATAAAATAAATATTTAAAATAATGTTATAATTAATAATTTAAATAGAATAAAGGAGTTGACTTAGCAGATATACTTGAAGAACTTGATGCCATAAACAGAAAAAAGTCTTCGATAGCTTAGGTGAAGATTTAGTTGCTGATACCTTAGAAAAAATAGAACTAGAAGTACAAAGCATTATAATAAAAGGGCTTTCTCATTCTAAAACTGTAGAGCTTTTTGAAAATATTCCAAATAACTTAAAAAGAAAATTTAAGAAAAAGTACACAGATTAGTTGACAAATTTTAATA
>OAVR01000244.1_pt1 | contig 18554 bp, 9 predicted proteins | sample 1476451 | NCBI WGS metagenome assembly OAVR01 (sample SAMEA2580105, study PRJEB22360) | human gut metagenome | biome: human gut; feature: human-associated habitat; material: faeces | place: Denmark | collected 2008/2010 | reverse complement strand
GGCGCTCCTCTCGATGGTCCTGCTCATGGTTGTTATGGCTGCCGGTATTTTCGGTAGCACCTATTCGGGAGGTTCGTGGGCGCCGAAGCTCGCCCTGGACCTTTCGGGTGGTACTCAGATGATTCTTTCTCCGAAGGTTAACGGCTCTTCGGATGAGAACGTCTCCCAGGAGCAGTTGAACCAGGCGGTTGAGATTATTCGTCAGCGCGTTGATGGTGCTGGCGTTTCGGAGGCGGAGGTTACGACCTCTTTCGGTTCGGGTAATAATGTGGTTGTTTCGGTTCCCGGAACGATTAGCGCTGAGACTCGTCAGCTGATTCAGGCGTCTGCAAATATGACGTTCCGCCCGGTTCTTGTAGCCGGTGCCGGTACTGCGGTGGCTGAGGATGCCCGCACTGCGGACGATAAGCTGCCCAAGCCGTCCGCGGAGCCGACTGACGGTTCGGACCGTAACTGGATTACTGCGGACCTGTACAAGCAGTATGAGGCGAAGGACTGCACCGCGGCACGTAATGAGGATGCCGATAGTGCTGACCCGACTAAGCCGATGGTGGCGTGTTCCACTGACGGTCAGGAGAAGTACATTCTGGGTCCTGTGGAGCTGAGCGGTAGCGATATTTCTACCGCAAGCCACTCGCAGGAGACGACCGGTCAGGGCGTGACTACGGGCCGTTGGGCTGTGAACATTCAGTTCAACGATGAGGCTCGTGAGAAGTTCCAGAACATTACTTCTCGCCTGAACGCGATTCGTGCACAGAACGCAAATGATCCGCGTGCCCGCTTCGCGATTCTGCTGGACGGCAAGGTGCTGTCTTCCCCGGTGTCGCAGGCTGTGATTTCTGACGGTAAGCCGCAGATTACCGGTAACTTCACCGAGCAGGAGGCGAAGGCTCTCGCCGATCAGCTCAAGTACGGTGCCCTGCCGATTAGCTTCACAATCCAGTCGGAGCAGCAGATTTCTGCGACCCTGGGTTCGGAGCAGCTGCGTGTGGGTCTGCTGACCGGCCTGATTGGTCTGCTGCTGGTGTTCGTGTACTCGCTGTTCCAGTACCGTCTGTTGGGCTTTGTCACGATGATGTCGCTGGTTGTGGCTGGCATCATCTCGTATGAGGCGATTGTGCTGCTGGGTTGGGCGTTGAACTACCGCCTGTCCCTGGCTGGTGTGGCGGGTCTGATTGTGGCGATTGGTGCTACGGCTGACTCGTTCATCGTCTACTTCGAGCGTATCCGTGATGAAATCCGTGCGGGCCGCACGATCCCGTCGGCGGTGAACCACGGTTGGCAGCGTGCATCCCGCACTATCCTGGCGTCGAAGGCTGTGAACCTGCTGGCTGCTGTGGTGCTGTACGTGGTGTCGGTCGGTTCGGTGAAGGGCTTCGCGTTCACCCTTGGTTTGACTGCGATTGCTGACCTTGTGGTCGTGTACCTGTTCACCCACCCGATGCTGACTCTGCTGGCGAATACCCGCTACTTCGGTGAGGGTCACCGCCACTCGGGCTTGTCGCCTGAGTCGCTGGGCGCTACGCCGCTGTACCGTGGTGCCGGTCGCCTCCGCAGCCCGGAGGAGAAGCAGCTGAGCATTGCTGAGCGTCGCCGTGCAGAGCGTGCTGCCGCTGAGGCTGACGAGTCTGCTTCTGATGAGAAGAAGGAGAGCTAAGCATGGCTACCGATGTGAAACCTAATGCTTTTGCCCGCTTCGGTAATGACCTGCATTCGGGTGCCCGCTCGTACCCCTTCGTGGGTAAGCGCCGCCTGTGGCTGCTGTTGGCTACTGTGCTGATGGCGGTTTCGGTTCTGATCCCGGCTGTTGGTGGCGGCTTCAACCTGGGTATTGATTTCCGTGGCGGTTCGGAGTTCGTGGTCTCGAAGACTGCGCACGTTGATACTGCTACCGGTGAGCGCATTATTCACGAGAAGGCGAAGGACGCTTCGGATGTTCGCGTGACCAATATTGCGCCGGGTACGATTCGTGCCCAGATGAGCAAGCTCAGCGATGATGAGACTCTGCAGGTGAAGGCGGCTCTGCAGGAGGGTTACGGCGTCTCTGAGAATGACGTGACCTCTTCGTTCGTGGGCCCGACCTGGGGTGCGGATGTGACCCGTCAGGCGTTCTGGGGTCTGGTCGCGTTTGTGGTGCTTGCGCTGATTGGTATGGCGTTCTACTTCCGCACCTGGAAGATGTCGCTGGCGTCGATTGCGGGTCTGTTCTTCACCGTGGTGGTGACGGTTGGCCTGTACGCCGCGTTCGGCTTCGAGATTACTCCGAGTGCAATTATTGGTTTCTTGACGATTCTGAGCTACTCGCTGTACGACTCGGTGGTGGTGTTCGATAAGATCCGCGAGAACACCGAGGATGTGCTGGAACGCCGTGACACGACCTTTGCCGAGCAGATTAACCTGGCGGTGAACCAGACTCTGGTCCGTTCGATTAACACGGCTATTGTGGGTGTTCTGCCGGTGGGCGCGATTCTGTTCATTGGTGCGTTCATCCTGGGTGCGGGTACTTTGCAGGACCTGTCCCTGTCGCTGTTCGTGGGTATTCTGGTGGGCATGTTCGGCACGCTGTTCGTGTCTGCGCCGCTGTATGCTTCGCTGCGTTTGGGCGAGCCTCAGATTCGTGAGCACACCGCGAAGGTGGAGAGCGGCAACTTCAAGGATGCTGACGAGGCTGAGGGTGACTCTTCGGAGGAGCCCGCCGAGGCTGAGAAGCCCGCGAAGTCCAGCAAGTCTGCGGACTCTGCCGACGAGGCGACCGATGCGGACAACGCAGCCGAGAAGGCAACCGAGAAGCCCGCTAAGAAGCCGGCACGTGCAACCATTGAGATTCACCGCGTGAACCTGAACGGTTAGCCAACGTTCCGCCAGCGCTACTGGCGTTACTAACGATAGGGGAGTCGATACCGAAAGGTGTCGGCTCCCCTTTAGCGTGCCCGATTATTTCCTAAACAACGCGCTCTGGTGTGTTAAAACGTCGCATAGTTTGGCGCGTTCCAGACCGCTGGGTAGGATAAGAAGTGAAGATACTGTGCGCTCGCGTTTGAGCCTGCTGATGGCTGGTTTGGCCGGTATAGCCCTCAACGATGAGGAACCTGAGTGTGCGGCTGATTATCTTGAGTCCGAAGGAGCCCGGAATGAGTGCAGAACCTGCCGTGAACACCAACGCTGAGAACCCTGCAGGGACCGCCGAGAAGCCCGCGGTTCGGCCCGCTGGCCCGATTCCTCTGCCTGAAACTGATTCGTCTGACGCAAAGAAGAAACGCGGCTCGCACCGCGTCATGGCTGCTGGCGGACGTATGCCGAACCGCCTCGTCTTCGGTAGCCGCAGCAGCACGATGGAGGCGTCCGATTCGCACGGCGGCACCATCCGTTTCTCCCCGATGATTGCGCCGGTCGTACGTGCCGTGCGCCGCTACCACCCGGACGAAGACATCCAGGTGCTGCAGCGCGCCTACGAAGTGGCGAACCGCTGCCACGAGGGTCAGAAGCGTAAGAGTGGCGACCCGTACATCACCCACCCGGTCGCCGTGACCGCGATTCTTGCGGAGATGGGCGCGACCGGCCCCGTGCTCGCCGCCGGCCTGCTGCACGACACCGTGGAAGACACCGACTACACGATGGAGCAGCTCACCGAAGAGTTCGGTGAGGAGGTCGCCTACCTGGTCGACGGCGTGACCAAGCTGGACAAGATGACGTACGGCGAGAACGCCTCCATCGAGACGATTCGTAAGCTCGTGCTGTCCATGAGCAAGGACATCCGCGTGCTGCTCATCAAGCTTGCCGACCGCCTGCACAACGCCCGCACCTGGCGTTTTGTGCCGCAGGCTTCTGCCGCGAAGAAGGCAGAAGAGACCCTGAAAATTTACGCGCCGCTCGCGCACCGCCTGGGCTTGAACACGATTAAGTGGGAACTGGAGGACCTCTCCTTCGCCGCCATGAGCCCGGAGATTTACGCCGAGATGGTGCGCATGGTCGGCGAACGCACCCCCGCCCTCGAAAAGTTCCTGAACGAGGCGCGCACCAAGATTACGGAGCGCCTGAAAGAGGTGGGCATCGACGCGACCGTGACGGGCCGCCCCAAGCACTACTATTCGATTCATCAGAAGATGAAGACGAAGGGTCGCAGCTTCGACGAGATTAACGACATCCTCGCCGTGCGCATCATGGTTGAGGAAGAGGCGGAATGCTACACCGTGCTCGGCCACGTGCTGTCCCTGTGGCCGTCGATGACTGGCCGTTTCAAGGACTACATTAAGAACCCGAAGAACAACAACTACCAGTCGCTACACCTGACCGTGTACGGTCCGGGCAACCTGCCGCTTGAGATTCAGATCCGCACCTACAAGATGCACGAAGAAGCCGAGTACGGTGTGGCGGCGCACTGGCGCTATAAGGCGGCGTCGCGCGGCGAGAAGGTCGCGGCTCGTGGCGGCGCGCCCGCGAAGGACCCGAAGGAGCCGGGCACCCAGACCTCGGCGATGATGAACGTCGGCATCCTGCAGTCTATTGCCGAGATTTCGAACTCCAACCCGGAGTCGGAGAAGTTCTACGAGTCGCTCGCTGACACCCTCGACACCGACGAAATCGTGGTGCTCACCCCCAACGGTGAGGCAATCGCCCTGCCCAACGGATCCACCCCCGTGGACTTCGCCTACGCCATCCACAGTGAGGTCGGCGACCGCACCGTGGGCGCGAAGGTCAACGGTCGCCTCGTGCCGCTGCACACGGTCCTGCCCACCGGCGCGACCGTGGAAATCATGACCACGAAGAACGAAGACGCCGGACCCAGCGAGGACTGGCTGAAGTTCGTTCGCTCCTCACGCGCTCGCACGAAGATCCGCCAGTACTTCGCGAAGGAACGCCGCCTGGAGGCGCTGCTCGCCGGCCGCGAGATGCTTACCAAGAGCATGCGCAATAGTGAGCTGCCGCTGCAGAAGATGATGAGCCCGGAGATTATGACTCAGGTGGCTCAGCTGCTGCACAAGAACGATGTGGCGTCGCTGTACCGTGCGATTGGTGAGCACGAGATTGCGCCGAAGCAGGTCATTGACACCCTCGTTGAGGTGCACCGCGGCGACGAGCCGGCACCCGAGGTTGAGGTCAGCGACTTTGACGAGACGCTGCTGAAGTCGACCCGCAAGGCGATTGGCGATAACGGCGTGATTGTGCCGGGTGCTGAGGGTGTGCTGACGAAGATTGCGCGCTGCTGCACCCCGGTCCCGCCGGATGACATTATCGGCATTGTGACCCGTTACAACGGCATTTCGGTGCACCGCCGTGACTGCCCGAACATGCGTAACGCTGACGAGGAGCCGCGCGTGACTACGGTCGAGTGGGCGTCTTCGCCGACCGCTACGTACCGTGTGCAGATTCAGGTGGAGGCGCTGGACCGTAAGGGCCTGCTGAGCGACCTGATTCGTGCGATCTCTGAGTCGGGCGTGAACATTCTGGATGCGCGCGTGCACACCTCAGAGGATCGCACCGTGGTGGACCGCTTCGCCCTGGAGCTGGGTGACCGTTTCATGCTGGAGCACGTGCTGAACGTGGTCCGTAACGTGACGGGCGTGTACAAGGCGTACCGCCTGACCGGCGCGAAGCCCTCGGAAGCGTAAATACTTCTCTACGCTGACTTACGCTGAGAAGCCACATGTGTTTCGAAAAGCCACTTCTTTGGTGGCTTCTCGAAACACATGTGGCTTTTCGCTGTTAAGCGGGTTGGGTTCCATAATGACGAACCGGCACGTGCGGGGTCTGGGGAACCCGTATACTGAAAGAGTTCGCGCCGCCGGGTACGAAACGGCTTGTGGAAGCTATGAACGCTCCCACGGAGTAAGGCTTCTGAACCCGCGCCGGCGCATGTGTACGACCGGGACCGCACGGGTCCCGAACTTTTGACGTTTCTGCGACGAGAAACGATAACTAATGAGAGGTTGACCGCCCCATGACGACGCAGTCTACGGATTCTTCCGCTACTACTGACGAGCACCGTAACCGCAACGCTGAGCGTGCGCAGCTGCACTCTACGATTTGGCGTATTGCGAATGACCTGCGCGGTTCGGTGGACGGCTGGGACTTTAAGCAGTACGTGCTGGGTATGCTCTTCTACCGTTATCTCTCTGAGAGCCAGGTGCGCTTTGTTGAGAAGAAGTACGGTCTGGATCAGGCTTTTGAGCAGATTCCCGATGAGGCTTTTGACGAGGATACTCGCCGCATGCTGGTGGAGGAGCGTGGCTTCCTGCTGCTGCCCTCGCAGCTGTTCTCTGTGGTGCACGCGAAGGCTCGTCAGGATCAGAACCTGAACGAGACTCTGGCGAACGTGTTCAAGGCGTTTGAAGAGTCGGCGCGTGGCACCGAGTCTGAGGATAACGTGAAGGGCCTCTTCGACGACTTTGTGCTGGATTCGAATAAGCTGGGTGTGAGCCCGGCGGCTCGTCACGAGAACCTGCTCAAGCTCATGGACGCTGTGGCGGGCATGAACCTGGATAAGGGTTACGAAGATAGCGAGAATGACGCTTTCGGTGACGCCTACGAGTACCTGATGGGCATGTACGCGGCGAATGCGGGTAAGAGCGGCGGCGAGTACTACACTCCGCAGGAGGTTTCGGAGCTCCTGGCGAAGATTGCCATGGACGGTCGTGACGCCGAGCAGATCCGTACCGTGTATGACCCGGCGTGTGGTTCGGGTTCTCTACTGTTGAAGGTTAAGCGTGAGCTGGGTAAGAACTCGGACGGCCTGCGTTTTGTGGGTCAGGAGATTAACCTGACCACTTACAACCTGTGCCGCATGAATATGATTCTGCACGGTGTGCCGGTGGATGATTTCAGCATTGCGCATGGTGATACTCTGATTGACCCGAAGCACCGCGGCGGTGCGGACGGCGATTTTGAGGAGCCGTTTGGTGCGATTGTGTCTAACCCTCCGTATTCGACGAAGTGGAAGGGTGATGATGACCCGACCCTGATTCACGATGACCGTTACGCCCCGGCGGCTGTATTGGCGCCTAAGTCGAAGGCAGACCTGGCATTCACTATGCATATGCTCAAGTCCCTCGATGAGGCGGGTACGGCGGCTATCGTTGAGTTCCCGGGCGTGCTGTACCGTGGTGCCGCAGAGCGTAAGATTCGTGAGTACCTGCTGAAGCAGAACGTGGTGGATGCCGTGATTCAGCTGCCCGCCAACCTGTTCTACGGTACGAGCATTGCGACCTGCATTCTGGTGTTGAAGAAGGGGCGTCGCAAGGACCATTCGGTGCTGTTCGTGGATGCTTCGCAGCTCTTTGATAAGGGCACGAACCAGAACATTCTGGGTAAGGCGCACCGTGAGAAGATTCTGGATGTGCTGGCGGCTCGTGAGGAGCGTGAGCATTTCTCGGCGCTGGTTCCGGTGGAGAAGCTGCTGGAGCAGGAGGCGAACCTGGCGGTGTCGAGCTGGGTTGAGCCGGAGGACACCCGTGAGCGCGTGGATATTGTCGAGCTGAATTCTCGTATTGAGGGTATTGTGGCTCGTCAGGCTCAGTTGCGCGTGGAGATTGACGCTATTGTGGCGCGCCTGGAAGGCGGCGAGTAGTCGTGGCTGAGGTGACGAATTATATTGACCGCCTGGTGGCTGAGCTCTGCCCGGAGGGGGTAGAGTACCGCCCGCTGGGTGAGCTCCTTGGCTATGAGCAGCCGACGAAGTACCTTGTGTCGTCTAAGGACTATGACGACTCGTACCCTACGCCGGTGCTGACTGCGGGTAAAACGTTTATTCTCGGTTATACGAATGAGACCGAGGGTATTTACCCTGCATCTAAGGAAGAGCCTGTCATTATTTTTGATGACTTTACGACTGCCTTTAAATGGGTCGAATTCCCGTTTAAAGCTAAGTCGAGTGCTATGAAGATGCTGACTTTGAAGAGTGGAAATAATTCACTTTTTAAGTATGTCTATTATGCGATGCAGTGCATTGTGTATAACTCGTCTGACCATGCTCGACAGTGGATTTCTAAGTATTCGAATATCGAGGTTCCTGTTCCTCCCATAGAGATTCAGGAAGCGATTGTTGAAATTCTCGACAAATTCACGAACCTGGAAGCGGAGCTGGAAGCGGAGCTGGAAGCGCGTACTCTGCAATACGAGTACTACCGGGATTTGCTCTTGGCTTCTTTCTCCGAGCCAGCGGTCAAGTTCTACTCGATAGAGGAACTGTTTACCACCCGTAATGGTTACACCCCGTCTAAGTCCAACAGCAGCTATTGGGAGAACGGAACTGTTCCCTGGTTCCGCATGGAAGACATCCGTGAAAATGGCGGAATTCTTTCAGAATCTTTGCAATCCGTTCATGAAAGCGCTTTGAAAAAGGGCGGGATGTTCCCCGCTGGTTCAATCATTGTGGCGACTTCTGCAACGATTGGTGAGCACGCGCTGATTAACGTAGATTTTCTGTGCAATCAGAGGTTCACTGTTCTGACCCCTAAGGAAGAGTTTAAGAGCCTTCTGTCGCCTAAATTCCTCTACTACTATTCGTTTGTTTTGGATCGTTGGTGCCTTTCGAATACTACGCAGTCCAGCTTCGCTAGCGTGGATATGAAGCGTTTCAAGAAGTTTGAGTTTCCCCTTCCTTCCTTGGAAGAGCAGCAGCGCATTGTCGATATTCTCGACCGCTTCGATGCCCTGACCAGCAGCCTCTCCGAGGGTCTACCCGCAGAGCTCGCCGCGCGTCGCAGCCAATACGAGTACTACCGCGACCAGCTACTCACCTTCCCCCGCAAGGGCGAAAACCAGTAGCCACCTGCGCATCACGCGCAAACCCCGTGCAGGGGCGGCACCCGCCACCCCTGCATGGGCCCCTAGACCTCAACCACACTCAACAACCCAAACTCAACTAACCGGGTTCAACTAGCCGGGCTCACCAACCCCGAGCCCACCCATCCACACACTCAACCCCTATGCAAAGGAGCACCCCGTGGAAACCGTACCCAACCACCCCCGCCCCGCCGAAGGACGCACCGAAAGCATCCTCAGCTCGGACGACTTCACCGTCATCGTTAAGCTCAAGGGATCCGCCCTCCACAAGGAATGGAAGGCCCAGTACCAGCAGAAGCGCGAGCACCAGAGCGAAGCGCAGCTCGAAGCTGAACTCATCGAAACCCTCAAAACCCAGGGCTACGACTACCTGCCGCGCCTCACCGACGAAGCCGCACTCATCCGCAACCTGCGCGAACAGCTCGAACGCCTCAACACCCGCCCCGAAGAAGGCGCCTACGGCCCCAACAGCGGCTTCCACTTCACCGACGAAGAATTCAACCGCCTACTCACCGAACACATCGCCCGCTCCAATGACGGCATCCTCGAGAAGGCCAAGCTCATCCAGGAAGAACGCTTCATCGACTTCCGCCTCGAAGACGGCACCCTGCGCAACATCATGCTCATCGACGCCGCCTACCCCGCACGCAACCACATGCAGGTCATCAACCAGTACCGCGTACCCGCCCCCAACGGCAAAGTACTCAACCGCTACGACGTGACCATCCTCGTCAACGGCCTGCCCCTCGTACACATCGAACTCAAGAAGCGCAACGTGAGCATCCGCGAAGCCTTCAACCAGATCGAACGCTACCAGAACGAAGGCTTCCAGCAGGACAAGCACCGCCTCTTCGAATACGCCCAGATCTTCGTCATCAGCAACGGCTTCGAAACCAAGTACTACTCCAACACCGTGCGCCACAAGCACGTCGAAGACCAGCAGAAAGCCGGCCGTAAGACCGACTCCGGCGGCTCCGCAGGCAAGAGCTTTGACTTCACCAGCTACTGGTCAGACGAACAGAACAATCGAATCAACGACCTAATCCTCTTCGCGCGCACCTTCCTCACCCGCCACACCCTCGCAAACGTCCTGACCCGCTACTGCATCTTCACCGTAGGCCAGGACCTGCTCGTCATGCGCCCCTACCAGATTGCGGCAACCGAGAAAATCATTAAGCGCGTCGAAATCGCCAACAACAACCCCAAGCTGCTCGGCACCAAAGAAGCCGGCGGCTACATCTGGCACACCACCGGCAGCGGCAAGACCCTCACCAGCTTCAAGACCGCACGCCGCCTGGCAGAAACCGGGCTCGTCGACAAGGTCATCTTCGTCGTGGACCGCAAAGACCTCGACTACCAGACCATGCTCGAATACAACAACTTCCAGGCAGACTCCGTCAGCTCCACCGGCAGCACCCGCGAACTCAGCGAACGCCTCGCCGACCGCGGAACCAGCATCGTGGTCACCACCATCCACAAGCTGTCCAACCTCATCACCGCCGACTCCGAACACCCCGTCTACGGCCAGCGCGTAGCCATCATCTTCGACGAATGTCACCGCTCCCAGTTCGGCCGCATGAACACCGCCATCAAGAAGAGCTTCAAGAAGTACAGCATGTTCGGGTTCACCGGCACCCCCATCTTCGAAAAGAACTCCGCAGGCGGCCCCGGCACCACCACCGTCGAAGTCTTCGGCGACTGCCTGCACACCTACACCGTCGTTGACGCTATCAACGACAAGAATGTGCTGAAATTCCACCTGGAATACACCAACACCAGCCCCACCTTTGCTGAGCTCGAAGAAACCTCCTACGCAGAAGAAATCGCCGCCGAACGCGCCGAAACCCCCGACGCGAAGGAACTCGCCAAGTTCGCAAAGAGCAAGGAAGTACTCGAAAGTCCCGAACGTATCGAAGCCGTAGCCACCTACATCCTGGACAACTACGATCGCAAAACCAACCAGAGCTCCGCCACCAGCTACGAGGTCAAGAAGACCCGCACCATCAACGGCGTCACCAAACACTTCGTAGAACGCGTGCGCGGCTTCAACTCAATCCTGGCCACCTCCTCAATCGACGCAGCCTGCACCTACTACGACGCCCTCAACACCCTGCAGGAAGAGCGCATCGCAGACGGTACCCTGCGCCCCGAACAGAAGCTCAAGGTCGCCATCATCTACTCGCAGGGCAACGGCGGGCAGCTCTTCGACACCTTCGGCGAAGAAGAAAACTTCACCTTCGCCACCGAAGGCACCGGCAGCCGCATGGACGGCTTCCTCGAAGACTACAACACCATGTTCGGCACCAACTTCAGCACCGACGGCGACTCCTTCGACAACTACTACAAGGACGTCTCCCGCAAGATGAAGATGCGTGAGCTGGACCTGCTCATCGTCGTCAACATGTTCCTGACCGGTTTTGACTCCAAGACCGTCAACACCCTCTGGGTAGACAAGAACCTGAAGATGCACGGACTGGTGCAGGCATACAGCCGCACCAACCGAATCCTCAACTCGCTCAAGCCCTCCGGCAACATCGTGTGCTTCCGCGACCTCGAACAGGCAACCAAGGACGCCTTCACCCTCTTCGGCGACACCGAAAACAGCAGCGGCCAGTCCGCCCTCGACATCGCCTTCACCCGACCCTACAAGGATGCCTACGCCGCATACGATAAGGCCGTCTCTGAACTGCGCGAAGAATTCCCCATCGACGAGGGCGGCTCCATCACCGTGGACACCCCCGAAGACAAGGCCCGCTACATCAAGCTCATGAACGATGTGCTTGAACTGCAGCAGGAACTGCGCGTGCACGACGAGTTCATCCGCGACGGCGGCAACGAACTCATCAGCGACTACGACATGCAGGGCTACACCGGTGTCTACAACGACATCTACGAAGAAGCCCGCGAACTGCGCCGCGAACAGGAAGAAGCGAAGGACGGCGCCGACAGCGAGGGCGACGGCGAAGAAAAGCCGACCGGAGTTGACCCGTTCGCCGGTGTCCACTTCCTCACCGAGCTGGTGAAGCAGCAGGAAGTCGGTGTGCTCTACATCCTCGAGCTCGTCAAGGCAGCCCGCGCCGCACGCCACGGCAAGGCGGCAGGGGAGAGCGGCACCTCCGAAACCGCGCAGGACAGCGTGGAGCACTTCCGCGACCGCGTGCGCCTCGCAATTCGTAACGACGCCGACCTGCGCGAAAGCGGCGATATCATCGAGGACTACTTCGACACCTACCTGAACGAGTCCGAAGACCACGACGTGCAGGAGCACTTCCACCGCTATGTGACCGACCGCCGCACCCGCGAAGAAGACACCATCGTGAAGGACGAAGAGCTGGACTCCGCCGAAACCCAGCGCGTCGTCAACCGTGCCCTCAAGGAAAACCGCCGCACCATTCCCGGCAAGATCAGCCGCCTGGTCAAGGGCAAAATCTCGCTCTTCGGCGGCAAGCTCGGCGGCGCGAAAACCGAAGACGCAGCAACCAAGGCGAAGCGCGTGAAGCAGAAGCTGGAGAAGCACATCGTCCGCTTCATGCCGTTCCTTGGCGGAGAATAACCCGCGGTGACGTGCTGTAACCGGCGGTAGTAATCCGCCCAGAAGCCACATGTGTTTCGAAAAGCCACTTCTTTGGTGGCTTCTCGAAACACATGTGGCTTTTCGCCGTTAAGCGGGGAGGATCGGGGACTCCTTCGATAGGTTAGTGTTTTCGCCGTGGGTCTTTACCCCGCAGTAAAGACAGCAACCTATCGAAACAGCCAGCTACCCGCCGTGTAATCTACCCCCCCCTCTGCACAGTGCCGATTTTCGGTCATGGGTTAGTGACTTTGGCGGGGGATAAAACCCCAGCCCAAAGTCACTAACCCATGGTCGAAGTCCGTAACCCATGACCGAATTTCCATACGGGGCGGCACAGCCCCTTATCTTGTCAGGGGTCTTTTCTAATCTGTAATCAGAAGCACCGAAGCCCACGCCCCGAGAGCACCGCACCCTCCCAGCGCATCCGAGAGAAAGGACCAACCACCATGGACAACCCCACGACTAACACTCAGCAGAAGACCCTGGATGATCTGGAGTACTACCAGGCCCTGGAAGAGAAGCGCCGCCAGATCAATAAGGAACGCTGCGACGCCATGGAGCCGATGTACACGGAACGTTTCAACATCGACACCTACATGGCATTGGCGTTGAAGGAGGCTGAAGCACACGCAGAAGTCAACTCTCAAGATGAAGAGGCCTTCAACAGGGTTCAGAGGTTGCATGATGAAATTCCAACGATGAGCATTGAAGAAAAGCTTGAATTCATCGATGAAGATATGTACTACAAGGATTCTAAGGGGTACGAAGAGAAGCTGCGTAGCCTGAACATCATCACCCCGTACGAGACGCAGCTTCGCCTCGCATACGTACTGGACCCGAGCCAGAGGATGATCGAACACGCCGTCAACATCCACAAGGCAAAACTGAAGAACGGCACCGAAACCAAAAAGCTCAACTTCCGCCGCAAGGGCGGCCAGTACCACCTGAACGAAGAACAGGAAGAATACGTTCGCAATATTCAGGTGAACGACTTCGCCTACGAAGGCGAACACCGCTCCAACGAACTCCTGCAGATGGTGTACGACAACGAATGGTACCCCTGCCTGGAGCCCGACCAGCACGAAGAAATCAACGGCTTCTCCTGGGACACCATCAACATGGACGACTACCGCGCTGGCCGCCTGCTGACCTTCGGCGATGCCCTCCCGGATGGCGCCATCGCCCCTCCGCATGACCGTATCGAATACCTGGCTAACCTGGTCAAGCGCGGCGAAATTGACGTACCGACGTTCTGGACGCGAGTTAAAACCAATTCGTACGTGGGCACCGTGGAAAAGTTCGGGCCTGACGGGGAAGAATCCTTCATCATCACGAAGAAGAACTGGCGCCAGTTCGTTAATTTTCGGGAAGAACGGCCGAACAGTGAGTCGGACTCCTTGTGGTACTGCCAGTTCCCCGAAGCACTTGGCAGCGATGACTATGAGGAGCACATGGAACGGAGCTACGTCTGGCGCATCGCAGACTGGGAAGCGTGGATCGACTCGCTGCCCGACGACTGGTTCGCGGTGAACACTGAGGCAGTTCAGGTCGCTCTCGACGAGTCCGAGTACGGGGTTCTCGGCATCGACATCGTGATGGTCTGGGGCCGGGAAATTAAGCGCCGCCGCGGCAAGTAACCCGCCAGGCTAAAGTGCCGGTAAAACAAGCGCCGGTAAAACACAGGGCGCGGCGCACCCGCAGCGTTGGATGCGCCGCCCCTCCACCCGCCACCATGCTCGCTGCCCGCCAAACTCGCCGCTGAGAGCGCGCTCGCCGGTAAGAGTACAGCCGCCGTATCGCGATTTATCGCGAAAAAAGCACCCCTGCCCGCTTAGCCTGTCAGGGGAGTAGCGTACAGTAAAACACATCACACACCCACACAATCGAATCCGATAAACAACCACACCCCAAGGAGTGAACATGCCGCACAACGCCGTATCACACATCCAGCAGCAGTACGCCGCACACCACCCGCGATGCAACACCTTCGCCCTGGACAAGCCCAAGAGCGCAGCCTATGGCTACACGGCCGCCTTCATCGCGTTCAGCAACGCGGACGGCACGCCCACCAACGAGACGCTCACCCTCGACAGCATCCACGCCGCCGCAGAAGCCTGCCAGGTCATCGACATGGGCTTCGACTACACGCCCTACTACGACGGCGAACCGGTCAACCCGCCCACCTGCCACCTCATCATGGGCACCAACTTCGGCGAATCGAACAAGAAGTATGCGCTTTCCTCGCTCTACGGCACGGCGCGGATCTACCTGATTACCGCCGACGCACCCACCGTCAAAGTCGACGGGTTCATGACGAAGCTGTCCATGTTCGTCAACAAGATGCGTAACAGCGAAACCTGGAACCGCGCCAAAGCATACATTCTGAGCACCTCACCGGCAGGGGAGGAGCTGCAGAGCTTCGCGTGCTCCTTCACCACCTTCGCCATGCCGCGCAAGTACATCGTGGACCACGAGAAGCCCTGGCGACCCGAGAAGGAAATCGTCGTCAACAACAGCCTGCAGATGGCATTCCGACCCGGCATTTTCTGGCCTAAACAGTCCGCCGTGGACCCCTCGCGTCCGCTGACCGTGCGTGCCTCTGAAGGTCCGGCAACTTTTGAAAGCATCTCGGACCTGACCTGCGGCGGTGTTCCCGTTGAGAAGACGGCGAAAGCCCTGGAAAAGCGGCAGAACATCAACACCTACATCTACCATTTCGCCTACCCGAAGAACCTGGGGGAGCAACCGAACCTCGCCGTCATCAACTACATGGTGGATGTGCTCGCCCTGCACCTGCGCGAACTGGACAGGCCGCAGCTGGCGCCGAACGCGCCGCCGCCGCTTGAGTGGACCATGGAGGACATGCTTTTCAGTTCGGCGTTCGTTGTTCAGGATCTTGCCGAGCAGAGTGGCGTTCCTGAGGGGTCGCATTTGCAGGTTCCTGGTGGTCAGCCGCGACAGCGTACGCCGCACACCAGCCCGGAGCGCCCGGCACCTGCCGCTCAGCCCGCTCAGGAGGCGCGCCCGGCTCCCGCGGCTCGTCCGGCTTCCGCGCAGCGTTCGGCACCTGCCCAGCCGCAGCAGCCGAACCCGCGCCCCGCGTACTCTAACCCGCCGCGTCCCGCAGCGAACCAGGCGACGGCAAATCAGGCAGCGCCCGCGTATCAGCAGGCTCCTCAGCCGAGCCCTGAGTACCGCCCAAACCCGCAGGGATACCAGGCACAGGGCTACGCGGACGCCCCGCACCACGCAGAAACCCAGCACCGCCCCGATGCCCACTACCACTCTGATGCGCAATACCACCCGGGTGCTCAGCCTCAGGCAGGCGCGTACCGGGCGCAGGGTTATCAGGATCCGAACTATCAGGCGCAGGGCTACCAGCCGAACTACCCGTACCAGCCGGCGTCTCCCCAGTACCAGCAGAACCCCGCGTATCAGCAGAACCCCGCGTATCAGCAGGATGCGCCGAGCCAGCAGCGTCCGGTTTTCCAGCCGACCCCCACGGGCACCCGCAACGCTGGAAACCAGAAGGGTTTCTGGGGTAAGGTCGCGTCATTCCTGAGGGGCGAGTAGACCCGAATGTAGCTTGGTAACCTGCTGTTATTCGCCCAGAAGCCACATGTGTTTCGAAAAGCCACTTCTTTGGTGGCTTCTCGAAACACATGTGGCTTTTCGCCGTTAAGCGGGGAGGATCGGGGACTCCTTCGATAGGTTAGTGTTTTCGCCGTGGGTCTTTACCCCGCAGTAAAGACAGCAACCTATCGAAACAGCCAGCTACCCGCCGTGTAATCTACCCCCTCTGCACAGCGCCGATTTCCGGTCATGAGTTAGTGACTTTGGTGGGGGTTAAAACCCTAGCCCAGAGTCACTAACCCATGGTCGAAGTCCGTAACCCATGACCGAATTTCCGCACGGTGTGTGGGAGGCGGGGCAACGGCACACAGGAGGCAAGCCCGTCCGCGCCTAATCTTCCGTGCGGCGGGGGAGTTTGGCGGGGGAGCGCGCCTCCAGAAAACCACTCGTCACGCAATATTTTTTTGGTGTTTTTCTCCGGCACGGGCGGTGCAGCCCCTTATCTTGTCAGGGGTGCCTCGTACCTTTGGTGATAGAGAACAACGACGCGTTCTCGCCCACTCCGCCGAGCGACCAAAGGAGCCCCTCATGTACACGGTTGGTTACTACAATGACGAAGACTTCCGCGCCTTCTACTCCGGCCAGGACGCCGCCAACATTGACGACTTCTTCACTGACAACGGCGAATACCTCATGGCGTACCTGCCGGAGGTGACCGACCGCGAGTTCCTCGCTGGCCTCCGCTACGGTAACGGCTGCGACGCGCTCTGTCAGAGCGGATACGCCCTCGACGAGGCAGAAGAGGCACTTCGCGACATGTATGCGCTCGCCGTGTAGCCCGCCCGCCCACCTGTCACAGATGGGGATCCGGTAACGGGATACGGATTTGTGCCATAGGTTAGTGTCTTTGGTCGTAGTTAAAAACCATGGTCGAAGACGCTAAGCCATGGCACAAATTCTGTAGGGGCGGCGCCTCCATGAGTGTAGATTTATTTGATGCATAAAGCATTGATGTGTCCGAATAATGACGTTCAGATACTATTGCACTCAAAGCAACGCAAATAGACACAAAGATGCGGTAGGGTGGTAACTGTAGTGTTCCATAACGCATTGATGCGTTTGTTGGGTGCGCTACGGGGCTGTTTTCCTTCCGGTGGTCAGCTTAACCTGCGAATAACGGCCTGACATGCACATATATCACACCGTCACCGATGATAGGAGCGTATCTTCTATGGATTCGACCATCTTTAATCGCCGTACCCTGTTGGGCAGCGGCGCACTTGTGGGCCTGGGTGCCCTGCTTGCGGCGTGTGGCCAGCAGGCAAATAACGAGGCAGCAGCCACCGCCTCCGCCGCGCCGAGCGAGACTGCTTCGGCTTCAGCCACGGCGTCTGAGTCGCCCTCGGCAAGCGCTACTCCGTCTACTGTTCGAGGCTATTCGGGCGGCTCCAAGGCGCCCGATGGAGAATACCGCAAGGCTGACTGGCAGGGACCTGCCCAGAATGTGCCCAAGCCTCCTGCACCGGAGGAGGGCTACCGCGAGAAGTCTATCTCTGGTTTGGAGAAGACCATTCGAGCTTGGTCGAATTGGCGTAATTACGCCGTCGAGACAGGAAACTTTACTGAAGTTCGACGTTACGTATCACAATCACTTAAATCAGAAATAAATTTCTATGATGAAATGAGCAGCTTATATCAAAAAGGTGGTTGGATCATTGATGGGCACAATGAATTTGTAGCAGATGGGGCACCCTATTCAGAAGATGGAACAACCTACACCTGGAGGGTCTACCGCAAGTGGAATTCCGTCATGTACGTTCAGCCAGACGGCAGCTGGGAGAGTCGAGAAAATCGCGAAGTAGATAACAATAAGTGGAATCTTTCTCTAATTTATGCAGACGGTAGCTGGCTTATCAACGGACTAAAGAAAGTCAGCAAGGAGCAATAATGCGAGGTCACAAGTTTGCGATTCTTCTAGCATCTTTACCACTATTTATATCCCAGACTGTGTCCTATGCAGGAGAAGCACCCTTCAATTCATATTCAGAGTGCGCAGCTACGAACCCAAACTCTGCCAGTGTCTGTGAACAGATATTTGTACCGAAGGATCAGACGGAGTCAGAGGATGTGGGCTTGAGAGACGATGGGTATGATACTTCCGGAGGTAGTACAAAACGCCAAGAGCAAGCTTCGATTGCACCCCAAGTCCATGAGTGGGAAAAGAGCCACAACCCCAATGGTTTTGATGTCTACTCCTCCAAAAATAACCCCGGTGTCCTTTACTGTGTAACCCCGGGAGGAAAAGTCGGTATATACAAACACACCAACCTCAGCCCGGAAACTGATGCAGGATTCATGGACCGCGGTCGCCCAGCAATGGGACTGAAGAGCCCCACCAGTGCTAACTGCATCCCCTCAGACATCAAGGCTGTTCAGGACACTAAATCCAAGGCAAACGACGGTCCCACCTGGGAGCAAATGATGGCGCAAATCATTGAGGCCGCCCAGTCGCTAGAGCCCGGCAAGCCGACCCTGCACCAGTCCTACAACAACCCCGCAGGCACCGGCCGCGCAGAAGGCGACCCCAACGTCTACAAGGGCGATCAGATCAACTTCTACGTCGATG
>OAVR01000242.1_pt1 | contig 18572 bp, 12 predicted proteins | sample 1476451 | NCBI WGS metagenome assembly OAVR01 (sample SAMEA2580105, study PRJEB22360) | human gut metagenome | biome: human gut; feature: human-associated habitat; material: faeces | place: Denmark | collected 2008/2010 | reverse complement strand
TTGGAGTCCGGGGGCCCCCCCCCGGGGAGGAACCCCAGCCAATAACGGCTCGAATGACTCCATCCCGGGTGCGGCTGACTGGGTTGCTGGATACCTCTCGCGCAATAAGACAGAGGAGGACCACTCCCACGAGGCAAGCCCCTCGAACTCCTCAAGCTCGGTATCGGCTTCGAAGTCGCCTAGCTCCTCCTCCACCTCGGCTAGCGCCAGCCGCTCCGCAAAGAGCGTGGCAAAGGCTGACGGCGCGAATGCCGCCCAGGAGCAGGCCGTGAAGAATGCGGACGCGGACGATTCCGGACTTTCCGGTATTGCACCGCTGATCCTCTTCTCACTCATCGGTCTGGTGCTGATTGCTCTGGCAATCCGCTACTTCAGCCGCGGAGCATAAGGCGAACATAACGCGTAAGAATACGCGATAATAGAGGATGTGAATCCTCAGACTTTTAGCGAAACGCGGGACAACCCCATGCGAGAGACACCTCTCTCAAAGCTGGGGGAGTCCCGCGTTCTGCGCGCTTTCATGCCGATTATCAACGCCCACAACGAGCAGGTTGCCGCAGCGGCACGCCAGGCGGGGCGCATCGAACCCCTCGATGTGGGTCCCGGTGACGACTGTGCCGTCCTCGCCGCGCCCGCGCCCGGTCAGCGTACCGTGGTCACCACCGACACTCTCGTTGAGGACCAGGACTTCATGAACCTCTGGCCCGGCGGTATCGCACGGGCGGGTGAGGCCGGTGAGTTCATTCTGGAACCCGCCCGCAGTAGCGGCTACGATGTGGGGCGCAAAGCCGCGACCCAGAACCTCGCCGACGTTGCCGCCATGGGTGCGCGCCCGACGAGCCTCTTCATCTCCTTGAGCCTGCCCGGTAGCACTCCTTACGGCTGGATTGACGGCTTCGCCCACGGCATTGTGGACGGAATCAACGCCTGCGGAGCCACCGAATGTGTGATTGGCGGTGGCGATATTGGCGACTCCACCGAAATGTCGGTGACCGTCACCGCCCTCGGCTACACGGATCGCGCCGTGCTGCGCTCCGGTGCGCGCCCCGGCGACACTATCGCCCTGGCGGGGCGTACCGCCTGGTCCGATGCCGGTCTGCGCCTGCTGCTCAACCCGCTCTCCCTGCCCGCCACGGCACTACTGCGTGCCATTGCTGCAGGTCAGGATGCTGAGGCGGCGCTGGGCGCGGTGAGTCGGGCGTGGGCTCAAAAGCAGGCTGAGAAGCAGGCTGAAGGTACTGGCGCTCTTCCTGGTGGCGTTCTTCCCGAGGGTCTCATCGAGCTTGCCCGCATCCTCACCCCCGAAGAGGCCGCGCACATGATTGCGGTCTGCGAGCGCGCCGTCGACTCGCAGCACCACCCGGTCAGCCCCATCCCCGCCGGTGAAGTGGCACGCCAGCATAGGGCAAGCTCCATGCTGGATCTTTCCGACGGACTCGTCAAGGACGCTGGGCGAGTTGCCGCCGCCTCCGGGGTGCAGATGCGCCTCGACCGCGCCGCCGTGGATGCGTTCGCCGAGCCGCTGCTACCGCTGGCGCGCCTGCTGCTGGCGATTGGTGAGCGCACCGAGGCGGGGGAGAGCCCCGCATCCCTGGCGCGCACCTTCGTGCTGGTTGGCGGGGAAGACCACGGTCTGCTGGCGACCTTCCCCGGTGAGGTGCCCGAAGAGTTCGTGCCCCTGGGCACCTGCGTTGCGGACGCCCCGGAGCGCGGTCTGAGTGCTGAGCTCTACGGTGCCGAGCGCCGCCATGATACGGTAACCGGCGCGGCGGTCGTGATGGACGGCCGCTCCCTGGACGGCATGGGCTGGGAACACTACGGAGCTTCCGCGTAGGAGCTCCGCCGAGTGTTGCCGAATGTTGCCGAGTGCCGCGAGGCGCGTGCGGTTTATATGTTTAGTCCGTGCTTTCATCCTCCGTGCTTTCATCCCGCGGGATAGGTAGCGGACAATACCGTACATTTAACCGAAATTACCTAGAATAGAAGTACGAAATAGGCTGGATTCCGCCCGTGCCGCGGGCGCTGAGAAATCAGCCGGGAACTAACCGGGAAATCAGTCGGGAACTAGCCGAGAACTAGTTGAGAAATCAGCCGAGAACCGCGCGAAACTGACGAAACTGACGAGGAGGGTAGCGTGAACGCAGAACAGAACCAGCGCACCGAAGAACGCGAGATTTACCGCCGCGCCTGCGTGCGCGCCTACCGCTTCGGTGTAGCGTGGTCAACCGCCGCCCGCACCACCATCGAACGCTACCGCGAGGCGCTCAACGAGCTCAACGGGTTCCCCGTGCCCGATAAGGACACCGGATCCAATATCGCCCACACCCTGCTGACCCTGACCGAAGAGTTTGAGCGGGGCATGGAACAGGTTCTGCCCAGTGAAGTTCTTCCCAGCGAGGTTCTTCCCGCTGGCGAAATTCCCGGCGGGGAGGGCGCCTACATGCCCGAGGCGGCGGGCGCCTCCGAAGAGGAAACCCTTGCTCACCTGTGGATTCAGCTGGGCGGAATCTACGAGCACGCGATTATGCGCGCATCCCGCGTGGCGCGCGGCAACTCGGGGACCCTGCTTTGCGCCTGGGCGCTGGAGGCGGTGCGTAGCTACTGGTTCCTGCCCGGAAACCTCGCCCAGGAGCTCGGTGACGCAGGCGATGAGCTGCCGCTCGTGCGCACCCTGGAAGCAGACTACGAGCGTGTGCTGGCTGGCGGTTCCCTGCCGAAGCACCGCGAAGTGAAGCTGGAGTACGCCCACGCGGAGGCGCGCGCGATGGCGTTCGCGGCTGAGCGTATTCGCGCCAGCGTGGGGGAGCAGATGGTGCCCTCCACGATGCTGTCGGTCATGGTGGAGCTCGCCCGCCTGGACGCACACTATGAAGCATCGCAGGACGCAGAAGCTGCTGACGAGGTGCTGAAAGAGCGTCGACGTGCGCTGATGCGTGCCGCTCTGGAACGTACCGCGCAGTTCCCGCCCTCACCCGAGCTTGCCGGTTTCGTGGATGCCGGCGCGCTCGGCTTCTACCTTGCCGTGGTGCACTCCAACCCGCGTTGGGAGGGTGCGACCCTGCATGAGGCGCAGGTGGAATCCATGCTGCGTGCACCCTCTGCAGTAGAGGCAGCGCGGGCGGGCTCTGAACCTGCCGAGCACGCAGAACATGCGGGGCAGAGCGGCTGGGAGCTCATGGGTACATTGACCTGCGAGCCTCTCGCCCTGGCGCAGCTGCGCCCCGAACTTGAAGCCATGGGCGACAGCCTGCTCATCACGCCCCTGGACATGGCGGCTGGACTCTGGGCGCTGCACGTGCATGTTCCCGAAAATGACCCCGCCCGCGAGTTGATTATGGGCTACGGTCAGTGGTCGGATGAGCGTATTTCCTCCCTGGCGGATGGTCGTCACGCCGACCACGCGTGCGGTGTGGAGGGCGGCGCATGAGTCCCGCCCGACGTTCCGTAAATCCGCAGCAGGAAGCCCTGGACTTGGGGCTTCCTGAGCCTGCACCCGCCAAAACTATGCCGACAAATACTAAACCCGCGAAAGCTGAGGCAGTGCAGGGTGAGCCCGTAGATTCTGAGCCCGTAGATCCAACGGTTGTGGAGCCTACCCGTGCCGGTTCTGCGACCCGAGCTCGGCAGCGGAAAAAGGATGCGCCGCTACTGAGCGATGAGCAGCTCCGCACCACCGCCGAGCTGACCGTGCGCGATCTTGCCGCCTACGCCCGCGGCGAGGTGAGCCGCGCCGAACTGAGCGAACGCGCGGCACAGCGCGCCAGCGCACCCTACCGTAAGGCGCTCAAGGCCCTCAAGCATTCGCTGGGTCCCGCCGCGCACACCATGACCGACGATGCTCTCTACGAGCTGGTCGATATTGCGTTGGCGGCACGGCAGGCGGCTCAGCCGGAGGAGCCCGCACGGAAGAAGGCAACCCGCAGGGCACCCGCCCAGAAAGCACCTGTCCAGAAGAAGACTGTTCAGAAGGAACCTGCTCAGAACGAACCGAGCCCGCAGGAGAACGAAAATCCCGCGCGGGCTACTTCGGTGCGCCCGCAGAAGGTGACGAAAGCAAGCGAAGAGGTCGAGCAGGAGCCTGCGCCGAAGAAGAGTGCGCCCGAGATAGAAGCTGAAAAGTCCGCGACCAAAAAGTCTGCACCCAAAAAGGCTGTAGCGAAGAAGACTGTGCCCGCAGAGAAAGCTCCTGCTTCCAAAGCCTCGACATCGAGAACCCCGGCATCGAAAACCCCGACAAAGCCTAAAACCGCTACGCCGAAAACCGCCTCCAAGAAGGCAACGCCTGCACAGAAAACCCCCGCGCCGAAGAAAGCGTCCGCCCAGAAAGCTTCCGCGAAGAAGACAGCTACTAAGCAAGCTACTACTAAGACAGTTGCGGCTGAGAAGCCCGCATCAGCCGTCGCGGAGGCTAAGAGCCGTGCTCTGGCACGCTACGCCTCCGAAGATCGCATCGAAAATGCGCCGCTCAAAAAGTACCTGCCCGCGCCCAGCGCCAAGGCAATCTCCACGCACCTGGACCTGCACACCGTCGGGGAGATGCTCGAATACTTCCCGCGCAAGTACCTGCCGCGCGGCGAGCTCAGCTCCTTCGCCGAACTCGTTGAGGGCCAGGACGTCACCATCATTGCCCGCGTGGTGCACGTGAGCACCCGAACCATGGCGGCGCGCCGCGGCAAAATCACGGAAGTGACCATCACCGACCGGCTTTCCGACGCCACCGGGCAGGACGCACCCGCCGGTTTTGGGGCTGGCGGTTTTGGCGCCGCTAGTTTTGGGGCTGGCGGTCCTGTATCCGTGGTGCCCGGGCGCGCTAACCGCCCCGGCGCATCCAGCGTATCCGGCGCATCCGGTGCATCCGGCGCATCCGGTGCATCCGGCGTATCCGGTGCATCCGGCGTATCCGGTGCGCCCGCGCAGAACTGGCAGGCAACCGGGATGCACAACCCGCGCATTAATGCGCTCGCTAACTCCAGGCAGAACCCAGCTGCCCAGATTCCCCGCGCTCAGAACCCGGCACAGGGCGGGGGAGCGCAGCCCGCCTCCTACAGCGGCTACGCAGATAGCTACGGCCAAGATTCGTTTGGTCAGGATAGTTTCGCGCAGGGAGGCCTCTTTGGCGTGCCCGCGCCCAGCATGACGAACCCCGGTGCGCTTATTGGCTCGCAGATGAAGCTCTCCTTCTTCAACGCCTGGACCGCCGCCCGCGAAATCCACGAGGGCGAAACCATGATGTTCTCGGGCAGGGTCGGCATCTACCGCGGCGAATACACCCTCACCAACCCGCACTACGCCCTGCTCTCGAAGGACGCTTCCGGCGCGGACGTCACCGACGCCGCCACCGCCCCCGTGCCCGTCTACCGCGCCCCCGTGAAGCTGCCCACCGACCGCATCAGCGGCTACATGGCGCAACTACTCGAAAAGGTGCCGCTCAAAGAGCTTGAAGACCCGGTGCCGTACACGATTCGTCGCGCCCGCAAGGTGCCGTCGCTGGAGTGGACGTACCGCGCCCTGCACACCCCGGACTCTGAGGACACGTGGCGTGCCGCGCAGGCGCAGATGCGTTACCGCGAGGCGTTCGTGCTGCAGAGCGCGCTCGCCCGCCTGCACTCGGTGCGTGCCGCGCACCTGACCCAGCCGCGCCCCGCCGTGGAGGGTGGCCTCGCCGATCAGCTGCTGAAGGTTCTGCCCTACGAGCTGACCGAGGGGCAGCAGAAGGTCGGCGCTGAGATTGCCGCCGACTTGTCGAGTGAATCGCCCATGAACCGCCTACTGCAGGGTGACGTGGGTTCCGGTAAGACCGTGGTGGCTTTGCGCGCCATGCTGCAGGTTGCCGACGCGGGCGGCCAGTCCGCGATGCTCGCCCCGACCGAGGTGCTCGCCGAGCAGCATTTGCGTTCGGTGCTGGACATCCTGGGGGATATGGCGGCACCCGAAGATGCTGACGGTTCTGCTGAGGGAACTCTCGCGGGGAGCGGGGAAGAATCCGGTCGTGTGCGCGTGTGCCTGCTGACAGCCTCCATGGGTACCCGCGCCAAGCGCAAGGTACTGCAGGAGCTTGCCGATGGAACCGCCCAGATTGTGATTGGCACGCACGCCCTGCTCTCCGACGAGGTGAGCTTCCACGACCTGGGCCTGGTTGTTGTGGATGAGCAGCACCGCTTCGGCGTGGAGCAGCGTGACGGCCTGCGCGGCACCGACGGCGCCCTGCCGCACCGCCTGGTCATGACCGCAACGCCCATTCCGCGTACCGTCGCCATGACGGTGTTTGGTGACCTGGACGTGTCCGTGCTCGACACTCTGCCCGCGGGTCGACAGAAAATTTCGACCCACGTGGTGCCCCTCGCTGAGAAGCCTGCCTGGGCGTCTCGCCTGTGGAGGCGCGCCCGCGAAGAAATCGACGCGGGCCACCAGGTGTATGTTGTCGTGCCCAAAATTGGGGAGGATGGCGACGGCATGGAGGAAGGCGCTGCGTTCTTTGGCGCATCCAGCCTGAGCGGTGCGGGTAACTCAGCCCAGGGCTATTTTGGTCAGGGTGGTAGCGCCAGTAGCGACGGCAAGGTTCAGCTGACCTCGGTTGCCTCCATGTATTCCTACCTGAGTGCGGAGGACGCCCTCGTCGGCGTGCGCATCGGCACCCTGCACGGCCGCATGGACCCGGCGGAGAAGACCGCCGTCATGACCGCTTTTGAGCGCGGCGAAATTGACCTGCTCATCAGCACCACCGTCATTGAGGTGGGCGTGAACGTCCCGAACGCCACGCTCATGATCATCATGGACGCCGACCGCTTCGGCATCTCTGGCCTGCACCAGCTGCGCGGTCGTGTGGGCCGCGGTGGCTACGCGGGCACCTGCCTGCTCGTCACCCGCCAGGAGGAGGGCGGCGTGTCCCGCGAGCGCCTGGATGCGGTCGCCTCCACCACGGACGGCTTTGAGCTTTCCCGCATCGACCTGGCTCAGCGCCGCGAGGGTGATATTCTGGGTGCTGCACAATCGGGCTCGAAGAGCACCCTGCGGTTCCTGCGGGCGCTCGCCGATGCCGACATTATTGAGCGTGCCCGTGAGGATGCCCGCTCGGTGGTGGAAAAGGACCCGACGCTGGCTAAGCATCCGTCCCTGGCGCGTACGATTGACCGCGCCCTGGATGCTGACCGTGAGGCGTTCCTCGGCAGGGGATAAGCGCCTAACGGGGGAGAACGCCCGCCCCTCGAACTGCCCGCGTATAAAAACAACTGCAACACACCGCACTAGCTAAGAGGAGAGACCCTATGAGCCGTATTATTTCCGGTGCCGCCGGAGGCGTTCGCCTTGCCTCGGTTCCGGGGGATAATACTCGCCCCACCACCGACCGGGTGAAGGAATCCCTCTTCTCCAAGCTGGAGAGCTACGACATTATTCGCGGCGCCCGCGTGCTGGATGCTTTTGGCGGCTCGGGTGCGCTCGGTTGCGAGGCGCTCTCGCGCGGTGCCGCTTCCGTGACCCTGCTGGATACGTACCCGAAGGCTGTTGCGGTGATTCGTAAGAACGTTGCCGCGGTGGAGAAGGCGATGGGCCGCACCGGCTCTAGCTCTACGCGCGTGCAGCAGGCTCAGGCGCTGACCTACGTGAAGTCCGCCTCCGGCCCGTGGGACCTGGTGTTTGTTGACCCGCCCTACGCCATGCCGAACGAGCAGGTCAGCGAGCTGCTGGAGGCGCTGACCCCCAAGCTTGCCGAGGGAGCCGTGGTCGTGGTGGAACGTTCTTCACGCGATGCGGAGCCGGTGTGGGGCGAGGGCCTGTACTGTTTTTCGACCCGTCAGCACGGCGAGACGGCGCTCTACTACGTGGAGCCTGACGAGGCGGAGGAACAGGCCGGCGACGAGTCCGGCGCGAACCCTGAACCCGGAGAGGACGCTGAAGAGCTCGCCGCCTAAGCTCGCTGCCTAAGCTCGCAGTCTAAACTTGCGCTCGCGCATCCCCCGCGAGCTCGACCCCTCTAACCCGCCCGCCCCCTAGCCATTCCAACCTCTGATATTTTTTCGTGAAGGGACCGCCATGATTGCCCTCTGCCCCGGATCTTTTGACCCCGTGCACCACGGCCACCTGGAAATCATTGCCCGCGCCGCTCAGCTCTTTGACGAGGTGATTGTGGGCGTGGCACACAATAGCTCCAAGAAGTACCGTTTCTCCCTGGAGGAGCGTGTGCAGCTGGTGCGTGAGTCTCTGCAGGAGCTCGGCATTGAGGGTGTGAGCGTGGAGCCGATTCCGCCGGGCGTGCTGCTTGCCGAGTACGCGGCGGAGCGTGGCGCGAAGGTGCTGGTGAAGGGTCTGCGTTCTGCGACGGACTACAGCTATGAGGCTCCGATGGCGAGCATGAACCGCCACCTGGCGCAGGTTGAGACGGTGTTCTTGGCGGGTGAGGATCGCTACGGTGCGGTGTCGTCCACGATTATTCGTGAGGTGGCGTCGCTGGGTGGTGACGTGACTCCCTTCGTGCCGGAGGCGGTCGCCCGCGCCCTGAAGAGCGCCTAGAAAAACGCCTAGGAAAACGCCTCATCAACCCAGGCGCACACCACCTTGTGCGCACCCATCCGACACACCCGACATGCCCACCGGCAGGGCCCCGGCAGAATAACTCGCACCGCCGACCGGGTGCTTAACTATCTCTGCAGTAGCCCCGACCGGCCGGTTAAGTGCCGCGCCGCGCCTCCTTAAGGGGATATTTAAGAGGTGAGCGCCACTTAAAGAGATTTAAAAGGCGCTTAATCTTGATTAACGGTGCGAATGACCCCTAAAATGGGACTTTGGTTTATACATTTCGTAAGGAGAAACGCCATTTCACGTGCAGACGCATCGCCGCTGGTGGTATCGGTTACTAACCTGATTCACCGCCCCGGCACCATGGAAACTCTCACTGAGGTCCTGCCCGCACCGGCAGACCTGGGTAACACGCTCATCGGCGTGGAAGAGGGTTCGGATATTGACCTCGATATTCGTATGGAGTCTGTTGTTGATGGTATCCTAGTTACCGGCTCCGTCGTTGTGGATGTACACGGCGAGTGTAGCCTCTGCTTGGATCCGATTGATTACGAGATGTCGGCCAATATTCAAGAGCTTTTCGTCTTTGAGAAGGCCCCGGCTGGCGGCCCCGAAGACGAAGTAGATGAGCAGTACGCCGTTGAGGATGATTCCATCGACCTTGAACCGGCTCTGCGGGACGCAGTAATCCTTCAACTGCCGTTCCAGCCTGTTTGTAGGGACACCTGCCAGGGTCTGTGCGCCGATTGCGGTGCGCGCCTGGAGGATGACCCCGGGCATCATCACGAGGTGTTGGATCCGCGCTGGTCGGCCCTACAGGGCCTGCTCGGTGCAGATACCGAAAACTAAATTGTTGTTACTAGAGATTGTGAGATAGCTGTGGCTGTTCCCAAGCGCAAGATGTCCCGCGCTAACACCCGCGCACGCCGTTCCCAGTGGAAGGCATCCGTGCCCCAGCTGGTTAAGACCGTTGAAAACGGTCGCGTGACCTACAGCCTGCCCCACCAGGCAAAGGTTGTAACCGACGCTGCAGGCAACGCCCTGTTCCTGGAGTACAAGGGCCGTAAGGTTGCAGACGCCTAAGAAGCGGTGAATCCTTATGACTGAATTTCCTAGTGTTGATACTAGGGAGTTGCGTAAACGTCTCGGGGTCGATATCGACGCCGAGACGTTTTTGCTATCCCTAACCCACCGCTCCTACGCCTTCGAGAACCCCGGGGTGGAGCATAACGAGCGCCTGGAGTTCCTGGGCGATTCGGTGCTTTCCCTGGCGATCGCTGAAGAAGTGTACCGACGCTACCCCGACCTGCCCGAGGGCGAGCTCGTGAAGCTGCACCACGTGGTGGTGTCTACGGTGGCGTTGGCGAAGGTGGCACGCGACCTGGATCTGGGCCGGTACATCCTGCTCGGTAAGGGCGAGATTCACACCGGCGGCGCCGATAAGGACTCGATCCTTGCCGACACCATGGAAGCGATTTTTGGCCTGACCTACCTGGAGTGCGGTCGCGAGGCGGCTCGTGACCTGGTGCTGCGCCTGATTGCCCCGCTGCTCGACGATGAGAAGGTCCTGAACTCTGGACGCGACTGGAAGACTGAGCTGCTGAACCTCGCCACCGCCCGCGGCTGGGGAGACGTGCGCTACGAGGTCACCGGCGAGGGCCTCGACCACGCGCGCGTGTACACTGCGGTCGCTATTGTGGCGAACCAGCAGGCCGGTACCGGTGTGGGTCCGAGTAAGAAGGAGGCGGAGCGCCTTGCCGCTGAGCAGGCGTACCGCGTTCTGGTTTAGGCTCATTCAAGCATCCTGCAGGTCTGTTAGCTCTGTGGGCTCTTGATTCTGCAGCCCCGCTGATTGGAGGGAACCATGCCCGAACTGCCCGAGGTGGAAACCGTTCGCGCAGGTCTAGCCGACCATTCGTTGGGTCGGCCCGTGCAGGCGGTGCGCGTGGTCGATGCCCGTTCGCTGCGCAGGCACCTGCCCGGTCCCGCCCACTTTGAGGCGGCACTCACCGGCAGGACGTTGCGCGGTGCATACCGCCGCGGCAAATACCTGTGGCTGACCCTGAGCGAGTCGGATGGCACGCTTGCCGACGAGGCGCTCGTGGTGCATCTGGGCATGAGCGGTCAGCTGCTCGTGCGCGATGAGCCGGGCAGCGAATCTGGCAATGAATTGGATGGTGACTCGGGTAATGATGCGGAGGCTCGCGCGGCCTTTGACGAACAGCCGCGGCACCTGCGCGTGGCGCTCGAGCTAGGACCGGCGGGAGCTACCCGTGGCGCGGCGAGCACCAGTCGGGAGAGCACCGGGCAGCGGTTGCTCTTCGTGGACCAGCGCATCTTCGGCGGCATGTTCCTCAGCCCGCTGGTACCGGACGTACCCGCAGCGGTTGCAACGAATAAAGTAGCGCCGGGTGAAGTACCGGAGCGTTTTCTGGTACCTGAAGCGGTCAAGCACATTGCCCGCGACCCGCTGGACGAATTCTTCGACCCCGCGGCGGTGCGCCGAAAGTTCCTGCGCACCTCCAGCGGCATTAAGAAGGTGCTGCTGGACCAGTCGGTCATCTCCGGCGTGGGCAATATCTACGCCGACGAGGCGCTGTGGCGTGCACGGTTGCACTACGCGAAGCCCGCACGCACCCTCAGCGCCACCCAAACCCGCGAACTGCTGGAGGCGGTCACCCAGGTGCTGCGTGAGTCCCTGGCGGCTGGCGGCACAAGCTTCGACGCCCTGTACGTGAACGTGCTCGGGGAGTCGGGCTACTTTGAGCGCTCGCTGAACGCCTACGGTCGTGCAGGGGAGCCCTGCCACCGTTGCGCGGAGGCGGGCCGCACAACCCTGATGGTGCGCGAACCGTTCCAGAACCGCTCATCCTACCGTTGCCCGCACTGCCAGCGGGCGCCGCGTTCTCGCTAGGTAAAGGCTTACGATAGGCACAAGCTCACGCTAGATATGCGAATGACGGCGTAGCTACGTTCCTCCCATACGGGGGATGTAGCTACGCCGTCATCCGTTTAAAGCTGGGTTAGGAAAACCCACTCGAAAAGAAGCAACTTAGCGGCTGTACCTGTCCCCGTAGAACAAGCCCAGACGCTCGTAGCCTTCCTCAATCGACACGGCGGGCTCCCACTGCAGAAGCTCACGGGTGCGGCGCTGATCAAACCAGTGCGCGGTCGACAGCTGCTCGGCGAGGAACTCCGTCATCGGCGGCTCATCACCGGCAGTCACGTTCTTTGGCAGACGCTCCCAGACGCGCTCAATGACCTTACCCGCCAGGGCCGCAACCTTCGCCGGCACCGAGAAACGCGGGGCGGGAACGCCGACCGCCTCACAGAAACCACCGAGAAGCTCGGCAATAGTGCGCGGCTGGCCGTTCGTCACCACCAGCGCCCGGCCCGCAAAAGCGTCGAGGCGCTGGTAGCCACGCACCACGGCGTCGGCGGCGTTATCAATGTAGAGCGTGTCAATCAGGCCCGTACCGCCGGAGAGCAGCGGCAGACGACCCGCGGCGGAACGCTCCAGAATGCGCTCCACCAGCTGAGTATCGCCCGGGCCCCACATCAGGTGAGGACGCAACGCACCCACACGCAAAACCCCACCGCCGGGCAGGGGAGTGCCGTTCGCCTCCAGGGCAAGGAGTTCGGCGGCAGCCTTCGAACGCGCATAGTTACCGCGCGCATGCTCCGGGGACGCCACGCCGGCGCCGTCACCCACAATCGCCGCACCGGCATGAGCCACCGACGGCGAGGAGATGTACAGGAACGAACCCACCGAATGGTTCAGCGCCGCTTCCAGCAGGGTGCGGGTGCCCTCAATATTGATGCGCTCATAATCAGCCCACTCGCCGCTGACCGAAACCTTCGCCGCGGCATGCACCACGCCGTTCACGCCGGTCATCGCCAGGTCCACAGCCTGCGCGTTCGTAATATCGCCGCGCACCTGCTCAAAACGGGGACGAATCGAATCCGGCAGAAGCGCCGCAATACCCGAATCACCACGCTGAAAAACGCGCACATCATAGCCCGCACGCAGCAGCGCCAGCACGCTCTCACGACCCAGCAGACCGCTCGCACCGGTAAAGAGGATGCGCTCGCCAATACGCGGCGCGAAATCGGGCTCCTCAATCGGGCGCAGGGAACGCGGGGCGGGGTCGGCGTAGCGTGCCGCCAACGGCTGCGCCGGCTTGCGGAACCGAGCCGTCGGGGAAGTCACCGCATGCGAAGTCGACAGGCGGTGACCAGACGGGCGGGGCGCAGACAGGCGGGATGCGGGCTCGTGGGAAGAGGACTCACGCGAAGAATGAGGGGACATCATACTCCTTAGACTTAGAGATCCGGCAGGCGCTTACGCCCCCGCAAGGACCTTCGACGCCCACTCACCCAGGGCGGGGCGGTCAATCTTCGAATTATGGCGAATATCGGTCGGATGCTCGTGCACCACCAGCACCGCGGCAAGTTCCACGCCGGTATCCTCGGCAACCTTCTGACGCACCAGCTGCGACAGCTCGAAGGGAGCCACGCCCTCCGCAATGGGGAAGCGGCGAGCGCCGGGCACGCGATCGAGCAGGGCACGCTTGAGACCCGATGCTGACTGGCGCGCCTCCAGAGCGGCAGTATTTGCGGACGCCTCAATGACCAGCACCGGGGCGGCAGTACCTGCAGGACCCACAGCGACCAGGGCGGCGCGGCGCACCTCGGGCAGGGACTCTGCGGATTGCTCAGCCGCAACCGGGGTCAGTACACCCTGCGAAGTCAGCAGCACGTGCGCGAGGCGACCCTCAACCCACAGGCGACCCGAAGCGTCCAGATGACCGACATCACCGGTGTGATGCCAACCCGGAGTGCTAATGGACTGCTCCTCGGTCACCCACAGGGTGTCGTAGCGGTCCTTCACATGCGGCGCCGACACCAGAATCTCACCGGTCACACCCGGCTCATGGGTCAGCTCATCCGCCACTGAACCGTCCTGCAGCAGCGGCGCAATGGCAACCGCCGCACCGTACACCGCAAAACCAACGCACACGCCGTCACGGGCGAACGGGTCGAGCACCTCACCGGCGGCGTTCGGGGTGCCCTCAGCAATCGCCTGGCGAATCATCTCGAAAGATACATCGGTCACCGGCAGACCCTCGGTCATGCCGTACGGGGTGTGCAGGGAGGCGTTCGGCACCAGGGCGGAGAGCGCCTCCAACAGGGGCACAGGAATCGGCGCGCCAGCGCTCAGAACCGTCTGAACCTTAGCCAACGCCGCACGCTGCTCAGCGTTCAGCTCATCGGCGGTTGCCACCACATTCACCAGGGCGGCGGGGGAAGCAAACACGACCGACGCATCAATAGCCGCCGCAGCCGACGCCAAAGCAGAGGCCGTCAGAGTCTTCGGGCGGGTCACATCCATCGTCGGGGTCACGCTGGTAGCACCCAGTGCCGGGCCCAACAGCGCAAACGGCGCGAAGCCTGCAACCAGGCCGCTACCGGGCGCAAAACCGTACGTATTCGCAATAGCGTCGCGCATACCCGCCAGCTGACGCTGCGTGTACACCACACCCTTAGCCGGGCCGGTCGAACCGGAAGTGTACAGCACCGCCGCATCGGCATCCGGCACGGGGGAGGGGAACTCCACCACGGTCGGGGTGGGCACCGGCGCGCCCGGAGTGCCATCGGCGGCGGGAGCGGTAAACACCGAACCGACAACGCCCAGCAGCTTCTCCTGCACCGAACCCAGCGGTTCCACAGAAATACGCACACCCGGCCACAGCAGGGTGCGGGCGGCACTGAGCGCGGCGGGAATACCCACCAGGAAGCTCGGGTTAGCGCCCTTCAGCGCGCGAGTCAGACCCGGCAGGCCCAGGCCGGTATCAGCCACCACAATGACCGCGCCCAGCTTCATGCAGGCGTAAATCAGGGTGGTCAGGCGGGCACCCGGAGGCACCATCAGGTTCACGCGGTCACCCGGACGCACACCCAGGGCATGCAAGCGGGTCGCGGCGGCGTTGACCTGCTGGTTCAGCTCAGCCCAGGTCAGGGTCACAGAGACGGAGGTGCCGTCACCCTTGGGGTCCATGTCCACCACGGCTACGGAGGTGTCGTTGGCGCGTTCGGTGAGGGCGGCGAGCATGGGGCGGAACGCTGCGGGAACGGCACCCTCAGTGGTAGCCCCCTCGCCGGTAGTCAGACCGTGGCGGCGCGCGCGGGCGGCACGATGCTCCGCCTCAACGTTGTGCGGGGGCACCAGAGCGCCATCCTCTCTTGTGCCGAAGGTCTGCGCAAGCCACGAAATCATGGGGGTGGCAATGTCGTAATCCTCAATGACCAGGTGCGAGGCCTTCTCGTAGCGGTGCACCTTCGCCTGCGGCATGCGCTCCATCAGGTCGAACAGGTAGCGGCGCTGGAACACCGGGTCCTTCGTGCCCCACTGGAAGAACGCGGGCACGTCCAGGTCACGGATCTGCTCGGCAATACGCTGCATCGGCGTATAGGAAGGAATGTCGGTGCCGGTCGGAATATCGCCCACAAAATTACGCACACCCTCACGCCACGCCGAATGAGCGTACGGCGCGCGGTAGGTGCGGTAAATCGCCTCGTTCAGAGGGCTCGGGTACAGGCGCTTGGGCTGCTGACCTACCGGCTGCGGCAGGGCACCATCAAGCGCCCCGGCACCGGCAGAACCCGGTGCGGGCAGGCGGCCTTCATTCTGAGCCAGACCCAGGGTCACATCAATAAACGCGGTCGAATCGTGAGTACCCCATTCGTGCACACCCAACGCCAGGCGCAGGGCGGCAGGGATATTCTCAATGCCGTCATGGTAGACCGCGGTGTTCGTCAGCATCACGCCCGAAAGAATCTCACGATGCTCCAGCGCCCAACCAAAGGACACCAAGCCACCCCAGTCATGGGCGAGGGTCACGACCGGCTTATCGGTCTCATCCAGGCCGAGCGCCTTCGTGAAATCACCCAGGTCAGCGATACGGTCGGTCAGGGAGCGGCGCTCACCCTCCAAATCCAGGTGGGTGCGCTCCGAATAACCCATATCAATCTGATCAACCGCAACCACACGCCACGGGGCGCGCTCATTCACGCCCGCATCCAGCACGGTACGCCACAGGTACGACCAGGTCGGGTTACCGTGCACGCACAGAATCGTGCCAATCGGCTCCAAATCCTGCTCGACCAGCACCGGAAGGTTATCCAGGTAGTGCCAGCGGCGCGCGCCAGCCTGCTGCGCCCGCTGCTCAATGGGGGCGGAGGTGGGCACCTCCAGAAGGTGGGAGTAGCGCGGGTTCACGCCCGCCCATTCCTCCGGGTTATACGGGGGCTGAGCCTTAGGGAAGTTCAAATGGCGCATGCTGGGAATCCTTCCGGATCGAATCGGTGAATGTCTACCGCAAAAGCTAACGGGGTGCCGGCTAACGGCTGCTGACTAACGGGTTACCACTGAATCTCAAGCAGGGCAGTGTTCAGGCCAGAACCCACACCCATGCACAGAATACGGTCGCCTTCCGTGTAGGTCGGCGCGCACTCGGCGAGAGTCATCGGCAGAGCCGCCGCAGCCACATTGCCCCACTTCGGGAAGGTCAAGGGGATGCGCTCACGCTTAATACCGACCGCCTCAATAATGGCGTTCGTGTGGGCGTTAGAAATCTGATGGGTCACGTAGGAGGTCATATCGTTCCACTCCCAGCCGTCCTGATGCGCCTGCTCCCACGCCTGTGCCACCAGCTCCAGGCCGTGCTTGAGCAGGCCCTCGGCGTCAGTGTTCATGCCCTGATCCGCCTCGCCACCGATGCACAGGTTACGGTGCTCAGTGCCCGCGCGGGACACCGAACCGACGATGCGGTGACCCTCCGGGTGGCGGTCAGCGCGACCAATCACAGCCGCCGCCGCACCCGAACCGAGGGTCAGGGTCGCGAACTGAGCCAGCACATCCTCGCGGGTCGAATCGGGGTTGTTCAGGATGCGCACCGCGGTACGGTGCCACGGGGAGGGGTCCTCGCCAGCCACAATCAGGGCGTAGTCGATAGCGCCCGCATCAATCATGGTGGAGGCGACAGTCATCGCGTTCACAAAGCCCAGGCAGGCGTTCGTAATATCGAAGTTCAGGGCGTGACGCGGTAGTTCCAGGCGGTCGTGCACACCCACCGAAACGGCGGGCTCAAAGTTATCGCGAGTCACCGAAGCGTTAATCAGCAGGCCGATCTGGGAACGGTCAATACCCGCCTCCGCAATAGCCTTCTCGGCTGCGGCAACCACGCCGTCCTCGAAGGTCTGGCCCTCAGCCCAACCGCGGCGAGTGCTAATACCGGCTAGACGCTCCAGCAGGCCCTTCGGCATGCGCAGACGCTTATAGGTTTGGGCTAGCTGCTCATCGAAGTAGTCGCTCGTGACGACCTCCGGAGGCAGCTCATGGGTAATAGACAGCAGAGCTGCATTAGCGTGGCGAATGTCAGAGTTCGTGCCGACCTTATCGGCGGATGCATTCATCAATGGTGTGGCCCTTGAAAATAGAAGTCAGTGGGATACATAGAAAAACGCGGGGATGCGAACAGCGGCCCCGCAGAATTCGTGATGCTCATTCCAATCTACCGCACCGACCGGGCGAACCCGTATCCGTAGACCCAATATGAACGCGCCCGTTCACCCCGCGCGTAAGATGATGCAGAATGAGGAACTTTGAACCCCCTTCACCCCGTGCACGTTCACGCCGCCCGCCCGCCGCACCGCGTACACTAGAGGGATGCCGCCACGCACCACAGAACGTGCCCGGCACACACCAGTTCTTCTGCAGAAAGGCCCCTTGTGCACCTGATGTCGCTGACCCTGCGCGGGTTCAAGTCTTTCGCCTCCGCCACCACTTTTGAATTCACCCCCGGCATTAACGCGGTGGTCGGCCCCAACGGCTCCGGCAAATCCAATGTGCTGGATGCGCTCGCCTGGGTTATGGGTGAGCAGGGCGCTAAGAGCCTGCGCGGCGGCAGCATGAAGGACGTTATCTTCGCGGGCTCCGGCGAGGCTGGTTCGGGCGACGGCGCCCAACGTGCACCCCTGGGCCGCGCCAAAGTCACCCTAACTTTCGATAATTCTGATGGCACCCTCAGCATTCCCGCTGATCGGGTGCAGATTTCGCGCACCATGTTCCGCTCCGGCGGCAGCGAGTACGAGATTAACGGCTCCCCGGCGCGCCTCGCCGACATTCAGGACCTGCTCTCGGAGGCGGGTCTGGGTCAGCAGATGCACGTGCTCGTCGGCCAGGGTCAGCTGGATGCGGTCCTGCACGCCACCGCGCAGCAGCGCCGCGACATGATCGAGCAGGCGGCGGGCGTGGTCAAGTACCGCCGCCGCCAGGAGAAGACCAGCCGCAAGCTGGAGTCTGTGGCATCGAACGTTACCCGCCTGAGCGACCTGGTTGCCGAGCTGGATTCGCAGCTGCAGCCGCTGAGTGAGCAAGCAGAATCCGCCGCGACCGCGCGCCAGCTGCAGGCGCGCATCCGCCAGCTGGAGGCGGTACTTTTGGCCCGTCAGCTGGGTATTCTGCAGGCTGAGCAGACGCAGGCTCTCGCCTCCGAGGCGGAAGGTACCCGCCGCGCCGAAACCCTGAAAGAACAGCTGGAAGCGGCGCGCGCCGCATCCGCGAAGCATCAGCAGGAGCAGAACCGCCTGAACGCCGAGGTCACCGCCTGCCAGAAGGCCGTGTCGACCCTGCGCGAGTCCGCCGCGCGTGCGCGCACCGTGCAATCCATCGCCGCCGAGCGCGTGCGCACCTACCGCGTGGAGCTGACCGAGGCGACCGCCGCCGCCCGCGCCGGATACGAACGCGCCCTGGAACTGCTGAAGGAGCGCCGCGAAGAAGCAGAGCGCGCGGTGGAAAGCTACGCCAGCTTTGAGGAACGCTACGATGCGGCGCTGAAGAACGTTGAGAAGGCGGCGTCCGAGGTGGCGCAGACTGAGCGCGCCTCGGGTGAGGCGGCGCAGTCTCGTGCCCGCGCGCAGGCTCGGCTGGATGCCGCCCGCGCCACTGCAGTGGAGGCGACCCGCGCCTACGCGGCGGCCTCCGAGCGTGCCGCGAC
>OAVR01000239.1_pt1 | contig 18706 bp, 16 predicted proteins | sample 1476451 | NCBI WGS metagenome assembly OAVR01 (sample SAMEA2580105, study PRJEB22360) | human gut metagenome | biome: human gut; feature: human-associated habitat; material: faeces | place: Denmark | collected 2008/2010 | reverse complement strand
ATTGATATCTATCGAATAATGTTTTTGTTATAGCTGCAGTTAATGTAGTTTTACCATGGTCAACGTGACCTATTGTTCCTATATTAACGTGTGGCTTACTTCTTTCAAATTTAGCTTTAGCCATTTTGAATTCCTCCTTTAGTTTTATTTGTTAATGCTTACATTAAGCTTATGCTAAGTATTTTACTATTAATTATTTCTGTTTTCAAGATATTTTTCCAATTTTCTCTTGACTCTTTGTAGAGCATTATCAATTGATTTTACATCTCTATCTAATTTATCAGCTATGTATTGGTATGACTTGCCATTTAAGTATAATTCTAAAACCTCTAACTCTAATTTACTTAGAATCTCATTCATCTTTGATTCTATGTTTTTAAGCTCTTCTTTACTTATTATTAGCTCTTCTGGATCAGTTATTATACTTGTAGCTATTATATCCAATAGCGTTCTATCAGATTCTTCATCATATATAGGCTTATTTAAAGATACATATGAATTAAGAGGTATATGTTTTTGTCTTGTTGCAGTTTTTATTGCAGTTATAATTTGTCTTGTTATACATATTTCTGCAAAGCATTTAAATGAATTTGTTTTACTTCCATCAAAATCCCTTATTGCTTTATACAAACCTATCATACCTTCTTGTATTATGTCTTCTTTATCAGCTCCAACTAAAAAATATGACTTTGCCTTTGCTTTAACAAAGTTTTTATATTTCGTAATTATATACTCCAGTGCTATTGTATCCCCTTTATTAGCTTTTAATACTATTTCGTACTCATCTTGCTGAGCATTATTTACAAACTCAAAACCCTTTTCTTTAGCTACTAACATTTTTATCTCCCCCATTACTTAACTTCATAGGTATATTATAAGTTAAAAAAGTTAGTATTTTCAACGGTTTCTACGAATGTTCTCAAGTTTCGACAAAGTTTCTTCATCTAACCTATCTTCTAACCAATTTCTCTGAATTTTTCTTTCTGATGTAATTTGTTTACTTTTCATTTTAGTTTTAGCTTCTTCAACATCTAATTTTAGTTCCCTTGCAGATAATCTTGATGCACCTTTACCTAAAATTATTTGCTGTTCTGCATAGTCATTTGTAGCTACTTTAACAACATCATATTTAGATAATGATGTCATTAACTTCTCAATATAGCTATCTGCAGTTTGATGCTCTCTTGTATAAACTACTGTTATATACTTTCTTTTCTCTACTTTTTCCATAGAGTTTTTTACATTGTATGCATCAAATACTACTATTGCTTTTTGACCTGAAAACTCAGCGTACTCAATAATAATATTAATTAATTTCTCTCTTGCCGCATCTAAATCATCTATTGCTATATGTTTTAAATCATCCCATGCATTTATAATATTATATCCATCAATTATTAGATAATGATTAATTTTTCTTTTCATTACCTATTTTACACCCATTCTTTGCTTGAAGATTTCATATAAAAGAATGCTTCCTGCTACTGACGCATTTAATGATGTAACATTTCCTACCATAGGCATTTTAACAGTAAAGTCACAATTCTTTTTAACTAATCTTGATATTCCAAACCCTTCACTTCCTATTACTAATCCTATAGGTCCTGTTAGATTTTGTTCATAGAATGTTTGTCCATCCATATCTGCTGCTGCAATCCACATTCCATGTTCTTTTAATGTTTTTATAGTATTAACAATATTAGTTACTTTGCATACTGGAACATATTCTACTGCACCAGCAGATGCCTTTGCTACTGTTGGTGTAATATGAACTGATCTTCTCTTTGGTATTATAACCCCATGAGCTCCTACAGCATCAGCAGTTCTAATTATAGATCCTAAATTATGAGGATCTGTTATTTCATCTAATATTATAAAAAATGGGTCTTCACCTTTTTCTTCTACACTTTTAATTAATTCATCTAATTCATAATATCTATAGTCACTTACATTAGCTATTACTCCTTGATGAGAATGACTAGTACTTATTTCATCTAATTTATTTCTATCTACATATTGAATTACTATATTCTTTTCTTTAGCCATAGCAACAATCTTTTTTATAGAGCCTTCTTTTGCTCCATTTGCTATCATAATTTTATCTATCTCTCTATCATTTTTTATAGCTTCTATAACTGGATTTCTACCTTCTATGTTTGCCAAACTCTTCACCGCCTATAAATTATTAAATCTTTCTCTTACTTGTACTATATCTCCACATGTCATTTTACCTTCTGGACAAGGTCCTGTTACACACTTAGGTCCTATATTTTTAAATAATATAGGAGCTATTTCTCTAACTTGTCTTAACATTTCAATAGCTAATTCTCTTATTTCCCATTGAGCCCTTTCACAGCATCTATGATGGAAGAAGTTATATAAACTTCTAGTGTTCATAGTAAATACCATTTTTGTCTCGCATGCATTAGGAAATACATATCTTGCATCTTCTATTGCTTTCTTTTCTGCATTTCTTTTAGCTTCTTTTTCATTTTTTCCACAATTTATTAAATTATTATAGTGTTTTTCAAATAATATATCCACTAATTTATCATATGCTTCTTGATCTTTATTCATTGCATCTATAAATACTTCTTTTGCTTCCTCTATTTGCTCTATTTCAGGAGGAACTATATATTCAAACTGATTAAGCTTAACATATCTTTGACTTTGTTGTGAAAAGCTTGCTATACGATGTCTAACAATTTGATGAGAACAACTTCTTGATATCCCCTCCACTGCAAATGTAAATGACACATGCTCTAATGGAGATTCATGTCCTATATTTATTAACATATTTAAAAACTTTTCTACACTTTCATCCGTTAAGTTTTGCTCTATTTCATCTACTCCAACTGAAGAGTAGCATAATTTAGCAGCCATTGATATCACCTTTTCTGGTTCTGGTGTATGTGCTATTACTTTAACTTTCATAAGTATACCTCCTTAATAGTTTATTATATAATTATACCTTATTTTGTCTAAAAATGGAGTCTATCAAATTAAATAGAATTCTTTTACAGTAAAAAAGGGCTAATCTCTTTTTAGAGATAGCCCCATAAAATTAAATGCTCTCTTCTGTTATTTCAATCGCTCTTTTTATTATTTCTTCAACTCTATCATAATCTTTCTTCATATGAAGATACCCTATTAACGCCTCAAATCCTGTTGCATTCTTATAATCTATAATATCTGCATTTTTAGGTGTAGTATGAGATTTTTGATTACGTCCCTTTTTATAGATTCTATGCTCTTCTTCTGTTAAAGAATCTTCTATAGTTAGGATTACGTTAGCTTGCGCCTTAGCTTTTACATATTTTATAGCTGTCTTATGTAAATCATTTACTTTTTTATTTACATTCTTATTTATCAGATACTCTCTTATGCGTGATTCATATACAGTATCCCCTAAATAAGCAAGTACCAATGGTGATACTGTAGCTAAGTTTATATTTTCCATTTTTACACCCTTTTCCACTTAGTTCCTTGTCTAGTATCTTCTAAAACGATACCCATATCTAATAATTTATTTCTTATTTCATCTGCTAAAGCAAAGTTTTTATTTTTCTTTGCATCAGTTCTATCTTGTATTAATTTTTCTATATCTGCATCTAAAACCTCATCTTGTTTTTTATTAACAATATTTAATACATTTGTTAATTCTTCAAACTCTGATAAGCATTTTTTAGCAAACTCTATTGATGATTCTTCATTTACATTTGAATTTATAAATCTAGCTAACTCAAATATAGCACTTATAGCATCTGCTGTATTTATATCATCATCCATAGCATTTATAAATTTCTCTCTATATGAATCTAATTCTTTTAATAAGTCTTTTTCATTTTCTTTTAAATTTGTTTCTTTTAAATTGCTTAATGTAAATTCTAATTTTTCTTTAGTATTATACAGTCTTTCAAGTCCTGATTTTGCTTGAGATAACATTTCATCACTAAAGTTAACTGGATTTCTATAATGAGCAGATAACATAAAGAATCTTACAACTTCTAAGTCGTATTTATCAGCTATATCTCTAACCGTAAAGAAGTTTCCTTTAGATTTACTCATTTTTTCATTATTTATATTTATATATCCATTATGTATCCAGTAATTAGAGAATTTTTTTCCACTTCTTGCTTCACTTTGAGCTATCTCATTTTCATGATGTGGGAATGCTAAATCTTGACCTCCAGCATGTATATCAATAGTATCCCCTAAGTATCTCTTAGACATTACTGAACACTCTATATGCCAACCTGGTCTACCTACACTCCATGGACTTTCCCATCCTGGCTCACCTTCTTTTCTAGGTTTCCATAAAACGAAATCCATTGGGTGTTTTTTCTGAGAATTAACTTCTATTCTAGCCCCAGCTTCTAAATCTTCTTGATTTTGCTTTGATAATTTACCATAACCTTCAAATTTTTGAGTGTCAAAGTAAACCTCTCCATTTACTTCGTATGCATATCCTTTTTCTTGTAGCTCTTTTATAAATTCAATAATCTCATTTATATTTTCAGTAACTCTTGGATGTACTGTAGCTCTTTTTATACCTAATCCATCTGCATCCTTAAAGTATTCATCTATGTATTTATCAGCAACTTGCTCAGGAGTTATGCCTTCTTCGTTACTTCTTTTTATTATCTTATCGTCAACATCTGTAAAGTTTTGAATATATGTTACATCATATCCTCTATATTCTAAGTATCTTCTAAATGTATCAAATATTATAAAAGGTCTAGCATTTCCTATATGGAAAAAATTATAGACTGTTGGTCCACATACATACATCTTTACCTTTCCTTCTTCAATTGGAACAAATTCTTCTTTTGTTCTTGTTAACGTATTGTATAACTTCATTCTATTCACCTCACTGTTATGTTTAAAATTCTAAAACTAACCATATAATCTATTATAATTTATATTTACTCTAATTAATAGTACTACTATTATACCCTAGTAAATTTATAAAGAAACTTATTATTTACCTATAAACTTTTAGTCTTTTCCAAAAAATCAATTTTACTTGATGTGCATTTATCATATAAATCACTATTAATTATATCTTCATCCTTCATTTTAGTTATTATATTTATATATTCTTGACACAGATGATTTAAATCCTCCTTTATATCCTTAATCTCTATATTCATACTTTCCTCCTAAAAATATACTAAAAAATAATTACACTTATATATCTTTTTATAAGTATAACCTCCTAATGTTCTTAAAAATATATTAAGTTTTTATATTTGAAATCCCTCTATTTTTTAAATATAATCTTTCTTCAAAATCCTACATAAATAAAACCCTATCTATTTAAGATAGGGTTTTATTTTTATAATAAATTTTCTTTTACATATTTAATTCTATTTAGACACATATCTTTACCTATAACAGCTGCTGCTTTTGGTAAATCTGGTCCATGCATTTGACCAGTTAATATAATTCTTGTTCCCATGAATAAGTTTTTACCTTTTATTCCATGTTCTTTTTGAATTTCTTTTAACATAGCTTTAAATGCTTCTTCATTTATTTCATCTGCTGCACCTATTTTTTCTTCTAGTGCATTTATTAATGTTGGTATATGCTCAAGCTTTAAGAATTCTCTACATTCTTCAGTTTCTAATTCTACCTTATCACCAAAGAATATATTTACATGTTCTGTTACTTCTTTTACATATTGTAATTTTTCTTTAACAACAGATACCATGTCTTTTACAAAGTCATATCTATTTTTAGCATCTTCTTCAGTTATATATCCAGCTTCTATTAAGAATGGTATAGCTAAATCAGTTATATACTCATCTGAAGCATCTTTTATATAATGTTGATTAACCCAGTTTAACTTATCTGTGTCAAATACTCCACCACTCTTAGATACTCTTTCAATTGAAAAATGCTCTTCTAATTCTTTCATTGTGAATAACTCTTGGTTATCATCTGGAGACCATCCAACTAGTGCAACGTAGTTAACTAATCCTTCTGGTAAGTATCCTTTTTTCTTGAAGTCTTCTACTGCAACATCTCCATGTCTCTTACTTAATTTTTTCTTTTCTTTGTTAAGTATATTTGGAAGATGTACAAATGTAGGAGCTTCCCATCCAAATGCTTCATATAAGTATACATGCTTTGGAGTAGATGATATCCATTCTTCTCCTCTTATAACATGTGTTATTTTCATAAGATGATCATCTATTACAACTGCAAAGTGATATGTTGGGAATCCATCTGTTTTTATTAATACTTGATCATCTAATTCATCAGTATTAAATTCAGTTTCTCCTCTTACTAAGTCAGTGAATTTAATAACATGATTTTCAGGTAATTTTAATCTTATTACATATTCTTCACCAGCAGCTAATTTAGCTTCTACTTCTTCTTTTGATAAGTTTCTGCAGTTTCCATCGTATTTAGGAGTTTCTCCAGCTTCTTTTTGCTTTTCTCTAACTTCATCTAATCTTTCTTTTGAACAGAAGCAATAGTATGCTTTTCCACTGTCTAATAATTGTTGTATATAATCTTTATATATATCTAATCTTTCTGATTGTATATATGGACCATATTCTCCAACTTGAGTTATTTCTTTATTTTCTCCTAAAACAACACCTTCTGTATGATTAACGCCAGCCCATGCCATAGCTTCTAACATGTTCTCTATTGCACCATCAACGATTCTTGTTCTATCTGTATCTTCAACTCTTAATATGTATTCTCCGCCCATTCTTTTTGCAAATAAGTAGTTGTATAAAGCCGTTCTTAAACTACCTATATGTACAAATCCAGTAGGACTTGGAGCAAATCTTACTCTAACACTCATAATCTTACCTCCTAAAATTTGTTCTATATATTATAATACCAAATTTATGACACATTTATAATATAAATGCTATAATTTACTATACTTTTTTCTGTGGATAAATTAATTTTTATATAAAATTAAATAGTATATATATCCACATTTTATTAAAATTGTTAATAACTTAGTGGATTATATATACTATTTAAATTTTAAACTATCCTAATTTAACCTCATTTTTTACAAATTCAGCTTTTATTTTATCAGCTATTTCTTCTAAAGTTATTAACTCTTTTTCAGCTTCTTTTCTTAATTTAAATTCTACTTTGCCATCAGTTATATCTTTACCTACTGTGATTCTCATAGGTATACCTATTAACTCAGAGTCTTTAAACTTAACTCCTACTCTCTCATCTCTATCGTCTAATAATACTTCTACACCCATAGAAAGTAATTCATTGTATATTTTTTCAGCAGCTTCCATTTGCTCTGCTTTTTTAATATTAACTGGAACTACTACTACGTGATATGGAGCTATCGATAATGGCCATACGATACCATTTTCATCATTGTGTTGTTCAATTACAGCAGCAGCTGTTCTTTCAACTCCTATACCATAACATCCCATAACAATTGGTTTACTCTTTCCATCTTTATCTATGAAGCTTGCACCCATAGTTTCTGAATATTTAGTTCCTAATTTGAATATATGACCAACTTCAACACCTCTAGCTATTTCAAGTTTAGCTCCACAACAAGTACATTTGTCGCCTTCTTGAACATTTCTAAAATCTCCAACTACACCATCAAAATCTCTTCCAAAGTTAGCATTTCTTATGTGGTAATCAGTTTTGTTTCCACCTACACCTATATTACTTTGTTCTGCAACCTCTTTATCTATAAATATATAGTCAGCTTTCATTCCTATAGGTCCAGCAAATCCTACTTCTGCATTAGTTAATTCTTTTACAACTTCTTCTCTTGCTAAATCGAATTCTATAACTTCACCTATAGCATTAGCCACCTTAGTTTCATTAACATCTCTGTCTCCTCTTACTAAAACAACTACTGTTTTACCATCAGCTTCGTATATTAAAGTCTTAGCAAAAGTATCTGCTGTAGTATTAAAGAACTCACATAATTGATCTATAGTAGTTACTCCTGGAGTATGAACTGGCTCTAATTCTCTCATTTCTTCTTTAGCTTTTAAATCATCTACTGAATGAGCTTTTTCTATATTAGCTGCATAATCACATCCACTACAGAATACTATTTCATCTTCTCCAACAGGAGATTTAACCATAAATTCTGCTGAAGTAGAACCACCTATAGCTCCTGAATCAGCTTGAACTGGGCTATTTTCTAACTGACATCTTCTAAATATTTCTGTATATGCATCATACATATCTTGATATGATTTATCTAAACCTGCTTCATCAACATCAAAGCTGTATGCATCTTTCATTGTAAAAGACTTAGTTCTCATAACTCCAAATCTTGGTCTTCTTTCATCTCTATATTTAGTTTGTATTTGATATAAGTTTAAAGGTAATTGTTTATATGATGTAATTTCTTGTCTTATTATATCTGTAAAAACTTCTTCATGTGTTGGTCCTAAGCAGTAATCTCTATTGTTTCTATCTTTTAATCTAAACATTTCTGCTCCCATTACATCCCATCTTCCAGATTCTTGCCATAACTCAGCTGGGATTAATGCTGAACATAATATTTCTTGACATCCTTTTTTATTTAATTCTTCTCTTATTATATTTTCTATTTTTTTGAAAACTCTTATTCCCATAGGTAATTGGTTATATACCCCTGATGACATTTTCTTTATCATACCAGCTCTCATCATCAATTGGTGACTAGTTATTTCTGCATCTGCTGGAACCTCTCTTAAAGTAGGCATAAACATCTTTGACATTTTCATATAAAATTTCCTCCTATTTTTTATTTATAATCAAAAAAACCTTTCATCTCTATATAGAGACGAAAGGTTATATTTCCGCGGTACCACTCTAGTTAATTAACATAAAATATATTAATTCTCTTTGTAGGATGTAACGGTCCTTACCGTAAGAACTTTTTACCGCTCTTAAGCTCTAAGGCTGGTTCGAAATTAAATTTATAGAAGCTCTCACCTAGTACTTCTTCTCTGTAAAAAATTTTATTTTCTACTATTCCTCTTCTTAGCTTTTAGTATTTTCAATTTATTTAATATCATTTTATAGTAATTATTTATTATTGTCAATCTTAACTAGTAAACATATACTCTGTGAAGAAATTCCCTCTTTATTACCTGTAAATCCTAATCCTTCTTCTGTTGTAGCCTTAACATTTATATTATCTATATCTGTATTTAGCACTCTTGCTATATTAAATCTCATGTCTTGTATATGAGGTGCCATCTTTGGTGCTTGAGCTATTATAGTAGCATCTAAATTTCCTATAACATAACCTTTTTCTTTTATTAAATTATATACATGTTCTAATAGTTTCATACTATCTGCACCTTTAAATTTTTCATCTGTATCAGGGAAGTGCTTACCTATATCTCCTAGTGCTAATGCTCCTAATATAGAATCCATTATTGCATGAAGTAATACATCTGCATCTGAATGACCTAATAAGCCTTTCTCATGTGGTATTTCAACTCCGCCTAATATTAACTTTCTATTTTCAACTAATTTATGAACATCATAACCCATTCCTACTCTCATAATTATCCTCCGTTAGTTCTATTTTCTTAATATTTGTTCTCCAAAATTTAAATCTTCTTGTGTTGTTATTTTTATATTATCATATGATCCTTCAATCATTTTAACATCATATCCTATTTTCTCTACTAACATTGCATCATCTGTTCCGTAATAATTTTCATTATATGCATTTTCATACGCTTTTGTGATTATATCATATTTAAAAACTTGTGGAGTTTGCACTGACCATAAATACTTTCTATTTGGGGTATCTACTATATTTCCTTCTTCCCCAACAACTTTTATAGTATCCTTTACTTTAACTCCAACAACAACCGCGTTATGTTTTTTAGCTTCTTGTATTGAATTATTTATTATTTCCTCAGTTACAAAAGGTCTTGCCCCATCATGTACTAAAACAACTTCACAGTTTTTATCAAGCTTTTGAATTCCATTATACACGGAATCTTGTCTTTCTTCTCCTCCATAAGCTATTTTTATATTTTTAAACTTATATTTTTCTAATATATTTTTTTTAAAATAATCTTCCTCATCCTTTTTTATTACCACAACGATATCATCTATCTCATCATTTATATAAAACTTGTCTATTGTATAAGCTATAATTTCTTTATTATCTAATTTAATAAATTGTTTATTTATATCTTTTTTCATTCTGCTTCCTGTTCCAGCTGCTACTATTATAACTCCATTCACATTATCACCTCTTTATTTTCTAATAATAATTTATTTATATTTTATCATATAGATATTAGTATATATTTATAAAAACTAAAAAAGCCTTCAGAATTTAATTCTGAAGACTTAAATTTAATCAGCTTTTGGTTTTCCAAATATCATTCTTCCTGCTGGTGTTTGTAATACAGAAGTTACTAAAACTCTTATAGTTTCTCCCATATATTTCTTTCCACCATCAACTACTATCATAGTTCCATCATCAAGATATGCAATACCCTGATTTGATTCTTTACCCTCTTTTACAACTTGTACTATCATATATTCTCCAGGTATAGCTACTGGCTTGATAGCATTTGCTAATTCATTTATATTAAGAACTTCTACACCTTGAACTTGGGCAACTTTATTTAGGTTATAATCATTAGTTACAACTTTACCTCCAAGTGTTTCTGCTAGTTTTAATAACTTAGCATCAACTTCAGCTATATCATCAAAGTCCTTAGTGCTTATCTCTACTTCTATATTCAGCTCTTTTTGTATTATGTTTAGTATATCTAAACCTCTTCTACCTCTAACTCTTTTTAAATCATCAGATGAGTCAGCTATATGTCTTAGTTCATCTAACACAAAAGTTGGTATTACAAGCTTACCTTCTATAAACCCAGTTTGGCATATTTCTGCTATTCTACCATCAATTATGACACTAGTGTCTAAAACTTTAGGTGGTATACTCTTTTCTTTTTTAGTTCCCTTATCTTTATTTGGTGCTAATCTTGTTAGTTTATTTAAGTTAAATATGTCATCTTTACTTTTAAGTGCAATTCTTATCCCTAAATAACCCACAAATACATATGTAAATAGTGATAATAAATTTCCTACTATAGGTATGTTAAGTGATAATATCAATTGACTGACTAAATATGCAATAACAAGACCTACTATTAATCCTATACTTCCTAATATTATATCAGTCTGGGGATATTTTGATATTTCCTTATCCATGTCTTTTGCTATTTTTTTAGACTTATTCATAATCCAAGGTCCCAAAATATAAAACATGAATCCTATTACTAACCCAATTACTATTGAACCTATAAATCCATATAATTCTGATCCAAATGAAAGTACAGGAAAGTTTCTAGCTGATGATATATAAGTCGTCATACCTACAGCAAATCCTAAGATTCCTATCATTACTCTTATTATTTTTGATAACAAATTTTCACCCCCTATATTTTTCCTTAATATTTTCTTATTATAATCAAACTAATAACTATATTCAAGAACAAAGTTATTTCAATGTTCTATATATGTCTATCAATAAGCGATAATTCTTGCATTTTTATAAGTCCATTTTTTATATACTTAGCTCTTATTTCACCTATACCTTCAACATCATCTAAGTCCTCAGTAGTGGCATCTAGTATATCTTGGAAATCTTCAAAATAATTTACTAGATTTTCTATTATAGTACTTGGTAACCTATGAATTTTATTTAAAATTCTATATCCCCTTGGTCTAACTGGCATGTCCATACTCTCTGTGAACCCAGTATATCCAATCATTTTAGCTATATTGGCTAAATCTAATAATTCCTCTGAAGATAATGATATAATCTTTTTCTTAAATTCAGCTAAAGTCATATCATTTCTTTTATAATCTTTTAAAATTTGATTTTGATCAATTTTAGTTGTCCCCATTAATTCATCAACCTGCATACTTAATAATGTTCCTTCTATACCTAGTTCAACTATATATTTTTCAATTATATTTGTAACTCTCATAACCATTTCTATCTTTTGAACTACAAGTACTACATCATATAAAGTTACTAAGTCCTTAAATTCTAATGCAGTTAAACTTATTATAGCTTGATCTAAAACCGCTTTATATTTTTCTAACGTTTGTAATGCCTGATTAGCTTTCGTGAATATTTTAGATATATCTTCTATTACATATTTTTTATCATCTTGATAGACAGTTATAACATTTCTTCTTTGTGATATAGCTATTACTATTGACCCTGTTTGTTTAGCTACTCTTTCCGCTGTTCTATGTCTAGTTCCTGTTTCACTAGTTTCTATAGAATAGTCTGGAATAAGCTGTGCATTTGCATAAAGTATAGTTTTTATATCTCCACTTAATACTATAGCCCCATCCATTTTAGCAAGTTCATATAAGTATGCAGGAGAATATTCAGCATTTATCTGAAAACCTCCATCTACTATTTTCATTACGTCATCACCATCAGCTATAACAATAAGACCACCTGTTTTAGCTTTTAAAACATGGTCTATACCTAGTCTAAGACTAGTACCAGGAGATATCATTTTTAATGTACTTATTGCTTTTTTCCCACTAAAAAAATCACTCATACTATCTATTTCCTCCTAATACTATATTTATAGCTTGTCTTACACTATCAACAGGACATATATCTATACCTTTTATATCTTTTACTGCTTCATAATTACTCTTTGGAATTATTATTTTAGTAAATCCTAATTTTTTACATTCAGCAATTCTCTTTTCTATAAAACTTACAGCTCTTATTTCTCCTGTAAGTCCAACCTCTCCAGTTATAGCAACATTACCATCTATAGGTATATTTCTAAAACTAGATGCTATTGACATAACTATTCCTAAATCTATTGAAGGTTCATTTATTTTTATTCCTCCAACTACATTGATATATACATCTTGATTTTGTATTTGCATACCTACTCTTTTCTCTAAAACAGCCATTAATAAAGATACTCTATTATAATCTACTCCTGTTGCTGTTCTCTTAGGTATACCAAAACTTGTTGGTGAAACTAGAGCTTGTAATTCTAGTAGCATAGGACGAGTTCCTTCTACAGTTGAAATAATTACTGACCCTGCTACATCTTTAGGTTTTTCTGATATAAGAATTTTAGATGGGTTCTCTAGTTCAACTAATCCAATTTCTCTCATTTCAAATACACCTAATTCATTGGTTGATCCAAATCTATTTTTAACAGCTCTTACTAATCTATATGTGTTAAACCTCTCTCCTTCAAAGTAAAGCACAGTATCTACCATATGCTCTAATACTTTTGGTCCAGCTAAAGCACCCTCTTTAGTTACATGTCCAACTACAAAGGTTGATATACCCATTTTTTTAGAAATTTTCATAAATCTTGATGTACCTTCTTTTATTTGACTAACAGTACCTGGCGCTGATGTAATCTCAGGACTAAAGACTGTTTGTATTGAGTCAACAATTATTAAATCTGGATTAACACTTTCTAAATGAGCCTCTATTATGCTTAAATTATTCTCAGCAAATATATATAAATTATCGGATTTAATCCCTAATCTTTGAGCCCTCATTTTTATTTGAGATGCAGACTCTTCACCTGATATGTATAATACTTTTTTCCCACTATTAGCTACATTACTTGACACTTGAATAAGTAGTGTAGATTTTCCAATCCCTGGATCTCCTCCAACTAACACTAACGATCCTTTTACAACTCCTCCACCTAAAACTCTATCTAGCTCATTTATACATGTAGAAAATCTTTGTTCCTTTATTGTTTCTATTGAGTTTATATTTAAAGGTCTAGATGAAGATTTATCTATAACAAATACTTCCTTATTAGACTTAGAACGTTTTTCTTCTATTTCCTCTACAAAAGTATTCCAATTACTACATTCTGGACATTTACCTAGCCATTTGCTATTTTCATATCCACACTCTTGACACACGTATTTAGTTTTTATCTTTGCCATTTATAAACTCACCCTTATGTAAATTTTTTATCTAGTATTAATTTTAACATATATAGTCATTAATATGTTAAATTTATAAATATAAAGGAGCTTATTTAAAGCTCCCTCATATTTCTTTTAGTTTTCTTTCAAATACTACTTTATCGCTTTTAATTTTTGCAATAATATTATCACCTTGATTTATATATCCACTTAATATTTCATAGGATAAAGAATCCTCTATCTCTTTTTGTATAGCCCTTTTTAAAGGTCTTGCCCCATATTCTAAGTCTAATCCTTCTTTAGCTATAAATTCAATTACATCTTTTTGTACATCTATATCTATATTCATAGACTTTAATCTATCTACTAATTGTTTTATCATTAACTTAACTATATCATATAAATTTTCTAAACTTAACTTATGAAAAACAACTATATCATCTACTCTATTTATAAACTCCGGTCTGAATTTATTTTTTAACTCTTGAATTATTTTGTCTTTCATAATTTTATAACTTGATTCTTCAATTTCATTTTTATTACAACTAGGTTTAAATCCTAAACTCTTTTCTTTATTTATTGATGTAGCTCCTATATTAGAAGTCATTATTATTACAGTATTTTTAAAATCTACAGTTCTTCCTTTTGAATCTGTTAATCTACCTTCATCTAATATTTGTAGTAATATATTAAAAACATCTTCATGACCTTTCTCTATTTCATCGAATAAAACAACAGAGTATGGATGCCTTCTAATTTCTTCTGTTAGTTGACCTCCATCATCATAACCTATATAACCTGGAGGAGATCCTATTAATCTAGACACAGAATGTTTTTCCATGTATTCTGACATATCTATTCTAATTATCTGATTTTCATCTCCAAAGTTTGCTTCTGCTAGAGCTTTACATAACTCAGTTTTCCCAACTCCTGTTGGGCCCAAAAATAAAAATGATCCTATAGGTCTTTTAGGATCTTTTAACCCTGCCCTAGATCTTCTAATGGCTTTTGAAATTGCATTAATTGCTTCATCTTGACCTATAACCCTTTGATGTAGTGTATTTTCTAAGTTCAGTAATCTTTCACATTCTGACTTCATAAGTTTATTTACAGGTATACCTGTCCAAAGACCTACAACTTCAGCAACTATATCACTGTATACTACATTTTTTACCTTTTGTGATTTTTCTTTTTTCATTCTTATCCTAGAAGCTGATTCATCCATTATATCTACAGCTTTATCAGGAAGATATCTATCTGTTATATATCTACTTGATAAATCAACAGCTGCTATTATTGCTTCATCTGTTATCTTTACATTATGATGTTTTTCATATCTTTCTTTTAAACCATTTAAAATTTTTATAGTTTCTTCCCTAGTCGGTTCTTCTATTAATATAGGTTGTAGTCTTCTTTCTAAAGCTATATCCTTTTCTATACTTTTCCTATATTCATCAATGGTAGTTGCTCCTATTATCTGTATATCTCCCCTTGATAAAACTGGTTTTAATATATTTGATGCATCCATTGAATTTTCACCTGTTGCTCCTGCTCCCACAATAGTATGAACTTCATCTATAAATAATATTATGTCATTAGCCAACTTAACTTCTTCTAAAACTTTTTTTATCCTTTCTTCAAATTCTCCTCTATACTTAGCTCCAGCTAACATACCTCCAATATCTAAGTTATATATAACTTTATCAAATAAATATTTTGGCACTTCTTTTTTCTCTATTTTATTTACTAATCCTTCAATTATAGCAGTTTTACCAACTCCTGGATCTCCAATTAATATAGGATTGTTTTTACTTCTTCTACTTAAAATCTGTATAATCCTCTCAACTTCATTATCTCTTCCTATTAAAGGGTCTATTTTATTTTCTTTAGCATATTCATTTAAATTTATCGCATACTTTTGCAAAGTAGGAATTTTAGGCTGATCTTTTTTCTTTTCTTCTTCTCCTCTATTTTTGCTCTCACTAATATCTATACCTATTTTTTCAGATATTGCATTAGTTACTTTATCCTTATTTACTCCTTTTTTTTCTAAAATTTTATATGCAATACTATTACTTTCTTGAGAAAGTGCAAGCAATATATGCTCTGTACCTACAAGTTCTTTATTAAAGTTATCTGCATATAAAAATGCTGAATCTAATATATCCTTACTTCTTGGACTTAAAAATATGTCATCACTATTATCATTTATACCTATTCCATATATATCAATAATTTTTTGACTTAAGTATTCACTATCTACCCCTAATTGGTTTAAAATTTTGCAAGAAGTGCTATCTCTTACCTTTCCTAGTCCAAGAAGTAAATGCTCTGTTCCAACTACTTGATGACCCATATCTCTTGCACTTTGAATAGCTGAATCTATTACACTTTGTGCTGACTTTGTAAACTTATCAAAATACACTAATGCCCCCCCTTACTTACTAGCTTTTTATATTAACAATATATATTTTCTAATTTGTATTGATTCATTGTATGCATATTTAACTTGAAACTTTACAATAAGAAATAAAAATAAGACCTTAAATACTAAGTATTTAAGGTCTTATTTTTATTTCTTATTTCTTTCTAAAATTATTTTTTGAGCTATCTGACTAGGTACTTCTTCATATTTATCTAAATCCATTTCAAAATATCCTCTTCCTTGTGTCATAGCTCTTAAATCAATTGCATATTTAAAAGTTTCTACTTGTGGAGCATTTGCATATATTATTTGTTTTCCATTATTAGTAGGTTCCATTCCTAAAATTCTACCTCTTTTTTTATTTATATCTCCCATAACATCTCCCATATACTCATCAGGAACTACTATCTTTAACTTCATTATAGGTTCTAAAAGTATAGGACTAGCTTGTTCTATACCCTTTTTAAAAGCAATATTTGCCGCCATTTTAAAAGCCATTTCTGATGAATCAACATCATGATACGAACCATCATAAAGAGTAGCTTTTATATTTGTTACTGGGTATCCTGCTAATACTCCCTTAATCATAGATTCTTTTATTCCCTTTTCTACTGCTGGTATATATTGTTTAGGAACTGATCCTCCAAATATATCTTCTTTAAATTCAAACTCAGATGTAGATCTTTCAAATCTTATTTTTACATCTCCATACTGCCCATGTCCACCAGATTGTTTTTTATATTTTCCTTGAACATCTGCTTTTCCTTTTATAGTTTCTCTATAAGCTACTTTTAAATCTACTAAATCTACATCTAGCCCAAATTTTTCTTTCATTTTAGATTTAGCTACATTTATATGGAGTTCACCTTGACCTCCTATTAAAACCTGTTTTGTTTCTACATTTCTACTCCAAATTATAGTAGGATCTTCTTCACAAATTTTATTTAATACTGAACTAATTTTATCTTCATCGCCTTTATTTTTAGCCTCTATTGCAAAGTAAATCTGAGGTTTTGGTATATTAATAAATTTATATACTTTTTCAGTAGGTTTTGTAGATATACAATCTCCAGTTTGAAGAGAACTTACCTTTGTTATAATTACAATATCTCCTGAATTGGCTGACTGTACTTCATCTAACTCTCCATTTTTCATTGTATATATATTAAGTATTTTTTCTTTTTGATTCTTACTCAAATTATATATATCTGTATCTTTATTCAATGTTCCTTGATCAATTTTTATATATGACATTTTACCTATAAATGGATCTACCATAGTTTTAAATACTATGCCTTTAAAAATCTCATTTTCTACAAATCTATAATTTTTATCTAGATAAGTTGACATTATATTAAGCATTTCTTCAGTTCCAACATTATTTATAGTTGATCCACATATAACAGGTATAATATCTCCATTTTGTATACCAATAGTTATACCTCTTTTTATATCTTCTTCATTTAATTTCTCACCACTAAAATATTTTTCTAACAATTCATCATCTGTCTCAGCTATTAACTCCATCAAACTTTCTTTTATATCTGTCGCTTCTTGTTTAAAATCATCACATAGCTCTGACATATCTTCAAATATATTATGTAACTTTTTGAATTTGTCACCTTCATAAACTGGCATATACATAGGTATAACTTTATTACAATATTTTTCTTGTAACTCTACTATTATATTTTTATAAATAGACTTTTCACTATCTATTTTATTTATGAATATAAGCTTAGGTATAGATCCTTCAGTCAATTCTAATGATTTTTCTGTTCCAACTTGAATATTGGTAGTCGCATCAATTACGATAACTGCTACATCACTAGCACTTATTGCAGATATAACATCACCTGTAAAATCAGAATATCCTGGTGTATCTAATAAATTAAATTTATAATTATTATATTCTATAGGAATTAAGTTCATATTATATGTCATATTAACCTTATCAGTTAACTTGGGCATTTTATTTGTATTTTTTGAAATGTATGACATAGCTTCAATCAAATTTGTTTTTCCACATCCACTATGTCCTAATACAGCTACATTTCTTAATTTACTACTACCATATAACTTCATACTTAAGCACCTACCTTATATCATTTTTATAATTTATATGCATATAACCCAATCCTTTATGTGCGATTATATTAAATAGACTACAATATTATATGTTTTACTTGTGATGTTTATCGTGAAACCTATAAAAATAAAAGAAGCACAGTCTTAAACTGTGCTTCTTCCAAATAAAAAAAGACTACGCGGCTACGTCCTACTCTCCCAGGCAGCTTCCCACCAAGTACCATCGGCGCTAAAGAGCTTAACTTCTGTGTTCGG
>OAVR01000234.1_pt1 | contig 19391 bp, 5 predicted proteins | sample 1476451 | NCBI WGS metagenome assembly OAVR01 (sample SAMEA2580105, study PRJEB22360) | human gut metagenome | biome: human gut; feature: human-associated habitat; material: faeces | place: Denmark | collected 2008/2010 | reverse complement strand
CTCTTATTTTTTTGTTATTCACGCCATTTCTCCTACCGATAACAATTTATTATCAGTAGTATACCATAATTTGTAGTTAATCATATTTTTCCAGTGATAAAATCTCCAAACTAATCTTGATATGATGTGGCTTTCACTAATAAAGAAGTAAGTCATGTTTAACAAAGTGAAGGCTCGATTTCTGGTTGGAGTAGAGGTTTAATCGTAATAAGTTTTATTGTTATGATTGGCTATAAGATTGGTTCACAATCTATTTCAAAACAAACCGAGAACCAAATACGAGAAGAAGCAAATAAACTTTTGACAAATTAAAAACAAAAAGAAAGAGCGACAGTCTTATCAGATGAGTTTGTTAAAGAATCTCTTACTCAATCTTTCACCAAAATAGTAAATCCAAAGTAGAGTATAGATAAAATGTAAAAAATAGCTTTTGCGTATAATATTAGATGATTTTACAATTACAATACTTAAAAAATGGCGAGAAGTTCAAATCAAGAATGATGATAAAGATTATGTAATATCACGTTTTGGGGAGCCCTTGTGTAAGTCTACAATCTCTAGGATAATAAAAAGGCATGCTATGTTTGATATTAGTCGTAGAAAAAATACGAGAATTAACCTTTTTATAAATTTTCATTTTCAATAGTCAATTCTTCACAATGAAAATCTGATTCATTATCTGTTTTAGCATCATATCCAAATAGCAAAGTAGGAGGTGGATCACGTCTTTCACCCTCTAAGTAATCTCGTTCGTGTTGTGCAAGTTTTTCATTTAACTCTGTATCATGACGAATAATATTATAACGTTCGTATTTTTTAGAACCAAATGTTTGAGACAGTTTTTGTTTAAATATATTCCAGAGGTTCTCTTTATTTTTCTTTTTAATTTTAGTAATCTCTTCAAGATTTGCTTTTTTCATCTGAATTTCAATGTCTAACTCTTGCTTAGTTCTCAAAATCTCTGACAGTTCCTTTTTATTATTCTCTGCTTCAGATTTAGCATTTTCAGCCCACATCTTTTTCTCCTCAATTTCTTGATCTAACTCTTTAAGTTTTGTAGTTCGTTTGTAAAGCTCAGTGTTCAGATGGTTAGCTATTGTTTTTGATTTGCCACTTTCTTGAACTTGTAATCCATGATTTCTAGCTGTTGTTCGAAGTAGTTCGCGTTGAGCAGCTTGCCATCGAGTTTGTGCCGTTACTAAATCTTTATTTTTTTTAGATCCTGATGTGTAGTAACCCATTTCTTTGAGGGCACCTTCCTGACCAACTTGAATGGTTAAGCCTCTTTTATTTTTTCGTTTAACTAATATGAAATCAACATGAAGATGAGGGGCAGAACCAGGCTCATCTGCATGGAAATAGGCACCGAACACGACGGCATTAGGATTATTTTTTTTGAATTGGTCTAAAAAATCTGTGAGAATCTTTTCTGATTCTGCGATTGTGGGATGATGGTTAACATTTCCTATAGTAAAAATCGCCTCATGGCTGGTAGCAGGATTGCGATTGGGATCGCGTTTATAAGCCGAAAGTACTTTCGTATGATAGTCTATAATTTGTCTGTCAGATCGAGTTTGTTTCGCATTATAGTCAAGAACAGCCTGTCCGAAAATTTTATAATAAGCCTGTTTGATGGGCTTATCCTCTATAATTTTAAAATATCCATCTGGGTCTATATGATCCTCTGAGTTGGTTATGTTGCGATTACGAATATTATGATCACGACTCATCTTTTTTCCAAAGTGAGCTGAAATAGTATATGCATTGTCCATAACTTCCTCCTTTCATTTATTAATTATGTCTGATAAGTTGAAAATAAAAAAACAGATTATGATGAATTTTTTAGGAGATGATAGAGACAGTCAGTAGAGTCTGACGCTGCTTATAACACAATATACATAATGACAGAGTCATTATTATTGTGGTCTTGCAGACAGCTAGGATTGCATCCTCTTTTTCCAAAATTATTTGGAAAAATTCACCTCTCTGTTGGCAAAGGTAAGTTATCTTTCTAAATAAAAAAAGAGATTAAGAAATGAAATAAAACCCTAAAAGTTTGACAGAATAAATCTAACTTTTGGGGTGAAGTTCTTTTTTTATTCTTTAATCTTTTCATCCTTCCTTTTCTCAGTTTATCTACTATCTCTAGTATGATATAAAAAGGAGAATGAAAGATTACAGTATATGTCTTTGAAAGATAGTTTTTGTGTCACAACTTAAATTGACATTAAGAATAGACTATTAAAAATTAGAGAAAACAATAGGTAATTTGACATTATTAGTTTTGTTCATTATAATAAGGTTACATACCGATAGTATGATAGAAAGGGGCTATTATGGCAAGGAATAGAAACTCACATGAAACTAGAAATAAAATACTAGAAGTTTCTAAAGACTTATTTTTAGAAAAAGGATTTGACAATACCTCAATACAAGATATAATCGATGGGTTAGGTGGATTAACGAAGGGGGTTATTTATCATCATTTTGAGTCGAAATATGAAATATTGGAATCAATTATTAGCGAAAATAATCAAGAAATTTTAAATTACAATTGGAGAGGAAATACTGGACTAGAAAAAATACAAAATTCTTTGATGGATTCTTTCTCTAATTTTAAACAACAAAGGCTAGTATATTCAGTATCAATTATGCTAAGAAGTCCACGTTTGTTAGGAGAGCAGTATCTAAGTCTGTTTTCTGATTTTTTACCAGAAATTAAAGAAAGAGTTTACGAGGGTGTTAAAGATGAATCAATTAAAACAGAATATCCAGAAGAGTTAGCTGATTTAATTGTTTTAACTTTAAATATTTGGATAGGATTCCAGATTTCCGTTTTTTCAGTAGAGGAATTAAAGCGAAAAATGAATTTCATTAAACTTACTTTTGAAGGACTAGGGGTGCAGTTGATTTCTGATGAGATGATGGAGATGATTTTCAAATTATTTGATTACTTAAAAGGAGATAAATAAATATTCTTATGACATGCTTGTAAGTAATATTCTTTTTATTGATATATTATTGATTAAGTTAATCTTTGTTCATATTTTGGTTATTCTAAATATATTTTACGTATTTGAGATTTTAAAAATAACATATTATAGATATGTTATTAAAAATTCTATTTTACATACCTAGAGTATGTTGTTTTTTGATATCAAACATACTCTAGGTATGTTTGATAATATTGTTAGTTTGAAAAATTTATTTTTAATATTTGTTGAAACTAGTTTGAATAATATAAACAATATTTACATTTTGGAGGAATAAATCTATGTTGTCGCTTATAAAAATTGAAATAAATAAAGTTTCGAAATCTAAATTATTTTTAGCCTGGTTGGTTACTATATTTATAGTATTAATTATTACAGGAATCATAATCATGGGGCTAGCTACAGATAATAAATTGGGAGAATTTGTTGCACAAAACAACAATGATTTTAGAATTACTGGTAAATGGGGAGGTTGGGCAATTGCAGCTTCATTGTTTTCATCTTTATTTACAAAAGCAGCGTTTTTGATCTTCGAATCTTATTTATTGTCTACAATTATTATTGATGAATTTAAACGAAGAACAATTTTTCAGTTGTTTTCTTACCCAATTTCAAAAATAAAGTTATTATGGGGAAAAGTTCTATCAGTAGTTCTAATATCATTTATTGCACATTTTACAGCACATTTAGTTATTCAATTATTAATTAAATTAGTAGCAGTTTTAACTGAATCAAATTATCTTTCAGTAGCTAATCAATTAATTAACTTAGCCGGAATTACGTTCGGGACAGTATTAATCGGGGTACTACCTTTTGTATTAGGGATGATTAAGCATTCAACAGTTATAACAATTATCTCAGGGCTTGGTTTAGCGGCTCTACTTTCTAATGTGATGCCAGGAAGTTTAACTAATAGTTTTGTTGATAACTTATTTTTTTTAATATTTGCTAGTTTCATAAGTTTAATTATTGTTTCATTTTCAATTTATAATGTTTCAAGAAGAGATATTAATATCAACTAGCATAGATGAATTTAATGGAAGGTAACGGATTGTAATGGCAAACATAAATTATAAATTAACAAAAATACAAGAAAATCTATTAAATATTGAGACATTAAGAGAAGTTAAAGAAATTAATAATATCTGTGCAGTGTTGGAAATTCCAGGGAATTTTACAACTAATGAGATATTATCCTCTCTAAATAATATGTTGAGAAAAATTGATCATTTAAGAATTGAGGTACTGTCAAATAAAAATCAATACATCAGAAGTTATAAAAAATTAGATAATATACAACTTAAAAGATTTGAACGTGAAAGTGACTTAAACAGCTTTATTGAAGTATGGAAAAAGGACTCCATATTTGATTTTAAGAAACCCCTTTATGAATTTCTTGTAGCAGAAATAAATGGTGTGAAAAAGCAGGTATTAATAAAATTTCATCATTTAATTTCTGATATTGAATTTATCACTAAATTTTCAAATACTTTTGTAGGGTTACTATTAGACGATATAGATATTGAAGAGCTGTCAGGAAGATATTATCCAAAGACTACTGACAATCAAGAATCTACAATAGATTTTTGGACAAAAGAGTTGAAAAGTTTTGAAGGGGAAGCTCTTTATAAGGAAAATTCGAAACATTTAGAAACTGAGGAAATAAAGAAGATTATTCCTCCAGAATTGGTGCGTAAATTTGAAAAATCTACAATCTCAAGGGATACTACTCTTTTTGACTTCATTTTAGCTGGAGTAATTTTTGCAAAAAAAGTTAAGACTTTTACATCTAAAGCTAGTGTTGGGCTGGCAGTAACGCAGAATTCTGGTTGGGATTCAAATACTAGTTTATTACCTATTATTCCTCAGATAGAGTTAGGGACTTCAATAAAAAAATATATTTTAGATGTGTCTACAAAAATTACTGATATAAAAAGTTTTAGTGATTATACAATATCAGAAATGATAGAAAATAATGGAATTGAATCTTTTGAAGCATTAACTGATATATCGTGCATGGAGATGAATTATGATTTAAAATTCAAATATATAAAGTTAGGATTTAAATTTAAAGTGATTGGTAGTGGTAGTAGGACGAATCCATTAACAATTATGATTAATTATGCGAATGAAAAGCCGTTTATTTTATACGAGTATCAAAAGTGTTTAATAAAATTACCGGAGCTTCTAAGCTTACATTCGTTTATTATGTACATTTTAGAGCAGTTTATTGACAATCTTGATGAACACTTGGGTTCGGTTTCCTTACTTAAAAAACAAGAAGAAGTTTATTTTGAAAAACGTATTCATGACTTTAATAAGAGTGAAACAATAATTTCTCTATTCAAAAAACAAGTAGAGAAGTTTCCTAATAAGATAGCTGTTAGATACCAAAGGGGAGGTATAACATTTGAGGAATTAGATAAAAAATCTTCTGAATTAGCTACTTTTTTGATTGATAAAGGAGTATGTTCTGGACAAGTTGTCGCAACCACTCTAGTCGGGATTGATGCAATTATAGCAATTTTTGCAATTCTTAAAGTTGGCGGAGTGTATTTACCCGTAGATAAAGATAATCCTCATGAGAGAATAGAATATATCTTAAGCGATAGTTTTTGCAAATTACTACTCACTGGTAATGAAGAGTTATCAAAGTCTCTTAAAATTAATACTATTCTATATGATGACTCGTTTGTAGAAAATAATGTTAATCTTAATTCTTTTCCTCACATAGATTCAGATAATCTGGCATATATTATTTATACTTCAGGTTCTACAGGAGTACCGAAAGGTGTGATGATAAAACATAGTTCGGTAATAAATATGTGTGAGGCATTTATAAATGATATAGGAATTGACGAAAATGATATAATCCAACAATTTGCAAGTCATTCATTTGATGCTTCTATACTAGAAATATTTGGTGGACTTTTAAATGGCTGTACTCTAGTAATGGTTAATCACGAGGAAAAACAAAATCCTAGTTTACTTCAAGATTTGTGGGATACTGAAAAAGTAACATTCGCGATTATTCCACCGGTATACATGCAAAATCTTGATACAGAGCGAGAGACTACATTAACATATTTAATGACTGCTGGAGAGGAGGCTAATTGGAATTTTATATTACCGTGGAAAGACAAAGTAAAATATTTTAATGCTTATGGACCGACAGAAGCTACAGTTTGGACTTCTACATGGAAATATAGAAACTTTGATACAAACTTGGCTGTTCCCATAGGTCGTCCTATACAGAATGTAAGTTGTCATGTTTTTCAGGGAATGCAAGAATGTGGGATTGACATTCCTGGAGAACTGTGTATTTCGGGAGATAGCTTAAGTTTAGGATATATTAACAATGATTTGAAAAATAAAGAAAGTTTTTTGGTGCATCCTAAGACCAAGGAAAGAATGTATAGAACAGGTGATATAGTCTATTGGAATTCAGATAAAGAGTTAGTATTTTGTGGGAGAAAGGATAATCAGGTCAAAGTAAGAGGTCACCGTATAGATTTGTCTGAATTAAATTCAATAATCTTAAAACAAAAAGAAGTAAAAGAAGTTTATTCATGTATAACAAATCTCAATTCTGGGGGTTCGGAAAAAGAAATTGTTGTGTATGTAGTTTTGCAAAATCCCACAGATAAAAAGACATTTTGTAAAAAGATTAAAGATCAATTACCAAGCTATATGCAACCTCATCATGTTGTTGAAATAGCCAAATTACCTATGACTTTGAATGGAAAGGTTGATAAGAAATCCTTACCTAGTATTGTAAGAGAAAATAAAGTAAGTTTATTGAAGACGATTGATAATTCTGTAAAAAAAGATATCATTGAAGTTTTCGAGGAGATACTAAAAGTTACAATTGAAGATGAAAATATTGATTTTTATTCTTTAGGAGGGGATTCAATTAAAGCAATTAGAATTGTTTCGAAGCTGAAGAATCGTGGCTATAAACTTAGAACTAATGACATAGTTGATTCTAATAGTATTGATGAAATAATAGCAAAATTAGAAAATAATAATGAAACGAAATTAACAAGTCAGTCATTTGAAAATGAAATAATATTAAGCCCTATTCAAAAAGAATTTTTCCGAAAGGATTTTTTTGTAAAGGAACATTTTAATCAATGTGAAACATTATATATAAATAATTCGTTAAATGATTTAGAAATTAAGGATATATTTCAAGAGTTGACTGAAAATCACATACTCTTTAAGGTCAATTTTGATAAAAACAATCAACCATTTATAAATAAGGGAAGAGAATTATTTTTGTTCGAATCCCACGATCTTAAAGATTTAAATTCCGAAGAATTTAATAAAGAATTTAAATTAATTTGCCAAAAAAACCAAAATAAATTTGAGTTGGGGAATAGCCCACTTATTAACATTGTACTGTTTAAGTCCTCTAAAGGGAGTTATATTTTTATAACTATCCATCATCTAATAATTGATGGTGTTTCCTGGAGAATATTAAATGATGAACTCAATATTATATTCACAAAAAGAATGGAGAATAGGAAGATTGAGCTCCCTAGAGAGAATAATAGTTTTTTTGAGTGGGTTAGAGAATTAGATAAGTATCAAAGTAAGAAACTAAAAGAGGAGAAATTTTACTGGGATAAAGTTAATAATAAATTAGAAAAAATAAATTCTTCAAAATCTAAGATGTCAATTAATAGTGTACATTCTAAAAAAATTACTATTGACAGGAATGATAGTCTATTTCTTACAGGAAGTAATAAGCATACATATAGAATAAATGATATTTTTTTAGCAGCACTTGTAAAAGCAGTTAATAGTGACACTTTGGCAATTATGTTAGAGAGTCATGGTAGAGAAACTATAGAACAAAATATTGAAAATGATTCCATGATAGGTTGGTTTACAAGTATTTATCCTGTGATTTTTGAGAATAATAAAGATTTAGATGATTTAATAGCAAGTGTTTCTAGTAGTACTAAGATGATTCCGAATGGAGGTTTAAATTATTTAGCTTATAAAGATCAGAAAATCTCTAACTATGAGAAGGTTTTCGAACCATTGATAATTTTTAATTATTTAGGTGATTTTCAGGAAAATTTAGAATACATAAAATTAGTTCATTTAGATATGGGGGATAGGAATTCAAAATCAAATCATTTATGGTTCCCATTAACTATAACAGGACAAAATGTTGATGAGAGTCTGGTTTTTGAGTTTAAATTTGAACAAAGTTATTTTTCCATTTCTGAAATAGAAAAAATTGCTGAGAAATTCAAGAATAACTTACATACAATTATTGAACATTTGAATAGTCATGACTGTATTCCAGAATATGGGAATCATTCTTGGAGTAAGAAGGAGTTAAAATCTGCAATTGAAACAACAAAAAATAACGGGTTAGAAATAGAAAAAATATACCCTTTATCATATATGCAAGAAAATTTCCTTTTTAATAAAATGCTAGATAAACAGGATAAATACATTGTTCAAGTAGTAATGAATGTTTATAAAGAATTGAAGGAAGAAAAAATTTCCTCTGTTATGGAAAAGATAGCAAGTCGTTTCGAAATTTTAAGAACTGCAATTTTTTATAAAAAACAAAGTGTTGCTAGAAATGTTCAGTTTATTGAACGAAATATCCCTGTTACTTTTGAAGATTTTGATGGATTTGATGCTCAAACGATTGATAAACGAATTAAAAAATATATTGCCGAAGAGAAGAATAGTTCTTGGGACTTTGAGAACGATCCACTATTTAGAGTCTATGTTATAAAGGTTGGCGAGAAACAATCAAAACTTATTTGGTTTTTTCACCATATCATAATGGACGGGTGGTGTTTAGATCTTATTAATAATTTATTTATTCAATTATATGAAGAAATAGATTGCAAGGAAAATCAAGAAATATCAGAGTATAGTGAGTTTGTTGAAGTACTCAATAATAACAATGAAATTAAAACAAAATATTTTTGGGAAAATTATCTTGATAATTTTGAAGGACTTCCATTATTACTTCCAGAGAAAGATAATTCGTATGAAAAATCTAAGGAAAACGATTTGGAAGAAGTTGGAATTAGGCTAACTTCAGAATTAACAGAGTTAATACAAAATCTTGGTAGAAAGATAAAAGTAGGAGTAGGTACTATATTAGAGTCTGCCTGGGGAATTGTGTTACAGGCTTATTCAGCTTCCACTGACATTGTATTCGGGAAAATTATCTCTGGTAGAGATGTTCAACTTCCAGGGATTGATAATATGGTAGGACTATTTATCAATACTATTCCAATCAGAATAAAAACGAATCCAAACCTAAGCGTATCTCAATTGCTAAAATATCAACAAAGGAAAAATTATTCGGTAAAAGGAAATGAATTGATTGCATTTTCAGAAATTAATAATCTAATGGATCAAAAAATAAGTTCTTTGTTTAGTTTTGACGTATTTAATGATAGTCATCCCGAATGGATGAAACATGAAAAAACATATGAGCAGACTGACTACGCATTAAACTTGTCAATTATTCAGGAAGAAAAGCTTTATATAAAATTGATGTATGATTCTAATAAATATTATGATTCTACTATTATTGATATGCTTAAGAGATTTAAGTTTGTGCTTGAACAATTTGTGGAAAATGAAAATCAACATTTAAGAGATATTAAGCTTGTTTGGAAAGAAGAAGAAAAGATAATAGAGAATTACTCACAAAATATACAGCCTTCAATTAAAGTAGAAAAAAATATCGTTTCACAGTTTAAAGATATTGCAAATCAATTTATGAATAAAGTTGCTTTAAATATTTCTGGTGAAACAATGACTTATGAGGAATTAGATAACAAGTCGACGGAATTGGCTATACAGTTGAGAAAAAGTGGCATCAATCAAGGAGATTATGTACTTTCTCTACAAGAAAAAGGTATGGAACCAATCATTTCACTTTTAGCCATATTAAAAATTAATGCTGTATATGTACCATTAGACATTAGTATTCCTCAAGATAGATTAACTTACATTCTTGATGATTCAAAAGCACAACATATACTAATAAATAGTACATTAAACGATGAACACAGAAGAATTGTAGAAGATAAGTCAATTAATATAATTTCTGTTGATAAGAATTTGTTAATAGAAAGTAAATTTGAATATATTGAATATGATTATTCTTACGAAAATCTAGCATATATAATATATACATCAGGTACAACAGGAAAACCAAAAGGAACTCTAATTTCTCATAATGGAGCTGTTAACATGGCATTGGGAATGAACTTAGAGTTTGAATTTAAGAATTCCTCTGAAGTATTGCTACAATATGCTAGCTTAGCTTTTGATGCTTCAATATTGGAGATACTAACCGCACTATTGAATGGACATACACTGGTTATTGTTCCTGAAGACAAGAGATTGAGTCCTGATGCAGTTACTCAAATAATGAATACATTTAAAGTAACCTGGGCGGTCTTACCTCCAGTTTTTGTAAATGAATTAAATCCTCAAAAGCTAAGTACTTTAAAATCACTTAAGACAGCAGGGGAAGAATCAACATGGGAATTAGTAGATAATTGGAAGCACCACCTATCTTATGCTAACGGTTATGGTCCGACGGAAGCTACTGTTTGGTCAACAACTTGGTTTGAAAATCGTGAAAAGGTACATAAGAAAGTTCCGATTGGAAGACCAGCGCCAAATGTTAGATGTCTGATACTTCAGAAGGAAAGAATTTGTGGTCTTGGTATGGTAGGTGAATTATGCATCTCTGGACCTGGAGTTGCTATTGGATATCTTAATAATGAAACTTTAACTAAAGAGAAATTCTTTATGTTTGAAGGTGAAAGATTCTATAGGACTGGGGATTATGCAAGGTGGCATGATGACGGAAATATTGAATTTCTAGGCAGAATGGATAAACAGATTAAAATTAGAGGAAATCGTGTAGAACTATCTGAAATAGAAGATAATATCAAAAACATAGCATCTATTATAGATTGTGTAGTACTCGCCAAGGGAGAGGGGGCAGATAAAGAATTAATTGCTTACCTTATTACATCAGATTATTCTGACACCATGACTTTAAGGAAGAGACTTACATCCGTAATTCCGTCTTATATGATTCCTTCAAAGTTTATTAATATCAAAAAAATACCTTTGACCGCGAATGGAAAGGTTGATTCTGCAAAATTATTAAGTTTGACTGACGTCGACGTCGAAGCTGAAACGGAAAATAATGAACAACCTAAATTAATTAATGAGCAACATGATTCATCGATTTTTAAAGAAGTACAAGCAATCTTTTCTGAAATTTTAGGGATAAATAACGTGAAAATTTCTGATGATTTCTTTACCATAGGAGGGCATTCAATAAAGGCTGCAAGACTAGTAAATCGTTTAAATAGCAATTTTTCTTTACAGATTAGTTTAGAACAATTCTTTGATTCTCCTACGATTTCATTTGTTTTAAGTCAAATTGAGAAGTCAAATAATCAAAAAAAAGCTAAAAAAACAATAAATCTTGATAAAGCAGAGAATCTTGAAATTGTTCAAAATGATTCTGTAATATCTACTATTTCAAATAACAATAATGTCTTTCAAGCTACTGAGACACAAAAAAGAATATATGCTTTACAAATGGTAAATAGAAGATCAACCAGTTATAACATGCCGTTACTATTAAAAAGTAATGAAAGACTTGATTTGAATAAACTGAATAATATTTATAAACATATTTTAGATAAATTTGAAGTTTTAAAATCTAATTTCCATTTTCATGAGGATAAATTAATGCTAGAAGTTAATAATAATTTTTCTAGTGAAATAAAAATGATTTCATGTGAAGAACAAGAAATGGAAAGTGTACTTAGTAGTTTAGTAAAACCATTTGATTTGGAAAATGAATCATTGATAAGAATGAATATTCTGAGAACAAATAAAAACGATTATGTATTTGTTGATATTCATCATTCAATAAATGACGGATATTCTACATCATTATTCACATCAGAACTTATAAAGAAGTATAGAGGAGAAGAAACGCTTCCAGTATTAATGACTTCTGCAGAACTGAATGATTTATTGAATAATGAAAATCTGGACTCTTCAGACAAATATTGGAAAGAGGCTTTTAGTCAGAAGCCTACTTTGTTAGATTTACCGTTAGACTTTCCAAGAGTTGCTAGATGTAATGAAAGTGGCGATGACATTTTAATAGAAATCGATAAGAATCTAAAAAAAGATATTGACGTTTTTTGTTCTAGAAATAATATAACTCTATATATGTTCTTTGTTGCAGTAACAATGTACTATTTAAGTATACTTACTGGTCAAAGAGATATTATTATTGGAACCCCAATAAATTCAAGGCTATTTGAAAAATCAGAAAGCACATTTGGTATGTATACTAACACGCTACCTTTAAGGGGAGACATTGATCAAGATGATGATTTTCTTACTATTGTACAAAAAATAAAAAAATTAGTATTGGAGCTGTTTGAAAACCAACTATACCCCCTAGATAGAATCATAAAACTTCATAATAGTAATACTGATTATACAAGAAATCCTTTATTTGACGTATTTTTAGCATTTAATAAGGTAAAAACACTGGAAGATGGTTTTTTGAAACAAATTCCTATAAAATCAAAAAAATCACCATTTGATATCACAATAGATATCTTAGAAACAGATAATATCTTAACAATTAGATGGGAATTCAAAAAAGCTATTTTCAGGAAAGAGACTATAGAAAGGTTATCTAATGAATATTCAAAGCTGTTAATGGAATGTATAAACTCACCTATTATTAAATTTGACAAATCAGAAGAGATAAAGTCAGTTATAGAGAGTGTATTAAATAAAAAAGTCAACTTTTCAGAGAGCTTTTTGGAGCAAGGGGGAGATTCTATTAAGGCAATTAGGATTTCCTCAAAATTAGCCGAAAAATCAATTATTATAGATTCTGACAAAATTTTAGGATGTAATAATTTATATGAATTATTACCGAATTCTCAATCAATAGAAAACTCTAAAGGTAGTAGTAATTTAATTAATATTTTAAAAAGTGAATTAAATAATAAAGATTTAGATTTAGAAAAAGATTTTCTGTCTCAAGGAGGAGATTCAATAAAAGCTATACGGATAGCATCTAAATTTAAAGAAATTGGAGCTAAAGTTGAACCAGAGGAGATACTTCAATCAATTTCTTTAAAAAAGTTATTTCACACAGAAAATAAGATAGAAATCATTGAAAATAATTCAAATGATAGAATTCTCATTTCACCTATTATTGAAGAATTTTTCTCTCAAAATTTAAAGAATCCAAATTTCTTCAATCAAGCAATACTTTTAGAACTAAAATTTGAAGATAAATATGAAGATATAATTGAAATATTTGATAGATTAACTGAAGAACATTCAATATTTAAAGAAAACTTTAGTGATTCTAAGTTAAGTAAGAACAGGTTTATAGAAGTAAATCGTCCATCCTATAAAATCGATTTTATAGAATGTACTGATGATGAATTTATAAAAAATTGTAAGACATATTGTAATGATGCTCAAAACAAATTTGATATATCTTCAACTCCCCTGCTGAATTTAGTGTATTTTAAAACTGAAAAACGAGTTTTATTATTTATTTGTGCACACCATTTAGTTATTGATGGTGTTTCCTGGAGAATATTATTAGATGATTTTATATATTTACAAAGTCAGTTAAAGAATAATAAAGAATTGACTCTACCATATAGAACAATGGATTATAAAAGCTGGCTAGCTGAATTACAAAAACAAGGTGATTCAGAAGAAGCAAGAGGAGAACTTCCTTATTGGAATGAAATGATTTCTAAAATACCAAAAGGAAAGATTCAGTTAGAAGAGCCCAGAGAGAAGCAATCAGAGGGCAATGCGTTCAGGAAGATAAAAATGTCAATATCAGAGGATGAGACTAAGACGTTTCAAAAACTTTGTAATCCAAGAGATGACATACAGATAAATGATTTATTATTAACTGCTCTATGCTTTGCGGTAAACAGCATAACTAATCAAAAGTTACTATCATTAAATTTAGAAGGACATGGGAGAGAGTCTATTAACGATATTTCGAAAGTAGATAGAACAATAGGTTGGTTTACGACAAATTATCCACTAATTCTAGATTGCTATAATAAAGATATTTGGGATTTATTGAATAAAACCCAGGCTGAAATCAGAAAAATACCTAAAAAGGGATTTAATTTTGGAATTCTTAAATATTGTAAGAGATTATTGAATTCAAATGAAATGTCAGAATGTTCATTTAACTTTATGGGGAATATGGACAATAATTCTGATGCTTTGGTAGTTTCAAATTATGATTTCGGAAATTCAATGGATGAAAATAATACTCTTTGGTCGCCTCTTAACTTCAATGGTGTTATTCAAAATAATTGTTTGAGGTTCACAATTGACTTTGATTCAAATAAATTTAAGAAATCAGATGTTGAAGAATTGTGTCAGAAATTTAAAGACGCAATACTATTATTTACCAATGATAAAGATAGTGGGGAACATTTACCATTAACTCCTTCTCAAGAAGGGATACTATTTCAAAAGTTAACCAATGATAATGCTAATCTCTATTCCACTCAAACTTTATTTAAAATATTGGGAGACAATTTGAATCTTGAGTGTCTAAAACTAGCACTTAGTAAGCTTTCAACTAAACATCCAGCATTATCCCTGAGAGTCGTTGAGACTGGTTCAGAAACATACTCACAGAAAGTTGATAAAGTCAAGGATATATCCGTGATGGAATTTGATTATTCTAATAATCAAATCGAGTTAGAGAAAATTATTATGAAGGTTAAGTCTATAGAAATGGAGAAAGGTTTCTATTTAGAGGAAGGTAATTTATTCAGAGCAGCAATTATTAAAACTAGCGGTAAAGAAACATACTTATTACTGAGTTTCCATCATATAGTTTTTGATGGCTGGTCTTTATCCAATTTATTGAAGACACTGTCGGTTACGTATAAATACTATGTTGGTAATGAATATTTAAAATTAGATAAATATTTATCTAAAAGAGATAATTATCAAAAATATCTAAAATTTATTGGAGGAATAGAATCTGAGAGCGGGAAAGAATATTGGCTAAACTTGCTTGGGGACTATGATGGTGAATCTGATTTTAAAATTTTGGAGACAAATGAACATACTAGATCATTAAGCGGTAATTTGCGTCACAAAGTTCCCAATCATGTCTACGATAAACTTAAGCTATTGAGTAGTAAGCTATCAGTGACAAGAAATACTATTCTAGAAGTTGTCTGGGGTTTGTTAATTCAAAGGTTTAACTATACTAGTGATGCTGTTTTTGGAAAGGTCGTTTCTGGTAGGAATCTAGAAATAGAGAATATTGGTGAAATTGTTGGAATGTTGATTAATACTATACCAACAAGAATTTCTGTAGAGAACGATGAAACTATTGAAGAGCTTATTTTGAAAAATAAACAACAGGTTTTTCAGGGACAACATTATCAATGCATAAGTCCTTCAGCAATCCAAAAATGGTTAAATAGAAGGACACCACTATTCTCGACTGTATACTCCTATTCAAGTTTTGTTTCAGAGAATCAATTATTTGAATTTGCAGATGGTGTGACCTTACAAGTTTGTGACGGCGTTGAAAATGCTAGCTATGATATATCTTGTATGATACATGATACGGGAGATTATATGGCTTTTCAGATATCATTTGATATTGAAAAATTTTCAGACGATACTATAGAAAACCTCCTCCAAACAATGGAAAATATTTTAGAGTATATTTGTTTTTATCCTGAACATAAAGTGAAGGATATTCAAGTACTAAATCAAGAACAATTGAGAAAGTTATATCTAAAAAACGAAGTTAACCAAAGAGAAATAACTCTTAATAATATTCCTGAAGCTATTAGTCAAAATGCAATACATAATCCAGAAAAAACAGCTATTTTCTATTTAGATGAAAAAATTTCATTTAAGGAGTTGGAATCTAAAAGTAACGCCTTAGCAAATATTTTACTTCAAAATGGTATTCAAACTGAGGACAGAGTAGGTATTTATTTATCGAAGTCACCAATGGTAATAATTAGTATGCTTGCAGTTATGAAAGCGGGAGCTTGCTGTGTAACTATGGATAAAAGTTTACCTTTTGAGAGGGTTTCTTTTCAAATAGAGGATGCAGGAGTTAAAATATTGCTTTCAGATGATGAGAACTTTGGTAGTCTTCAGAATATCAAAATAATTCAGCCTGATCAATGTAATATAAATATTAATTCAGACAAACCAAGAGTTGTTCTGGATAAAAATAATCTTGCTTATGTACTTTATACATCAGGTTCGACAGGAACCCCTAAAGGATCACTGATAGAATATCAAGGATTAATGAATTTATTTGATTATATTGGTGAAAAATATCAATTAAAAGATAATGCTAGAATTTTACAATTTGCTAGTTTATCATTTGATGCATCTGTTCTGGAAATATTTGGTGCTTTAGTAAATAATTCTCAATTAGTTATAGTTCCTGATAATATTCGCAATTCACCCAAAGATATAACGAATCTTATTAATGAAATGCATGTGACTTTTGCTTTGATACCTCCTGTATTGATGCCTTTCTTCAAGCCAGAGGAACTAAAAACATTAAAATATGTTATGAATGCAGGAGATGAAGCAAGTCCTGAAATAGCTAAAATTTGGAGTCAAAAAATGTGTTACATTAATGGTTATGGTCCAAGTGAGGCTTCAATTTGGACCACAGATTGGACAATTTATAAACTTCAGGACGAGTTGAAAAGATGTCCAATTGGTAAACCAATACAAAATGTTAATGTACATATCATGAATAATGGTGTTTTGGTCGGGGATGATATGCCAGGTGAACTATGTATATCGGGGTTGAGTCTTTCACGAGGCTATCTAAACAGAGCTGAATTAAATGAGAAAGTTTTTTTTGAAGACAAGTTAATTTCTCCATCTAGAATATATAGAACTGGAGACTTAGTGAGAAGATTATCTAATGGTAACATTGAATACTTAGGACGTATTGATCGTCAAGTGAAAATAAGAGGTTTTAGAATCGAACTAGGTGAAATTGAGAATCAAATTTTGAATATAACCAGTATTAAACAAGCTGCTTGTTGTGTTGTCAATGATGACAACGACAAACATATTGTTGCATATATAGTTTCAGATAATGATATTTTATCTTCGGAAGTTAAATTATTTTTACAAAAAAAATTACCATATTATATGATTCCAGAGAGAGTTGTCAACATTGATTCACTGCCAACTACTATTAATGGGAAAGTTGATAGAAAGACTTTAGAAAGCTTTGGGTTCCCCAAAATAGAAAAAATGGTAGAGGATTTGAAAATGAGTTCTCAAGAAAGAGAATTTTGTGATGTATTAGAAGACATTCTTAAGATTGTTGTGTCTAACCCTCTTCAGTCTCTATCAAATATTATAAGTGATTCAATTACAGCGATGAGAATTGTTGCGAAATTAAACAAGGTAGGATATACGATTACTTTAAAAGATATACTCAGTGGAAAATCTATCAGAGATTTAAATTTACAGACTAGTGTTGCATCAATTTCCGAGGAATCTATAGAAAAAAAGATAACGGAAGAAAATAAAAGAAGTTTATCAAAACCGTACTTTGTTACTTATAAGCAGGATTTTAAAACTGAAAATAATTATTCAACTTATAAAGCTACAAAAATGCAACAATGGATTAAAAAACAACCTATGATCGTTTCTGGAGCAATCTTTGATATTGAAGGAGATTATGACTATAAAGATATAATTAATTCATTGAAAAAAGTAGTCAAAGAGAACGGTGTTTTAAGAAGTTCTTATGATTATATCAACAATGTTTTAATTATTAAGGAATATTTCTTTGATAAGGATTGGGAAATTCCATTTGTTGATCTGAGCGATAGGTGCGTAGAGGATATTAAATTAATCTATGAAATTGAGCAAAATCGATTCGAAGATAATGGGATTTTTAAAGAAAATGACCATGCCTGTGAATTAGTACTTTTTAAAGAAAACAATACTAAATATCGCATTTATTTGAGAATTCATCATATATTCTGGGATGCTTGTTCAGCTGAAATATTTGAAGAAAGTGTTAAAAAATATTTAGACTTTCCAGACATTAAGTCAGAAAATATACCTTCATATTCAGAATATGCAAAGCTTATAAATTTTACGGAGGAAGCGAAACAACAGATTTTCTCAATAAAAAGTTTTGAGGAAGTAAGTAATCGATACAAGACTGGTTATGTAAAAAATAATTCAAATGTATTTTCTTCAATTACGGTAAGACCTAAGATTGGAAAAGAAGAACTCCTTATAGATAAACTATGGGGAGTAATTGGGCGAACCATACTAGGTTATGGAAAACAATTTAGTATTAATGAAAAATGGCTAAGTAAAATGCCTGCTTTTATACTTTTTAAAGGGAGATGTGGGAAATTGGAAAAGTTCTCTAATACTCTTGGCATGTTTCTAGAGCTAATTCCAGTCATTGTCAAAAACGGGGAGTTAAATGAAATTGATAATTCTTTACGTTTGCAGGTTGAAGAGTATAAAAATTCTAGAAATAGTACAACATTGGATTTTATTAATTTCATTGCTAGTAGTGATTACAAGGAACAAGATGAGTTCAAATATAATCATGTACCTGTAGTTAATTTTTTAGGTATTTATGACTTCTTAGAAGAAAACAATTTTTTCTCAGACATAAAAATGAAACGACTAAAAAAAGGGACAAGTAATAATTCTTTGATAATTTCTATAAAAGAAGAGACTGTACAAGTTGGAATTTATGCTTCTGAAGAAAAAGCTCTCACATTGAAAGCTGATATTGAAAGAGAGAAATAGAAATGGGAAATATTGTTGAAATAAAAGATCTTTTTAAAACAATTAATAAGGAAGAAATTTTGAGTGGTATCAACCTTCAAATTGCTGAAGGAGAAATTTATGGTTTTTTAGGACCAAATGGTGCTGGGAAAACAACGTTAATGAAATGCATGTTATCCTTATCAACTATTTCATCAGGCAGTGTTGAAATTTTTGGAAAAGATTTACAAGAACATAGAGAGGAAATTCTAAGCCAGATTGGTAATATTATTGAAACACCAATTTTTTATGATAATTGCACTGCAAAAGAAATTTTGGAAATTCACGCTCAGTATATGGGGAAAACTATTACTGAATCAGATATAATAAGAGCTTTAAGAATGGTCGGATTAAAAAATACGACTAAAAAAGTAAAAGAGTTTTCGTTAGGAATGAGGCAAAGGCTTGGTTTAGCTCGTGCCTTTCTAACAAAACCTAAATTGTTAATTTTAGATGAGCCAATCAATGGTTTAGATC
>OAVR01000231.1_pt1 | contig 19498 bp, 8 predicted proteins | sample 1476451 | NCBI WGS metagenome assembly OAVR01 (sample SAMEA2580105, study PRJEB22360) | human gut metagenome | biome: human gut; feature: human-associated habitat; material: faeces | place: Denmark | collected 2008/2010 | reverse complement strand
AACAAATATATACATTTTTAATAGATTTTATAAAAGAAAAAGGATATCAACCTACTGTTAGAGAAATTGCTCATGCAGTAAATTTAAAGTCACCAGCTACTGTTTATGAACATTTAGAAATGTTGGAAAAAGATGGACTAATAAAACTTGAAAAAAGAGAACAGAGAGGTAGGAAAAGAAGTATCCATATTATTAATCTAAACCAAAAAATTCAAGAGACTATTAAAAATCAAATTAAAATTTCTAAAAAACAAGAGAATAATTATAATGATATCTTTTCTAAGAAAGTTACTAATGATTATATAGTAACTGTAGATAATATATTACCTAATGATATTATTATTATCGAGAAAGTAAATTTGCTAGAAAAGGATAGTATATGATTATTATTATTTAAAAATCGTATTTTTATAAAAAGAATATTTTCAGATTATGAAAATGTATCTGATACTGATCCTACAGTTTTAGGTAAGGTTATTTGTATATATCTATTAACACAAAAAAGATTATCTCTTTAATAATAGAGATAATCTTTTTTGTATTTAGAATTAACCAAGAATATTATACAATTTAATTATATACTATATTCATAGTAATTATAAATTGGGATGAGAAAATTTATGAAATTATCAGAAGAAGATAAGAAATATATAAAAATTCTTTATAGAAATGGATTAAATGTAAAAGAAATTGAAAAATTATTAAATAATGACTTTTCTAAAGAAGCTATACAAAAACATATATACATTTAAAAGAATTTAGAGAAGAACATAGTATAAACAGATCTTAAATAAAAATAAATTAAAGAAAGATTTTAGGATTATTTTTAATATTTAAATATAGTTATTAAAATAAAAATAAATTGCTACTTATCCACCATATGAAATTGTAAAATAATTTATGCAAACAGCTAGAATTATGTAATTGGACATAACACAAAATTATTGTATCCATACTATGTCTTATTTCAAAAAAGAATTAATAAAAATAACTTGCCAAAAATCTCAATATAATCTCACAATGAAAAAATAATAAAACTGTTAAATATATTTTAATTAGATATTACAAAAGATTATGAGTTTTTTTGAATTACACAAATAGTAAAGAAACATAAAATTGATATAGTTATATTTCAAAATTTAATAAGACCTATTACTGTGATATTAGTATAAATATTAAAATTAAGAAAAATGTTTTAGTTATTTGTATTGCTACTTAGGAATAGTAAAAGATTTTACTTGCTTTAAATGAATTAAAAAACAGGTGAGTTATAGCTTTTGTAAATGGAATAAAGATATTTAAAGAAGCTATAAAAGCCATATATATGAATACTAGTATATAGCTTTTTATTATCAATCAAATTAGAAATTCCAGGAGTAAAAATTCAAAGAATTTAATACTAATAAAAAAACTAGTATATAGTTATTTAAACGAAGTTTAAAGTCTATTAAGTAGAAATAGGGGATATAAATATTTATTTATTATAAAATAATGGGAATATAATAAGAAATAATTAAAATATTTTTTAGTATTCTTGAAATTATTATTTAAGTAGGATATTATATTAATAAATAATAATTATCTAACTATAACTATATTTACAAAACAAAAAGTGAGAGAAAATAAAAATTCTCTCGCTTTTTGTTGTAAAATTTTAATAAATATAGTATAATATTTACAAAATAAATAAATTTTTAATATTTTAATTAAGCTTAATATGCTTAGTATATCCTTTAACTATGTAATATGTTTTATAATTTGATCTTGAATTTTAAATTGCTAAAAGACATATTCAATGTTAAATACAATGAATATTTATGTGAATTATATTATTCGCATAAAATTAAAATAAAAAAATGGGAGGAGGTATATTATTGAGATATGTACCATACAGACAATTCAAGAAAAAGAACATTGTATTAATATATCTTTTTTGCTTGATGTTTTTTCTAAATTCAATAAATATTATTACTTTTGCAAGTTCAACAAATGAAGAAAGTAATAAGACAAGATCAATGAATTTAGGAGGTGTAAGTCAAGATATTGATTTGCAGTCGACTCCTGGTAAGTATCCGCAAGGATCTATTGAGACAGATTCAAATGGGAACCCTATCTCTATTTACTGGATTTATAAAAAGAAAGTAAAAAAACTTTCTTCAAAAGATACTAGTAGCAATCAAAGTGAGCTTTCTGGATTTGCAGAAGACTATTTTACAACGGTTGCAGGAAGTGGGTTAGGAGTCCCGGAGCTTATCAGTGTCAAAAATATTGATACAAATCATAATGTTTCAGTTGACAAAAGCAATACATATGAGGATGATCTGAATGTAAGGGTAATGAGTAGCTTAAAAACAAAAATTGATGTTGCAAATTTAAGCGAAGGTACTTATGAATACATTGTAAAGACACCAATTAATGAACATAGAAGATATTATGTACTAGATGTCAACGCTAGACTTTCTGCCAATTTTTCAAAGGGGCAGAGAATAAACATAAATGGTGACTATCAGACGATGGATGAAGATAAGAAAATGAATTCAGACGGTAGTATAAGAGGTGTTGTAGATAGTAGACACTATAGCGATTTTAAGTATGATGATGATTACCTTCATCCAAATGATGTTATTGATGCAAATGGAACTTATCATGTTGGAAATTATTTAAATACACAGGATGTATTGTGGTATGCTTCTACTATAAATAAATACCATGAAGAAGACAGTAAAAGTTTAAATACAACGTTAGATTCTTCTCAGGAATCTGTGGAATATGATCAGGTGGTTTATGTTTTTTCTCCTTCAGATAATGGATATCAAAAAGTAAAGAGAAGGACAGAAGGAGGAAATATTGTAACAGAAACCTTAAAACCTTCAGATATTTTGGTTGTCAGAAGAAAGGCTTGGATGAATAAAAATAATAACGACAAGGAAAAGGTGGAACATTTTTTTGGTGATGGGACTCAAAAGGCTTCTATAGAGCCTTTTAAGATGAGACCTCATATTTTAAGGGAGTGGACATCGGATGTAACAGATGATAAAAAGACAGATAGTAAATTTAGTATTTCAACACCGACAAGAGAAAATGAGACTAGTGAAGTAACTATTTCTAAGGAAGAGAAAGAAGCATGGGATATAATACCTGTTCGTGATCGTTTCGAAGAAGATAAAGGTGCAAACATTCCATCAAGAGGACAATGGAAACGAATAAAGTGGGAAGTAGATCAAATAGACTTAACTCATGGAATGTATGTAGCTACTAAGATGATTGATTATAAGGCAATGAACTATTTATTTAAAGATGGTTTGTTAAAAGAGTCTATAAAATCTGATGATTCAGATAAACAGGTGTGTGAACGCTATGGGGTTATTGCTATCGGTTCTGACAGCAATAGAAAAAACTCAGATGGTGTTCACGAAGTCGATCCAGTTATTGACATGAACCAGTATGAGTATTACAGAAATCCAAATGATATAAATGATAAAAGTCCCGGTCAGTTTTTTCAAGGGGGAAGTTTATACGGAAGATTTCGTATTCCAGCTAATGCACAGGCAGGAGACAGATTTACTATGGAGATTCCACAAGAAATGATTTTTAATGGACATGTGTATAATGAGAAAGGGTATATTGGTGATATTTATGCAATTCTTGGAGGGGAAAAGAAAAATATTGGTAGAATGTATATTTCATATTCTACGACTAATATTTCAAGTGACGGGGGCTCTTGGGATAAGAGATATTCTACCATTACTTTTGAGTTAAATACAAATGCTACATGGCCAAAGTCTTATGAAGGAAATTTCTTCATTGGTGATGAATTACGAGGATGGGATAAAATTGGAAATCAAAATCCGACTTTTAGAATTAAAACTATTAATAATAATTTTGTTCCTGAATCAGAACTTAGTAAGTTTATTGTTAAGCAAGGATTTGTTGTAGGACCGGATCTTGTAGATCCTTCATATCCATTCAAAGAACAGATAGTTAATAAGCAGGTAGACGTTAAAACGGAGTATTTTGACAGTGGTGGAAGAGTTGATGATGATTGCCAGAAAAAATTAGAACCAGTTAGAACAAATATTAGAGGTTACTTTGTCAATCCTTATATCAATAAGCAGAATGGACTGATGAGAAAATTTGTTTTAGATGAAGGAATAGATGATGAAACAGGAAAGAAATATATAACTTATCGACTAATATTTAATGGTGGACTTTTAGGTGCACCGCTCGAGGTTTCAAAAGATATGTATTTCTTTGACTATATGCCTCAAGGTGTAGAGCTTCTTCATGGAAACAACCAGGAAGGTATCAATAAAAGCGTAAAAGTATGGATATCAGGATATGGAAATATAGCAGGAACAACAAATAATGGGGATCCATATCTAAATCTTGATGCAACTGCATTCCCACAAGGAAGCAAAGCACAAAGTAAAGTCGATGTCCGAATCACAGATATCAATCCTGACTATATAAGTAAAGACTTAAATTTACCTCAGATAAGAGATAATGACGGAAATGTCGTTCCTATGGGACATAAGTTGTCAATACAGGTTTGGAATGCAGCGCCTTATAATGATAACAATAATGATAACAGTAAAGGCTATGTGGTGATTGCTGATGTTAAGATGCTGAGAGGAAAAACTTTTGGTGGGCAGTTCATCAATCTTATGAGTTCTCAGCAGGCTGAAAAAAAAGGTTCCCCATCTAAAGTCAGAGTTTTATACTATTCACCTGGATATGCAGGTGGTTTAGGAGTGAGCGAAAAAACGACAGCTAGCTTTTCATTTAAAAAGAAAATAGAAGAAAATGGTTCTAATCGAAGTCCTAATGAAAATGAAGTTTTTACTTTTAATCTTTCAAAAGTAGGAGACTCTTCTTTTAGACAGACCAAAAAAAATAATGGAGAACTTGTTCATTTTAGTGGACTTGAAAACGGCATTTATAAATTGACAGAGGATTACAGTAAAGAAGGTTATGGAATGAGTCCTTCATCAGAAATCGAAGTAAAAGTAGAAAATGGTAATGTGATCTTTAATGGACAAGCATATGACAGTAATTCACCGCCAGAAGTCATAAATAAGAAAAAACCATTACTAAAGATTATTAAAAGAGATAAAGATACTCATGCTCTTTTAAACGGTTATCAGATTTCATTACAGAAGATAAATAGTGTAGGTTTGCCAATTGGAGCTAAGAAGCTATTGGGTTCTATGTCAAATACAGATCCAGGAGCAACGATAATTCTACCTTATGCTGATGGTATTGATTTTGGGAAATATATACTTATAGAGGAAAAGGCGCCAAGTGGTTACTCAAAAGAGACTGTTGATTATGGTGATGGTCATGAAGATAAAGTTTATTATCTTGATGTAGATAAAAATGGAACAGTAGGTTTAAATGAAAGTGGAAATTTTTTAGGTAATTATAAGACATTGACTAAGGATTCCACAGGTGCTTATGTTCTTTGGATTGACAACAAGAAAAATGAACCTCCTAAGCCACCAGAGATAAAGACAGAACTTACGCTTTTAAAGAGAGACTTAAAGACACAGATTCCATTAGCCGGTGCAGGTTTTACCGTTTATACAAATGAATCTGCTACAAATGTGGATACTTCTGTTACAGGATTGGAAGAAGAAACAGGTGAGGATGGCAGACTAACTATATCTAATCTTGTATCTGGTCATACCTATTATATGAAAGAGACAAAAGTTCCTGATTCTTACAATCAAACCGCAGGAAGTATTGTTTATAAGATTGTGGTAGAAGAAGATGGAAGAGTTATTGTTAAAAAAGGAAATAGTGTTATTTATAAATCTGATTACGATAAAGTTCTTAAGATTGATAATGAAAAAGGATCTGCCAATTTTAAGATTTGGAAGTATGTAACTATTGATGACGAGAAACATCCAAGAGAAGGTGCAGTCTTTACTCTTTATACAGATGATAAAGCGCAAACACCGGTACAGTTAAATGGGAAAAATATTGAAGCTGTATCAGGATTAGATGGGATTGCCATATTTAAAGGACTTCCTTTATCATCAACATATTATATGAAAGAAACAAAAGCTCCAGAAAATGCGGTTAAGTCAGATAAAATTTATCGCATTGTAATTGACGATACAGGTAGTGTAACGATTTATGATGGTTCTACATCTAATAAAGTTGATGATGAAAATATAGAATTTAATGGTACACAAAAGGTGAAATTAAAAGTTGAGAATCAGTTGCTTCAAAAAATTTCAACAAAAATTTTTATAAAAAAAGCAGATAAGACAGAAGTTAGAAATCGTGTGAATCAAATTCGTTATGGTAACGTAGAAGGAAGAAATGATACAAATATTATGCTTACATCAGACTTTTATCCTGAGTATACTATAAATGATTTATATGGATATCAGAATGCTGGCATTACAACCAATATTAAAAGTCTTAATGCTACCTTTGAAATTTTAAAAGGAGATAAAACGCCATTTAATCCAGCAAAAATTTCAAGTACTAATCTTACGAATAAGTGGGGGAATATGCCAGTTATTAGAATTGATTCAGGGTATGAAACTGGAAATAATTATGCTGAATTTGAATTACCTGATGGAGATTACTGGATTAGAGAAGTGACTCCGCCTAATGGTTATTCAGATAGTAATAAAGCATCAGATATTCATATTAAATTATCATCAAAATTTGGTTCCCTTTCATTTGTTAATACAGAAACAGGTAATCCTATTAGCCAGTCAGATACAGTTGGAAAACCTGATATGGATGGTATTTATGATGGATACTATATATTTGGATATAATTTCCCAAATAATTTCAGTTCCTTGTCTGATGATGATAAGCAAGGTATTGCGATTAATGGTACAGTAAATACACTTTTAATTACGAATGCTAAAGGCAGTAATTTGACAGTGGAAAAGAAAAATGAAGCAAACAATCCGTTGAGGGGGGCAATATTTAAGTTAGATGATGGAGCAGAGAATACAGGAAATATTGATGATACATCTAAATTTGATTTTTTAGGTGTGACACCAGGTTATCATACAATTACAGAAGTTCGTGCACCATTTGGTGTGAGCCCTTTGAAAAATGCTGTTACTTTCTATAAAACAGATTTTGGTAAAATTGTATTACCAGCTAAAAGGTTTAGCGAGGAAGAAAAAAATGAGGTAGAGAAACAAAGCAGAGAGATTAGAAATAATTATACAGAAGAATTAAAAGAATTATATGAGAACTATATCTGGGTAAAAGATAATCTTAATGATGATGTAGAAACTCGCTTAGCTAAAGAAAGTTATTATAGAAAAATAATTGAAATGGAAGATAAGATTTCAAGGCTTTATGAAGATGACAGTGAAAAAGTTCAGGAATCAAAAAAACTGATTACAGTAGTCTACGAAAAAGACAATGATGGTAAAATTAAATTGGATGAAAATGGGAATATAGCTAAAGCCAGTATTCTAGTGAGAAATATGGATATTCCAATTACAAGTTTTATTATTGACAATGTACAATATATTATTATTATATGTGGTTGTACTATATTTATAACATTTACTTGCTTAAGATACTTAAAATATAAAAAAAGGAAAGATAGTAAAGATGATATTATATAAAGTATTATAATATTATCAGTATTGCTTTTAGTATAGATAAAAAAGGAGTGGTGCAGGCTATAAAAATAAAAAAAATAGGTATATATCTATTCAGGAGTTTTTAAATTATTCTATATGCTCCTGAATAGATAGAATAAAAAATAATTTAAATTAGAAAGGAAGAAAGAAAATGAGAAAAAAGAGAAAATTAAAATTGAGAGCTGTATTTTTAGCGTTTGCCATGATTCTAAGTATATCTACAGGATCTATAAGTGTATTCGCTGAAGAGGGTGGAGGAGCCACTGACTATAAGATTACAGGAACTGAAGCACAACCGGCAACGATTAAACTTAAGAAGACATTAATTGCAGATAAAGGTGTGAACCTGCCAAATCTTACTTTTAATTTTACTGCAACTAAAAAATCAGTTAATGATGTAGTTGTTAATGATCCACAAAATGATACTACAATGCCATCTATTACTTTTAATGGCTCAACGTTTAGTAACCAAGATGATATAAATGATTCTAATTTTAATGCTCAAGATAAAGTATATAAAATTACAAAGGAGCAAGATGTAAATCTTACAGGATTTACTCATGCTGGTAAATATGAATGGATTATTGCTGAAACTAAAGATAATCAACAAAATGTAAAATACGATACTAACACATATACTTTGACAGCTTATGTTGCAAATAATGCAGCAGGTAATGGATATTTTGTTAAGACAATTACCGTAAAGAATAATAAAGGCGATAAGGTGGAAAATTTAGAATTTGTAAACAAGTATGTAAAAAATAATGGAAGTTTGGTTATTTCTAAGATTCTTGCTGATTCAAATAAAGCAGATACAGGAGCAAATAAACACACTGAAAATTTTAATGATAAATCAAAAGAATTTAGTTTTACTATTAACTTAATAAAACCTAATAGTGCAGATGAAAATTTAACAAAAGTAACAGCTACTTATCATAAGCAGGATGGACAAACTGAAAATAAAGATATTAACTTTGGACAAGATCAAAATTTCACATTAAAAGATGGTGAAAAACTTGAATTTGATCACAATCTTCCTATTGGAACAACATACACTGTAAAAGAAAATGCTGTAGAAAATTACACACCATCAGCAAAGGTTACACAAAATGGAACAGTTTTAACATTTGATGCTAAACAAGTAAAAGAGGGTAGTAAAAATACTGAACTTAATGCAGCAGATGGTGCTAATAAAGACGATGTTAATTATGAAAATAAATTATACATAGGTGAAGGCGAAAATAAAGTAGAATTTATAAATAATTATGATTTTATCGTTTTAACAGGTATTGTTATGAACAACCTTCCATTTATCTTAATGGTTGTTGTAGCTGTTCTAGGATTTGGTATATATGCAATTGCAAAGGGAAGAAGATATAGCCATTAATAGATAGAACTATAAAAGTATTTTATCTAAATATTTGAAATAATTATCAGCTTAGAGATGAAACTCATAAGTAGATAGACTCTCTAGGCTGATATTTTTAGAAAAGGAGGTAGGATAGTATAGCGAGACTAAACATAAAAGAAAATGAAGAAGGTTCTCTTAATAAGACTGGAGCACAGCGAGAAAAAGAAAATGTAAAAATAAGAAAAAAAACAGGGCTAAAAGATGATATCTTTTTTCTTATCTTTAAGATTTTTCTGTTTTTAATACTTTTTGGTTTTATGTTTTTCTTTGTCTTTGGTATTGAAAGAAGCAATGATTATACCATGTATCCTTCTGTAAAAGATGGAGATCTAGCTTTATACTACCGCCTTCAAAAAGATTTTTCGGCAGGAGATGTTGTCATTATAAAAAAGGACGGAAAGGAAGAAATCAGACGTATTATCGCAGTTCCCGGCGATACAGTGGATATTACAAGAGATGGGCTTAAAATAAACGGGTACCTTCAGCAGGAAAATAGCATTTATGCAGAAACACTACCTTATGTAGAGGGAATTAGGTTCCCAGTGATTGTTGGAAAGGATAATTATTTTGTGCTTGCAGATGCAAGATTAAATACAAGAGATAGCCGTATATATGGTACTGTTAAAAAAGAAGAGATCAAAGGAGTTGTAATGACGTTGATTAGAAGGAGAGGTATTTAATGTCTTATAGAAAAAGTGACTTTATTAGCTTAGGCAGAGAGCGAAAAATTGTCCTAATTCTAGATAAAATTGTCAATTTTTTTATTCTTATTTCTTTGATTCCGGTTCTTTTATATGGTTTTTATGGTATCTGGGATGCTAGACAGGTTTATAGTAGTGCTGATTCTGAAAAATATGAGACTTATCGTCCGACAGAAAATGACCTTTCATTTGATGAACTTAGAAAAATCAATCCTGAGGTTTTTGGATGGTTGACATTAAAAGATACACATATTGATTATCCGCTAGTACATTCAGATAACAACAGTAAGTATGTCAATACTGATGTAAAAGGAAATTTTTCATTATCCGGTAGTATCTTTTTGGATTATAGAAATAAAAAGGATTTTTCAGATCTTAACAATGTGATTTATGGTCATCATATGGAGAAAAAGACCATGTTTGGCGAGTTGGAAGAATTTAAGGATAGAGCTTATTTTGACGTTCATAAAGAAGGGGAAATTTATTATAGTGGAGAATGGCATAAGGTGGAGTTTTTTGCATTTTTACAGGCAGATGCATATGATCCATATTTATATGATGTTTCTTTAAGTGGAAAGAAACATCAAGAGGAATATCTTCAGTATATCAAAGCACACTCATTGCAGTATCGTCAAATAAAGTTTAAGAAGGAAGAGCATCTTCTTGTTTTATCAACATGTACATCTGATTCAACTAATGGAAGACATCTATTAGTTGGTAGAATTACAGAAACCTTACAAAAAAGTAGTAAAGGAGAAAAGTGAGGATGAAACGAAAAAGGATAATATACTTTTTTTCCTTATTCCTATTTTTCTTTTTCCTCATCAATCCACATATACAGGCTTATGCTATGGAAACAAAGATTAACGTTTTTGTTCCAGTTCACCAGGAAATAGAGGTTAATGGACAAAGACCAGAGAAGTTAAATACATCTGTCAATTATATACTAAAAAGAAAAAATCCAGACTACCCTATGCCAAAGCTTGATAAAGGGGATGAATACAGTTTTGAGATTGAAGGAGAAAATGACAGTAATACGCTTAATTTTAGTTTTACTCATGCAGGAGTCTACGAATATGAAATATGGACAAAAACTAAGGATGAAGGAAATTATCAGTACGATAAGACTGTTTATACACTTCATATCTATGTTTCAAATGATAAAAAAGGTGGATTAAATAGCCAAATTACAGTAGAAGAAGGAAAAGGATTTAAGAGTACAGAATTAAAGTTTTATCATACCTACAAAGGACAGCCAAAACCCAAGATTCCGATTTTTGGAGAACTTCCTTATACAGGAGATACAACAAAAGTTTATTTGTGGATGGCAGTAGGAAGCGTTTCACTTCTTTTATGCTTTTTACTGATAAAGAAAAAGCATAAAAGAAAATATAATGAGGCTCCTCATAAGGAAGAAGATAAAAGGGAATAAGAAATAAAGGACAGTTTTATATGAAAGTATCAAAAGCTGTCCTTTTTGCATACTGAATATGAGTATATTGTATAAAGTTAAGGTATCTATTTTAGTTGAGATTATCAGTCATTAAAAGAAATAGGAGAAATTTTTATTTTTAAAATAGTTGATGGAGAATAGATAAGAAAAAAGTTAAAAGGGGGAGTGTGTTTGAAAAGAGACAAAATACGAAAAATTTTTATATTTACTTGTTTGGTAGTATTTGTATTTTCAGCTTTTCAGGTTATAAAAATAATTGAAAATGGAAAGAGGGAAGAAAATAACTTCGAAAAGCTTAGAATTGATATAAAAAGTGATGAAGAAAAAGCAGGCAATAAAAGAAATAGTGAAGAAAAACTAAATATGCTTTTCAATCAGAATCAGGATTTTATTGCATGGATTTCTATAGAAGATACACCGATTGACTATCCGGTGATGAGTACACCTAATGATCCAAATTATTATTTAAGAAGGAACTTTCATAAAGAGTATGCCATTAGTGGGACATTTTTTATAGGGGATGGATTAAAACCGGACAGTCAGTCATTTGTAGTATATGGTCATAATATGCAAAATAACAAAATGTTTGGTACTCTTGATAATTATGAAGACAAGACATATATGGAAGAACATAAGTATATAGAGCTTAAAACATTAAAAGATGACAGAAGATATGAAGTTATTGCAGCTTTTTATACAAATATTGAAACAAGTGATTTTAAGTATTTTAACTTCTGTGGAAATCCTTCTAGAGAAGATTTCGAAAAGTACATAAAAAATCTTTCAAATGTATCATTATATGGGAAAGTAGATAATATAACTCATGAAGATCAGATTATGATGCTATCGACATGTAGTGATACATCTGGACCCGAAAGATTTGTAGTAGTAGCAAAGAGAATAATCAATTAAGAATTTGAAAAATAAATTTATGTTAGTTATTCAAGGGATTAAAAGAAAGATGAAAATATAACGTCTAAAAGTCTTGTGATAGGTTTAGGCAAAGAATATCTATTTTAATAAATAATAAGTTTGCTGGAGAAAGGTAACTAAAAAAATATTAAAATGTTTATCAACTTAGGTGTGATAATTTATTATTAGGATAATAAAGGTTAAAATATTTTTATACAGAAGCATATCTTATTTAATAAAATAGTTCAAGAAAATGAAAACTTTCATAAATTTATTAGTGGTGTTTCGTCTGATTCTATTTGTCAGTGTTATGATTATAGGAATGATTGATTAAAGTAAGAGATGAAGAAAGAAGTCATGGTATTAGATTAAAATTATTTTGATATTTAGATGTTTGGATAGAAAAAAATCTAATTATGAAATTTGATATGAAAGCGTTCAATCATATATTTTATGAGACTATATATAGTATGGGTACAATTGAAAATGAATATTTAAAAATTATAAAATAGAAACAATAAAATTAGAAAAGAAGGGATGTTTACTAATTGAAAAAAAACAATAATGAAAAAGTCTTGAGATATTCCATTCGAAAACTTACTGTTGGAGTGGTTTCTATTGTTGTAGGAAGCTTGTTTTTCTTGGGTGTGCCACAGATACAAGCATCTGAGCTTCCACAGGAAATTAGGCAAGAACAAAAAATAATGCTCAAATATGAGTATATATTAGAAAATGACCTCACCAATGAGGAAAGAGATACTTTAATCAAAGGACTTCCAAAAGATTATAAAGACGGAGATGTCTATTACATGATCTACCGTCCGATTATAAATCAAAAACATGCTTCACTCCCTCAAACAGGAGATTCTTCTTTAAACACTGGATACCTTTTTGGTCTTATGGGGGTATCTTTACTTGTAGCGATAGTAGCAAGAAAGAAAAAGAAAGGTAAAAAAATGTTATCCATACTTCTTATTACAAGTATGGGGACAAGTGTACTCTATCCGGTTGAGGGCGTTTATGCCGCTTCTAAATTTGAACCATTTTCTCAGATTGTGACGACATTAGATGGAGGAGAACTGCCTTCTCCAATTGAAATTGAAGGTTATACGTATATTGGCTATATCAAGAAAAAAGATAGTTTTAAAGAGAAAGTTCCTGATATATCTAAAAATGAACAGGATATATCAAATGTTGAAAATAATGTTACAACTACTGAGAATATGCTTAAAGATGATCAAAAGGAAGTAAAAGAAAAAAAGCCATCTACTATTTTGACACTAGAAAAAGATAAAAACCAGAATACTGTTATAAGTTATAAGGAAGAGATAAAGACTGTAGAGATTCCTTTTGAGGTACAGTATGTTGAAAATGATGCCTTACAGGATGATGAACAGATTGTAAAACAGGAAGGAGAAAAGGGCTTAGAGACTACAGTTTACCGAATAAAACTGCTAGACGGTAAAGAGGTAGACCGTGTTGTTTCAAGAATAAATCGTAAAGAGGCTGTTTCTCGTATTGTTGAAATCGGGAAAAACCAAAAAAATCAGCCATCTGTTACTTACCAAGTTATCAACCATCAGGAGCCAATACCTTTTAAAACAGAGTATATAAATGATGATACGATTTTAAAGGGTGAAAGAAAAATAATTAAAGAAGGAATTGACGGTCAGCTTTCTATTACCTATCGTATACGAAATGAAAACGGAACAGAAGTCTCAAGAGAAGAGATAGAAAGACACGAAAACCATCCGATTAATCAGGTTGTTGCAATTGGTGTTTTAGAAGAATCGGTGCCGGTTTCTTATCCTACTGTAGAAGAGAAGCCCACAGCTGTTATTACACAAGAAAATAAAGTTGTTAATGTAGAGATTCCATTTGAGACAGAGTATGAAAACAATCCAAATCTTTCTCATGGAACATTTGGAAGAGAAATAAAAGCGGGTGTTAAAGGGAATGAGGAGCTGACTTATCAGGTAACTTATGTAGACGGTAGGGAAGTGAAAAGAGAACTGATTTCTACCAATAGAACAGAACCTGTTAATCGAATACTAGAAAGAGGTACAGGAATTTCTGATATTATTGTTGAAAAAAGAGTGGAAGAAGTTCCTTTTGAAACAGAAATTATAGAAGATGATACCCTTCCTCAGGGGACAGAGATGATTGAACAGGAAGGAAGTGTAGGAAGAGACTTAATTACCATTACAACGACCACCTTAAATGGTCAGCCAAACGGTGAACCTGTTGAGGAAAGGATAAGAGAGGTAGAACCTGTAAAAAGAGTGATTCGCCGTGGTGTTAAGGTACCTGAAACACCTGAGATAACAGAGAAAACAACAAGAACGAATGTAATAAAGGAATTTAAAACTGAGTATATAGACGATGATACTATGTGGGCAGATGATCCAGAGGTTACCATTAGAGAGGGTCAAAACAAAACTGAAACAATTGAAACAACTGTTACAAAACGAAATGGAGAAATTTTAAGTAGCACAGAAAAAGTCATAGCAACAACAGATCTTATCAATGCACAGATAAGACGTGGGACAAAAACTTTTGAGCTTCGTCAAAGAAAGGAAACAGAAGATATTTCTTTTAAAGAACAGGTAGAGATAGATGAAAATCGATTTATTGACGAAGAAATTATCAAAGTTCCTGGTGTGAAAGGTATTCAGGAACATATTGTTACAGAAAAAGTAAATCGTCAGGGAGAAGTCATGGAAACATATGTATCAGATCCGGTTGTAGTAAAGGAACCGATTGATCAGGTGATTGTAAGAGGTACTAAAGAAAGAGAAACTGCCGTTCCGGTAATTTCCATTGTAGATATTGAGAAAGATGAAAAAAATCATCAAGCGACCATTACTTATTCTCTGGAAGATTCAAGCAGTATATATACTTCTGCTAAGGCAAAATTATATGATGAAGAGAATAATTTATTACAGGAGTTTTCACTTCAAAAATCAGGGGAAGCTATTTTGCCTCTACAGCTGACAGGGCTTGATTACTACAAGAAATATATTTTAAAAACAGAAGTAAGTTATCAGCCAAATAACTTTCAAAATCCTTTAACCAAACTACAGGATGAGACAAGAGAGCTTGAACTAATCTTTAAGAAGATAGAGTTAAAAGATATTGATTCAGTTGGTCTTTATCGTATAAACGGTTTGGAAGAAAAGAGGATTCTTTCTTTAGATCGTGTAGAGGATTTATCCAATTATCTTGTAAAGATAAAATCAGACAAGTATAAAGAAATAATTTTACCTGTTTATTCCATTATTGAAGCTAAAAAAGATGGTCAAAGTGTCTATAAGGTGACTGTTGCTTTCGATGAATTAGTCCAGGATGAAAAGGGAAATTATGTAGACCATTATTCTTTCTATTTAGCAAAACCAAGTCTGATGGAAGGGGTTTATACATCCTTTAAAGGATTAGTTGATGCGATAAAAGAAAACCCTACCGGTCGTTTTATTTTAGGTGCGGATGTAACCGCAGATGAAATTGATCATTTTGATTTAACGCCTTCTTATGTAAGAGGAGAGTTCAGCGGAACACTACTTGGTGAACATCAGGGAAGACGATATGCTATTTACAATTTAAGACATCCTTTATTTGAGTCTTTAAAAAATGCAACAGTAGAGGAGCTTGACTTAAAAGAAGTGAATATCAATTCTAAGTTTGAAGAAGTTGGTGCACTGGCTAAAAAGGTACAAAAGAGCGTGATTAAAAATATGGCCATTAGTGGGAATGTTAGTGGTGCATTTAATGTTGCCGGAGTACTGGCAAGAGCTCTTCAAGGAACGGTAATTGAAAATACGAACTTTATAGGTGCTGTTTCATCAAGGAAACAAGGTTATGGCGAAAATATTGTAGGCGGTATTGCAGGGCTTGTGATGGGAAATGGTGTGGAAATTAAAAATAGCAGGGCAAATGTCAATATCTATACAAAGGGAAATGACGCAAATCACAGAACTGGTGGACTTGTTGGAATATTAAAAGATAACGCACTTCTTAAAGACAGCTATGTTGAAGGAAGAATATTTAGTGAAGGGAAAAGCGGTCAAACTGGAGGTGCTGTAGGCTCAACATGGCCGAACGGACGTATTCAAAATGTCATCAGTGCGGTTGATGTGACAAACGGCAAGTTATTCTTTGGAGATGAAGGCTATAAGCAAGCAAATATCAAAGAAGCTTATGTGGTTTCAAATGAAAGTAAGGGACAAAATGATCCATGGCCGACAGAAATCTCAAAAGAAGCTGCTATTGAAAAAGTAAGGGAAATGAATATTACATCAACCACAGAAGACTCTGGACGATTTGTAGAAGGGAACAGATACGAGGTAAACTACTTAATTATAAGAGATTCAAAAGCAGAAAGAAAGACTGCTTATGAAAACATGGAAAAGCTACTTCCGTTTTATAATAAAGAGCTTATTGTTTATTACGGCAATAAGATGGATCCCGGTGATAAGCTATATCAGACACCAATCATAGATGTGGTACCGATGCATGATAATAAGTTTGTTACAGATGTACATAAAGACCGTCAGAATATCAATAAGCTGATGATTCATTATGCAGATAATAAAGTAGACTATGTAAATCTGAAGTATAAAGAGGACTTTGTAAATCATCAGATTGCAGAGTATGAGATTGCAGACACTGGGCTTATTTATACTCCGGAACAGTTTTTATCGTCTTATACAAATATCATAACTTCTTTAAGAGATGAATTAATAGGCGTGTCTTTTGATTCTTCTTCCGTTCGAAGTGTTGTTGGACTCTCAGCAGATACGAATAGAGATAAGCTGTCTTACTTACATTTACAGCCTTCTTTTGAAGAGATTAAAGAGAATATAGATATCTATCTTAGAAAAGTTCTGACAATGGATAAATCTATAAATACCATGGGTGAAGTTGTTGAAAATCAAATCATTCAAAAGATTAGAAATAATAAGGAAGCATTCTTATTAGGTCTTAGCTATTTAAACCGTTGGTATGATATCAATTATGACAGTATCAATACAAAGGATTTGACAGTATACAAGATGGATTTCTTTGGAAATTCAAACGCATCTGTACTGGATACAGTAATTCAGATTGGAAAGATTGGTTATAATGACCTTCATGCAAAATCTAATGTAGGAACATTTTCAAAAATACTGAACACTTCAATTGGAAAGAAAGATTTGTTTGAGTTTTTAGAGGCTTACAGAGAGCTTTTCCTTCCGGACAAAGGAAACAACAAGTGGCTAATAGAAAACAGCAAAGCTTATATTAAGGAGATGGAGTCTGGTGTTGAAGAAGTACTTCAAAAGCAAAAGGAAGCATACGGAAAGAGAGACAATAAATATTCTGTTGGTGTATATGATAAGATAACATCAGGTGATTGGCCGCACAAAAATATGCTTCTTCCACTTCTTACGATGTCACAGGAACATTTATTCGTGATTTCAACAATGAACACTATTTCCTTTGGTGGATATGAACGATACAGAGATAAAAAGGATGTGACCTTTGACCTTGTAACATATGTTAGAGGAAAGGTAGATGAAGCTGCTGTATGGCAAAGAGATCATGCGGATTTCTGGTATAAGATGATTGGAGAAGCCTATAAAGACCGTATGTATCGAAGTGTACCGAATTTTGATGGCTTTTACTACAAGGATGAAAATGGGCAGTCTACATGGAGAAATCTAGATGATGCTTCACTTTCTATACAGGAATTTTTCAGTCCAATAAGTAAGTACTATGATGCCAATGGCTCAGGAGCTTATGCGACAGGAAATCTTACGCATTTTGTAGTTGATCGTATGCTTGATCAGTACGGTATGTCCGTTTTCACACATGAGATGGTTCACAACTCAGATGGTAATGTGTATTTTGAGGGTCATGGAAGAAGAGAAGGACAAGGTGCAGAGCTTTTTGCCTTAGGACTTTTACAGGCAACAAATGGCATTCATTCTGAATCAATTGGTATTAATACTTTCCTTACGAAAGAAAAGGATACACTAATGCGTCTTCATACGGCAACACCTGTAGAACGCTTCAAGACAGTAGAAGACTTAAATGAATATATTCATGGCATGTTTGATGTTCTTTATACATTAGACTATCTAGAAGCCAATGCAACATTAAAGCAAAGTGCAGATGTCAAGAAAAAATGGCTTCGTAAAATAGAAAACTATTATGTAAAAGACAAGGATCAAAAAGATACCCATGCCGGAAATCGTATTCGCCGCTTAACTGATGATGAGGTAGCTTCTTTGAATACGCTAGATGACTTGATTGAACAGGATATCATTAACCGTAGAAATTACAGAGATAATGAAACATTCATCCGAAATGGATATTACACTGTGAGTATGTTCTCACCAATTTATGCGGCACTTGATAATCCAAATGGTTCACCAGGAGATATTATGTTTAGAAGAATGGCTTATGAACTGATGGCAGCTAAGGGATATCATGAAGGATTTTTACCTTATGTATCTAGTATGCTTGCTCAAATGGCGCTTCAGGGAGGATCGAAGACATGGTCTTGGTGGAGTAATCGTTATGTAGGCTTGATCACAGATAAGCATGTATTAGATTATGTCTTTAAAGGAGAGTATGATTCATGGGATGCATTTAAAAAAGCAATGTTTAAGGAAAGAGAGGATAAATTAAATCTTATCAAACCTGTAACTATTAAATACGATCTTGGAAGAGTCAACAGCACAAAAGAAGTTACGATTTCTTCCTATAAGCAGATGCAGGATTTGATGAATCAAGCAATAGAGTACGATATTAAAAATATTGACAGAGCGACAGCAGATGCAAATGCAAGTTGGGTTAATACATTAAAGAAAAAGATTTATAATGCTTACTTGATGGATACAGATGATTTTAAGTTATCTATCTTTCGCGAAAATTAAAGGGGTGCAAAAAAGTATCATATAAAGTGCAAACCCAAAAAAGACTGATTGGAAGGTTTATAAGTCTTTCTTTTGCAAGATAGAGGTATTAATGAAATGAACAGCTTTTAAGTATAACCTTGAGCAAAATTTTATGTGCTGGGTGTTATATGAAAATTAGTAATAAGGGTATTGGTTATTCTAATCTAAAAGGAAGTGATGTCTGAATTAGAAGAATACAGTTAGAGATGAATTAAATAAGCACTTTTTAAGCAGACTTTACTTATATATATAGAAAACAATTTTTGAACCTATTATAATGGAAAATGATTAGTTTATTTAAACATACCCTGATATATGAACTGAGCCCAATTAAGTAGAAAAGGTCTTAGTTTCTAAGCCGCACACCTAAATTCAATTGGTGTGCGGTTATTTAGTTTATCCTGAAATCTTTCAGTATTATACCAATGAATATACTCGGCTATAGAGTCGGATAA
>OAVR01000221.1_pt1 | contig 20696 bp, 24 predicted proteins | sample 1476451 | NCBI WGS metagenome assembly OAVR01 (sample SAMEA2580105, study PRJEB22360) | human gut metagenome | biome: human gut; feature: human-associated habitat; material: faeces | place: Denmark | collected 2008/2010 | reverse complement strand
ACAGAGGTTTTTCAACAAACTGAAAAAAGAATAACATTTCTGTTATTCTTTTTACAGACTGCTGACAAAGTGTTAGTAGTCTTTAATTTTATACAAATATGTAATATAATTAAAAATATATTAATTTATTACATAGAGGTTTTATAAATGATAAACGAAAGAAGAGAAGCACAAAATGAAATGGAAGTGGTTATGCTAGAACAATTAGTTCCGCAAGACCATTTATTAAGAAAAATAGATAAATATATAGATTTTTCATTTATTAGAGATTTAACTAGAGATTTGTATTGTCATACAAATGGTCGACCAGCAGTTGATCCTGTAGTTTTATTTAAGATGCTATTTATAGGATATCTTTATGGCATACGCTCCGAAAGGCAACTAGTTAAAGATATAGAAGTAAACTTAGCATATAGATGGTTTTTAGGATATTCTATTACGGAAAAAATTCCAGATTCATCTACAATAAGTCAAAATAGAATTAGAAGATTTAAAGATACTGATATTCCACAAAAAATATTCGATAATATAGTTATTCAGGCTATGGAAAAAGGATTAGTTGGTGGTAAAATTCTTTACTCTGATTCAACACATATAAAAGCTAATGCTAATAAGCGTAAGTTTGAAAAAGTTGAAGTTCAAGTAACACCTAAAGAATATATAGAACAATTAGATATTGATGTAAATTTAGATAGGGAAAATCATAATAAAAAGCCTTTAAAGCCAAGAAAACCAAAAGAAGAAACAAAAGAAATTAAGAAAAGTACTACAGATCCAGATAGTGGCTATATGATGAGAGATAATAAGCCAGAAGGATTCTTTTATCTAGATCACAGAACTGTAGATAGTAAAAACAATATAATTATGGATGTACATGTTACCCCTGGTAACGTCAGCGATAGCGAGCCAATACTAAAAAGGATAGATAGAATTGAAGAAACATTTAATATAAAACCTAAGTATCTTGGGTTAGATGCAGGATATTCAACTAATCCTATTTTTAAAGGAATAACAGATAGAGATATAATACCAGTTATTGCATATAGACGTTCTCCTCACAAAAAAGGAATGTATACAAAGAATAAATATATATATGATTATGATAAAGACATATATATTTGTCCAAATAATGTTGCTTTAATATATAAAACAACGACTCGCGAAGGCTATAAAGAATATAGATGTTTTGAAGAAATATGTATGTGTTGTCCTCATAAAGATAAGTGTCTTGGAGAAAAATCTAAATATAAAATAATTAGAAGACATGTTTGGGAAAATCACAAAGACGATAATAAAAATTTTCTTAGAACCGAGAAGGGAAAAGGAATTTATGATAGAAGAAAAGAGACAGTTGAGCGAAGCTTCGCAGATTCAAAAAATCTGCATGGGCTTCGCTATGCTCGCTTCCGCGGACGCGAAAAAGTTTCAGAGCAATGCCTGCTAACTGCAGCAGTGCAGAATATGAAGAAGATAGCAACAAGACTATCTTTGTTATTTTCATATTATATTATTAAATTTGATAATATTTTTAATATTAAATTTTATCCACAACTAATAATAGAAAAACCCTCTGTTTTTAAACAGGGGGTTTTTCAACAAACTGAAATACACATAATAATACTTATTATGTGTATTGGTATATTGTATATTTTTTCTATTAGATTAATATTTCTCCACTTCCCTACGAAATGCGGACTTAAATTCTAAGTTCAATCTTCGATTTCACTAAGAATTTAATGTCTCCTTGATAAGTAGAGCTACGTTCTCAGCAGTAAGATGTTACAAATCACTCACTTCATTCGCTCTTTGACATCTTTTGCATGGAACGTGCTAAATACTTATCTTCGTCACTATCGTTCCTTGATAAGTAAAGCTACGTTCTCAACGGTATTGCCAAAGACCCACAAAGCTCCGGACACCTATATTAACATAACCGTAGCCTTTGGTCATGAGGATGGAATGATACCATTAGATACTGTGGACACTATTCATAATAGACTTTTATCTAATAATATAGCCCAAAAAGCAGAAGCATACAAGCCAAAACCACGAACTACTTACAAAATGATTAGCGAATATATTGATGAAAAATATAGTTTCAAAGTCCATACAGCATATATTGCCGAGGTGAAACGTAGTTTAGGGTTGCCAATGTACGATGCTCCGAATGCAGTTGAAACTTTGAAACATCCAAGAAAACACCCCACTCCTATTCAAGTAGATGCTATCAAAGATGCCCTAACTTATTTTGAAGTCATATAGAACAATTCAATATAAATATGAAAACTGCCTTTTACATTTTGTAAGGGGCAGTTTTTCATGCCCAAAATCGAAAGGAGAGAAAAACTTGAATGCAAAAATAATCGCCATCGCCATGCAAAAAGGTGGTGTCGGCAAAACAACCACTTGTGCCAACTTAGGCATAGGGCTTGCACAGCAAGGTAAAAAAGTCTTAATCGTAGACAGTGACCCACAAGGCTCACTATCCATCAGTTTAGGACACCAGCAGCCCGACAATATCCCCACAACCCTTGCAACCGTCATGGGCAAGGTAATCACCGACAGCCCCATAGAACACAAGGAGGGTATCCTATCCCACCCCGAGGGTGTGGACTTGCTCCCCGCCAATATTGAATTGTCGGGCATGGAAGTATCCCTCATCAATGCCATGAGCAGAGAAACGATACTCAAGCAGTATCTTGATACGGTAAAAAAAGACTATCAATATATCCTGCTTGATACACAGCCCTCCCTTGGTATGCTCACCGTCAATGCACTTGCGGCGGCAGACAGTGTAATTATTCCAGTACAGGCTCAATACCTCCCTGCAAAGGGCTTAGAACAGCTTTTACAGACCATAAACAAGGTACGTAAGCAAATTAACCCAAAGCTACAAATAGACGGTATCCTGCTGACAATGGTGGATAACCGCACCAACTTTGCAAAAGACATCAGCACCCTGCTCCGTGACACCTACGGCGGTAAAATCAAGGTGTTTACCACAGACATTCCCCATTCAGTAAGAGCCGCCGAGATTAGTGCCGAGGGCAAGAGCATTTTTGCCCATGACCCTAAAGGCAAAGTTGCCGAAAGCTACCGAGGACTCACAAAGGAGGTGTTGAAAATTGAAAAGCTCCGCCAAAAACATAAATCTGACATCAGTAGATGATTTGTTTTCCACCGAAGAAAGCCGAGCCGATGCAGGCAGAGAAAGGGTTATGGAGATAAGCTTGACAGAGCTGTTTCCCTTCAAAGACCACCCATTCAAGGTTAAAGACGATGAAGCTATGGCAGACACCGCCGAAAGTATAAAGGAGTATGGTGTGCTTGTTCCTGCAATCGCCCGTCCTCGTGATGAGGGTGGATATGAACTTGTAGCAGGACACCGCAGGCACAGGGCAAGTGAACTGGCTGGGCTTGAAACCATGCCTGTTATTGTCCGTAATCTTGACGATGATGCCGCCACTATTATTATGGTTGACAGCAACTTGCAGAGGGAAAACATCCTACCAAGTGAACGAGCCTTTGCCTTTAAGCTAAAATTAAATGCTATTAAACGGCAAGGTGCAAGGTCAGATTTAACTTCTACGCAAGTTGCACAGAAGTTGTCAGTTGAAAAAGTAGGCGAAAGTGCAGGTGTAAGTAAAGACCAAGTACGCAGGTTTATTCGTCTTACTGAGCTTATCCCCGAACTTCTTAACATGGTAGATGATAAAAAAATAGCTTTTAACCCTGCCGTGGAACTATCCTACCTAAAGCCCGAGGAACAAACTAACTTACTTGAAGCAATGGATATGGAACAGTCAACCCCCTCCCTTTCACAGGCACAGCGGCTTAAAAAGTTTAGTGCCGAGGGCAAATGCACTCTTGAGGTCATGTGTGCCATTATGAGTGAGGAAAAGAAAGGCGAATTAGACAAGGTAACTCTTACGAGCGATAAGCTTAGAAAGTATTTCCCCAAATCTTATACACCACAGAAAATGGAGGAAACTATACTAAAACTACTGGAAACATGGCATAAAAAGCGTACCCAAGATAGGGATAGATAAAAAACAAAATAGAAAGGAAGTGAGGAAATGGCTGTGTGCAGAATAGAAAAAACAAAGGATTACACCGTCATGGCAAATCATCATTTACGCAATAAAGCCCTGTCGCTCAAAGCAAAAGGCTTGCTATCCCTTATGCTGTCCCTTCCCGAAGATTGGGACTATACAGTAAAGGGGCTTGCCTACATCTGCAAGGACGGCATTGACAGCATCAACGGAGCGATTAAGGAATTGGAAAACACAGGATATATAAGTCGTGAGCGTATCAGAAACCCCAAAGGGCAACTAACGGCGATTGAATATACAATCCGTGAGCATCCGCAAGTTATGGAGAGTAAGGACAGCGAAAGTCCTGTTGAGGCTCTGCCTACACAGGAAACACCTATACAGGAAAATCCAATACTGGCTACTCCTATACAGGAAGAACACGACCAATTAAATACTTATCTACAAACTAAAGATAAATCAAAAAAAGATTTATTAAGTATAGAAGCATCAAATCCTTATCAATCCTATCCTTACAAACAGCCCCAAAATATAGGATATGATGGGATAGGATGTGACAGCTACGAAGAAGTAAAAGAACTGGTTTACGAAAACATTGAATACGAACATTTTAAGCAGTACGGTAAAATCAGCATGGGTGAGCGTTTAGACGAAATAGCTGATATTATCACTGAAACCCTGTGTTCCACTAAGGACACCATTAACATTGCCGGAGAAGACTATCCTGCAATGCTTGTGAAAGACAAAATGCTGAAAATTACATCGTCCCATATTGAGTATGTCTTTGATTGCTTAGACAAAAACACCACCTATGTGCGAAACATCAAGCGGTATTTGCTTGCCACTCTGTTTAATGCACCCTCCACCATAGACAGCTACTATGCAGCTTTGGTCAACCACGATTTATACAGTCCTAACCGTTAGGCACTTTGTAAAGAAATTTGCAGAGTGCCTTTTTCTATGCCCAAAAATGAAAGGAGATTTTGAATATGAGAAAACCAATGGCTTACATTACCGCTGCTTGGAGTAACAACGAATTTGAAGTGACCGAAACGGCGGCTAAGTATTGTAGAAAACTTTATGAAGCAGGCTATACCCCTATCTGTCCACCACTTTATACACCTTTGTTTCTATGCGATAAAGTACCGCAGGAACACAAGGACGGCATTGATATGGCAAGGGATATGCTCCGCCGTGCAAGGGTGCTTGTGGTATGTGGTGACCTTATCGATGAAAATGTCAAAAACGATATTGCCATAGCCCAAAGGCTGAATATTACCGCTACCACCCTTGAGGGTATCTTGACTGTCAAGGGGCAAGGCAGAGAGAAATAATGATACCCATAAAAATCATGGAAGGAGGACTTTTTTATGCAGGAAGATGTGGAACAAAGAACAATTGCTCTTGCTATCAGTGCAAGCAAGCTCACAGGCAGAGAATTAAAAAAAGCAATCGTCAAGCTCCTTGCTCATTTAAAAGACAAGAAAAACCACCCCAATATCCCGCAGGGAAAACAATCAGTAAAACAGCTTGCAGGGCAAAGGCAAGGCATGACCAGTATTGAAATCACCGACCAAAATATTAAGGACTTTGAGCGTGTGGCAAAAAAATACGGTGTTGACTTTGCTGTGATGAAAGACAAGCACCAAGTACCACCGAAATACGTGGTCTATTTCAAAGGCAAAGATGCCGATGCCATTACCAACGCTTTTAAGGAGTACACCTCGGATATGGTAAAAAAGGCAGCACGACCATCGGTTCTTGCAGAACTTAAAAAGCTTGCCGAGCTTGCTAAAAATACCCTTATCCAAAAAGTAAAACACAAAAATAAGGAGCAGAGCCTATGAGTAAAAACATGAAAAAACTCCTTATTCTTAACATTCCCTATCTTGTGTTAGGGCTGATATTTACCAAGCTACCCGAAGCGTGGAGATATACAAACGGTGCTGACATTGGGCAAAAGATACTCAGCTTAGGCGAGGGCTTTTCCAAAGCCTTTGCAGTGCCGTTTCCGTCTTTTTACCCCACTGACCTGCTTATCGGGCTTGCCATCGGTGGCTTGCTTAGAATGGTTATCTATTTCAAAGGTAAAAACGCTAAGAAATATCGTAAGGGCATAGAGTATGGCTCTGCACGATGGGGCAACGCAAAGGATATTGAGCCTTATGTAGACCCCACATTTCAAAATAATGTGATACTCACCCAAACAGAGCGTTTGACTATGAATAGCCGCCCCAAAGACCCTAAGACCGCACGAAACAAAAATGTGCTGATTGTGGGCGGTAGTGGTAGTGGTAAAACAAGATTTTGGCTGAAACCAAATCTTATGCAGTGCCACAGCTCATTCGTGGTAACTGACCCCAAAGGCAGTATCGTCATTGAATGTGGCAAGCTGCTACTGCATGAGGGCTACAAGGTAAAAATCCTAAACACTATCAATTTCAAGAAATCCATGCATTACAACCCTTTTGCCTATATCAGAAGTGAAAAGGACATTTTAAAGCTCGTTACCACCCTTATTGCCAATACCAAAGGCGAGGGAAAAGCAGGGGACGATTTTTGGGTAAAGGCAGAAACGCTGCTCTATACTGCCCTCATTGCCTACATCTACTATGAAGCCCCTGAACATGAGCAAAACTTCACAACATTGATTGAATTTATCAATGCCAGTGAAGTCCGTGAGGACGATGAGGAGTTTAAGAACAATGTGGACTTGATGTTTGATAGGCTTGAAGAAAAAGACCCACAGCACTTTGCAGTTAGGCAATATAAGAAATACAAATTAGCCGCAGGCAAGACCTCTAAGTCTATCCTTATTTCCTGTGGTGCAAGGCTCGCCCCCTTTGACATTAAGGAGCTTAGGGAACTGACTGCCTATGATGAACTGGAGCTTGATACCCTTGGGGACAAGAAAACTGCCTTGTTTATTATCATCAGCGATACCGATGCCACATTTAACTTCCTTGTATCCATGTGCTACACCCAGCTTTTTAATTTGCTTTGTGATAAAGCTGATGATGTATACGGTGGCAGGCTACCTATCCATGTGCGGTGCTTAATTGATGAATGTGCCAATATTGGGCAGATACCTAACTTAGAAAAACTCATGGCAACCATTCGTAGCCGTGAAATTTCTGCTTGCCTTGTTTTACAGGCACAGAGCCAATTAAAAGCACTCTACAAAGACAATGCCGACACTATTATAGGAAATTGTGACAGCATGATTTTTTTAGGTGGGAAAGAAAAAACCACCCTCAAAGACTTAACTGAAACCCTTGGCAAGGAAACCATTGATATGTTCAATACAAGCGATACAAGGGGCAACCAACGTAGTTACGGTATCAACTATCAAAGGCTTGGAAAAGAACTCATGTCAATGGATGAGCTTTCTGTTATGGACGGCGGTAAGTGTATCTTGCAGCTTAGAGGTGTTCGCCCCTTTTTTAGTGATAAATACGACATTACAAAACACCCAAAATATCAGTATTTATCCGACTTTGACAAGAAAAACGCTTTTGATATTGAGAAATTCTTATCCACCAAACTAAAGCTCAAAGCAAATGATGTGTACGAAGTTTATGACATGAGTAAAGAGGAAGAAACAACCGCATTAAAGCCCTCGAGTGGGCAATAAACACTGCCATTTTCGGTGGTGTTTTTTATATAGATACAATCCACAAAGAAAGGGGTGTTGCCTATGATTGTGGCCGTTTCACGCTGTCAGAATACAGCGTTTTTTTATTGCAAAAACCTAAACTAATAAAACAAAAAACATATTAAAAGGAGATAAACATTATGGAATTTTTTAATCAAGCAGTAACAGCATTGCAAACACTCGTAATCGCCCTTGGTGCAGGACTTGGCATTTGGGGAGTAATTAACCTTTTGGAGGGTTATGGAAACGACAATCCCGGAGCAAAATCTCAAGGTATGAAACAGCTCATGGCAGGCGGCGGCGTAGCGTTGATTGGCATGACTCTTGTTCCACTACTTAGCGGATTGTTTTAAAGAATAAGGAGTAGATTATGGATTTTATCCTTGATGCGATAAACGAGTGGATTACAAATCTACTCGTTGACGGCATTATGGGTAACTTAACAGGCTTGTTCGATAACATCAATTCGGAAGTAGCAAGGATTGCAGGAGATGTAGGAAAAACACCGTCACAGTGGAATGGCGGTGTTTTCTCCATGATTGAAAATTTATCGGATACTGTTATCATGCCCATTGCCGGAATTATCTTGACCTTTGTGATGTGCTACGAGCTGATACAAATGGTCATTGACCGAAATAATATGCACGACTTCCCACCTTCAGACATTTTCAAGTGGATGATGAAAACTTTTATTGCCGTGATACTGGTCACAAACACATTCCCCATTATGATGGGCATATTTGATGTGGCACAAACGGTCATTTCCAATGCGGCAGGGGTAATCCTCACCGATACCGCCGTAGGGGTAGAAACCTTAGATGCTCTGCGTGATAGCCTAATGCAAATGGATATAGGCTCCCTTTTGGGGCTGTATCTGCAAAGTTTTATTATGGGTTTAGTTATTTGGGCATTGACCGTTTGCATTTTTATCATCGTTTATGGTCGAATGCTTGAAATCTACCTTATGACCTCACTTTGAGCAATCCCCATTGCTACCATGCAAAGCAAGGAATGGAATATGGGAAACAACTATTTAAAGGCTCTGCTTGCCCTTGCCTTTCAAGGCTTTCTCATTATGGTGTGCGTGGGTATCTATGCGGTGCTTATTCAGTCTATTGCAACAGATGGTGACCCCATCGGAGCAATTTGGAATTGTATGATGTACACTGTGCTACTTTGCTTTGCCCTCTTTAAGACAGGGACACTCTCAAAGAGCATTTTCTCATCTCACTAAAAAATGAAAGGAAGATTTTATGGCTTATGTACCAATCCCCAAGGATTTAAGCAATGTAAAAACAAAGGTGGTGCTTAATCTCACTAAACGACAGCTCATCTGCTTTTCGGCGGCACTGGCAGTAGGCTTACCGCCCTTTTTCATTCTCAAGGACTATATCGGTATAAGTCCTGCGGTACTGGTGATGATGCTTTTCATGCTACCGCTATTTATGTTTGCTATGTACGAAAAGCACGGTCAGCCACTTGAGGTAATGCTCAAAAACTATGTAACGGTGCGGTTTCTCAACCCCAAACAAAGACCCTACCAAACAGATAATTTCTATCCGCTACTGGAAAGGCAATATCAATTAGATATGGAGGTAAATCAAATTGTCAAAAATCGAAAACAAGCCCACTAAGCCCCTCAAGCTCACGAGGGCAGAAAAACAAAGCATTACAGTGGCGGTCGAGCAGGCAAGGAATAAGCCTAAAGGGGTAAAATCCGCACAGGATAGTATCCCTTACCGTCATATTTTCCCCGATGGCATTTGTCATGTAGGCGATAAGCTCTATACCAAAACCCTGCAATTTGGTGACATCAATTATCAGATTGCACAAAACGAGGATAAGACTGCCATCTTTGAAAGTTGGTGTGATTTCCTCAATTACTTTGACAGCACTATCAAATTTCAGCTTACATTCCTAAACACCACAGCTAATGCAAAGGACTATGAAAAAAGCGTGTACATTGCTCCACAGCAGGACGATTTTGACAGTATCCGAACAGAGTACACCGAGATGCTGCACAATCAACTTTCAAGGGGCAACAACGGACTTGTAAAAACAAAGTACCTTACCTTTGGCATTGAAGCCGATAATATTAAAATTGCAAAGCCCCGTCTTGAACGCATTGAAAATGACCTGTGGAACGCATTTAAGCGGCTTGGGGTACAGCTTACCTCCCTTGATGGCAAAGAACGGCTAAAGCTCATGCACAATATTCTCCGAATGAGTGGCAACGACCCCTTTTCTTTTGAATGGAACTGGCTTGCTCCCTCGGGGCTTAGTACAAAGGACTTTATCGCTCCATCTTCCTTTGAATTTAAAGAAAAAGGTACATTCAGAACGGACGATAAATATGGTGCGGTGTCTTTTCTACAGATACTTGCCCCTGAGTTAAATGACCGTGTGTTATCGGACTTTTTAGAAATGGAAAGTAACCTTGTTATTACCATGCACATTCAGTCAGTAGACCAAATGAAAGCAATCAAAACCATTAAGCGTAAGATTACCGACCTTGATAGGATGAAGATTGAATGTAAATGTCAATATATTTTTGTATAAAAATTGGAAAATAATTATGTACAATAATTAGAATTTACATTTTAGTCAAAGAGCTTTCTAAATGTTCTAATTTTGATTTAGTTCTATAAGAAGGTCCTTTTACAGATATAATATGAGAGTGATGTAAAAGTCTATCTAATATCGCATTTGCGATAACGGAATTTCCAAAAATATCAGACCATTTAGAAAAATTAGTATTAGTAGTTATTATTGTACAATGTTTTTCATATCTTTTAGATATTAATTGAAAGAAAAGATTTGCTGCATCAATATCTATAGGTAAATATCCTATTTCATCTATTATTAAAATCTTATATTTACAAAAATGACGAAGTCTTATATCTAATCTATTTTCAGATAAAGCTTTCTTTAATTGAGAAATTAAATCCTGAAAAGATATAAAATATGTTGAATATCGATGCTTAGCACATTCTATTCCAATAGAGGTCGCCAGGTGGGTTTTACCCACGCCGGATGATCCTACAAATAATATATTTTCTTTATTTTCTATAAATCTTAAAGTCATTAAATCAAGTATCTGCTGCTTATTTATTGCAGGTTGAAAATCAAAATCAAAATCTGTAACTTCCTTTAAAAATGGAAAGTTAGCAACTTTCACACAGGCCTGCATAGCTCTATCAGATTTTGCATTAATTTCTAAATTACTTAACTCATAAAGAGCATCAACAATACTTTTATTTCCAGAGTTAATTAGATCTATATATTTATCAATACTAGCTTTGATATTAAGCAATCCTAACTCCTCAAGATTATTTAGTAATTTAACATAGTTATTCATATTATCCTCCTATTTAATTATAAAAAGGCATCAAACTGTTTTAAATTAGCTTCCGCTAGCGATTCTATATCATCCGTACTCTTATTTTTTAACACTGATCCTAAAATTTCTTTATAATCACATTCATTATAATTAATCTTATTATCACTTAATTGATGTGTTGAAATTAAATCTGTGTTAAAATATATTTGTAATTCTTTATCTATTCTTCTAAGAGTTACAGATTTACCTATATATTTAGGTGGTACAGAGTATTTACTTCCTTTATAAGTTATTAGTGAATCCTTATGAACTTTGGTTTGACGGTCGTAGTTCATATAGGACTCTATGATATGATTACTTGGTAAGGGCAGTAGATACTCCTTTTCTTTTTGAAATAATAATATAGGTGGAATGTTAGTTGCTTGGTTTGGTGCTTGATTAACCTTAGAATTTATTCTTTGAAGCAGTTCAATGATGTCTGATTCATTTTCAAATTCTCCATCATAAGGTAATATCCATTCTACAAATTTATTTGCAGATTCTACTTTTCCTTTGGTATAAGAATGCCTTGGTTTACACAATGTAATTTTAAATCCAAAGTCATCGGCAAAAGCTTTTAGCTTGCTATTTATTTTTCTTCCATCTTTAGTGATATCGACAACTGTTTTCATATTGTCAAATAAAATTTCCTTAGGAACACCTCCTGTCATTTTAAAAGATTCTATTAGGCTTTCAAATACATCTTGTTGTGTTTTATTTTTTTTATAAGTAAAACAACAGAATCTTGAATTTCCTAACTTATAAGAAAATACATTGAAAATAAAAACTTCACCATATTTTGAAGTCAACTTAATATCTTCCTTCCAATCAACTTGTGCTTGCTTGCCAGGCGGTGTTTCGAATCTAGCATGTCCTCTTATGGCTTTCTTTGGTTTCAGGTTTTTAAGTTTTACATATTTATTAAAATTTGAATAAGTTCCTATATCACCATATTTATCTTTAAAATATTGATATACTCCATTTATCGTAACGCCATTTATGGCAAGCTTTTCTTTTATTTCAATATAATATTGATCCAATCTACTACTTTTATTTCTAGTTTTTGATTTACCTTCATATCCCTCATAATATTTCTTCACAGTTCTTCGATCTAAATCATATTCTCTAGCTAACTCTGAAAAGTTAGGTTTAATATTCATAGATTTTAATATAGTTAATTGACCTTGTAAATTCATAATCATTAGTATCCCTCCCATAAATAGGATATAACTAATGATCATTTTTGTACATTTTTATTTTCCATTTTCTGTTCATTGTTATATTATCATTTACAGGTGCTGCCCCCTGTTCTCTATATACATAATAGAGCGTGGCGTAAGGTCTACCAGTTGGGCAAGATATTCCTGTGTCCACCCTTTTGCTTCCCGAGCTTTTTTTATCGCTATACCTAACGGCTTAAAATCAAGTTTTCTTTCATCTTGGTACATTTTAATATCACCCTATATCATTGTACATTTCGGGTGATGATATTTGAACGAAGTATGATTTTATGTTTAGTAGTGTATAATTTCGTATTAGTGGAGAGAAACTTGCTATTATTCGTCATTCCGTATATAATAATTATATACTCTTTGCGAAAGGAAGTTGATATTATGGATTACATTTCTGTGAAAGCCGCTTCTGAAAAATGGGGCATATCGGAAAGACGGATACAAAAATTATGTGAGGAAAATCGCATTGACGGAACTGAAAAATTTGGTCGTGCATGGATGATACCAAAAGATGCAGAAAAACCCGTTGATGGACGTATGAAAACAAGGAACAAACAGGAGGAGAATCATGGAATTTAATGAAAAGCTACAACAGCTTAGGACTGGAAAGAACTTAACGCAGGAACAACTTGCGGAGCAATTATATGTATCAAGAACAGCCATTTCAAAATGGGAAAGCGGCAAGGGTTACCCTAACATTGAGTCGCTCAAGTGTATTTCTAAATTCTTTTCTGTGACCATAGATGAACTGCTATCGGGCGAAGAACTGATTACACTTGCCGAAACTGAAAATCGTTCCAACTTGAAAAAAATTTACAGTTTCATTTATGGAATATTAGATATGATGGCGGTTACTTTTATACTTTTGCCGTTGTATGGTAACCTTGTTGACGGATATATTTATTCTGTCAATCTACTTTCATTTACAGACACTACCCCAATATATCTTGCAATCTATTGGATTGTTTTTATTGTTTTGATTGCACTTGGGATAGCGAAACTGATGTGTGTTTGTTTTGAAAAGGAATCATGGAGCAACATAATCACAAAATGCTCTCTCGTGCTGAGTACGCTTTTTATCTGCTTCTTCGCTGCGGCAAGACAACCCTATGTAACCGCCCTTATGTTTCTGCTATTTGTTGCTAAAATATTTGTCTGGATAAAGCAAACCCAAACAAAGTAAAATGCCATAAACCCTTTAAAATAGGCTCTGACACGATAAGTGTCGGAGCTTTTTTCGTGCTGACATCTATTGTGTCGGCATTGTGACGGTAGATTTCTTGGCTTCTATGCAATACTCGTGGATAATAAGATTGTGGTCAGCGAAAACAAGAACAGCAACCCACGGAAAGGAGAATCAAATATGGATTATATCATTGAAACAGAAAATCTTACGAAGCGATACGGAACAGCCACCGTTGTCGATAAGGTAAATCTTCATGTGCCAAAGGGCAAAATTTATGGTTTGCTCGGCAGAAACGGAGCAGGCAAAACCACAGCAATGAAAATGATGTTGCAGCTTGCTTTCCCAACGGAGGGAACGGTACGCTTGTTTGGCACAAACTATAAGGAAAATATCCATACCCTTTATAGCAAAGTAGGCTCTATTATCGAAACACCGGGATTTTACAGTAATTTAACAGGGTATGAGAATTTGCAAATTCTCGCTAAACTGCGAGGGGGAGTATCTAAAAGTGGAGTAGAAAAAGCTCTTGAAGTTGTGGGGCTGCATAAGGAGAAAAGAAAAGTCTTTTCCGATTATTCCCTCGGAATGAAGCAACGGCTTGGTATTGCCGCCGCCATTATGCACGAGCCGGAGCTTTTAATACTTGACGAACCGATTAACGGACTTGACCCCATTGGAATAGTTGAAATACGCTCATTTTTATCTGAACTTAGTCACAATCATGGCATTACCATTTTTATCTCAAGCCATGTTTTAAGCGAGATTGAACAGATAGCAGATATTATCGGCGTTATGCACGAGGGGCATTTAGTAGAGGAAGTGAATATATCCGAGCTTCACAAAAGGAATCGAAAATACATTCAATTTGATTTATCTGACAGTGAGATAGCCGGAAAGATTTTAGAAAACCACTACCACATGACGGATTTTACAGTGCAGGACGGTACGGTGAGAATTTATGACTTTAGCCAAAGTGTTGGAGAAATCAATCGAGAATTTGCACGAAATGGACTGCTCGTGACAAGGATAAATGATAGTGAGGAAAACTTAGAGGACTACTTTTCTAAACTGATTGGAGGTGGCGGTATTGCTTAATCTTATTTCTTGTGAATTATTAAAACTAAAGCGTTCAAAAATGGTGCTAATTAGTGTGGCAGGGGTATTATCTACCCCACTTTTGATGTTAATAGAAGCCTTGCAAACACATTTTGATAAGCCGGAGATTATCTTTACCTTGTCTGACATATACAGCGACAGTGTACTGTATATCATGCTGCTGGTAAACATGATGATATATGTGGCAATTGCAGCTTACTTGTTTAGCAGAGAGTACACAGAAAGCACCCTCAAAACCATATTGCCCATACCCATTTCAAGGACAAAACTATTAATTGGAAAATTTTGCACCCTGCTTCTTTGGATTGTTATGCTAACCCTTGTAACATGGGCAGGTATATTTATCGTTTGTGGGCTATATGACGCTGTCTTTACATTGGAGGGATATAGCTTACTAGTGGCAATAGTATGGCTCCCCAAGTTTTTGTTTGGCAGTATCCTGATGTTTTTAACAGTTTCTCCTTTTGTGTTTGTTGCTATGAAAACAAAAGGATTTGTCGCCCCGATGATTGGCTCTGCCGTGATTGTCATGGGAAGTGCCGCACTTTCAAATCAAGAATGGGGAGCGTTGTATCCGTGGACAGCCACCTATTTCTTGGTGCAGGGTAAACTTCAGAGTACCGGCTATCCTACACTGCTGTCTGTATCTATTATTATTCTTGTATCAGCAGTTGGTTTTCTTATGACCTTTCATCATTTTAAAAAGGAGGATTTGAAATAATGGTACTTGATTTTATAGAAATTTTAAAAGTTATTTTTCTTGGAATTGTTGAGGGTATTACTGAGTGGCTACCTATCAGCAGCACAGGACATATGATTCTTGTGGACGAATTTATCACACTTAATATGAGCGAAGCATTTAAAGAAATGTTTTTTGTTGTTATTCAACTTGGAGCTATACTCGCAGTGGTTGTAATGTTTTGGAACAAGATGTTTCCCTTTCAATTTAAGAACAAAGCACAGTCAATTGTTAAAAAGGATACTTTCTCGTTGTGGTTCAAGGTTGCGGTAGCTTGTGTACCGTCAGCTATTATGGGGATTCTATTTGATGATTATTTGGATGCTTACCTCCAAACCCCCATTGTGATTTCAATCATGTTAATCTTTTATGGTTTGTTATTCATTCTCATAGAAAATTGGAATAAAAAGCGTACTCCTACTACTATGGCACTTTCTGACATCAGCTATAAAACAGCAATCTTGATAGGGGCATTTCAAGTGTTATCACTTATACCCGGCACATCAAGGTCGGGAGCAACGATTATAGGTGCTTTACTCATAGGAGTTTCACGAGTGGCAGCAGCAGAGTTTACTTTTTTCCTCGCAGTACCTACTATGCTTGGAGCAAGTGCTTTTAAGCTGTTAAAATTCGGGTTTGAATTTACAAGTGCAGAACTGCTCGCTCTTGTTCTCGGTATGGCTGTGGCATTTGCGGTATCTGTCTTAGTAATTAAATTCCTAATGAACTTTATCAAAAAACATGATTTTAAGGTGTTTGGTTGGTATCGAATTGTGCTTGGTATACTTGTTGTACTTATAACAGTAATGTGATAGAAAAACAATTCCATAAGCAATAATCTGCCGCACGACGGCAAAAGAAAAAAGCCGTCGTACAGCAGACATATTTTCACGCCTATGAAACGGTGGCTTTGATTTTCAGAGCCGCCGTTTCTTTGCGTTTACACAAACCAATGACGACTGATAGGAACACGGCGGTATCCAAGGAGGTATCGCCGTGTTTTCTTTTGCCCTAACACTTGGTAATTTATCAAAAAAATCCTTACCACATTGTGGGACGATTACGGGCAAGAACACGAAAATAAAAACTACATAATACGAAACAAATACACCTATGCCCGATTGAGATTTTATGAATTTCAGTCTGGCATTTTTGCGTATATAGACCCCCGGTGTCGTTCACCCCCACCGTCCTTTCAAATTCGCACTAAACCAAAATTTGAAAGGATGGTACAACCATGAAAAAAATAAACTTGAAAGATTACTATTCCCACATAACTGTGGACACATATATTGACATTCCCGATGAGGTATTTAACATCTTTGAAGAATATCGCAAGGCAGAGCAAGCCTACCAAAGCCGCATACGCTACCATAAAGCCTACTACTCTCTTGACCGTGGTGACGGTATTGAACATACTGCCTTGTTTGTTTCCCTCTCACCCGATGAGATTTACGAGCGTAAGCTCACAACCGAACAGCTCCATGCTGCCATTGCCACCCTGCCGGATAAGCAGGCAAAACGTATTTATGCTCACTACTTTTTAGGAATGAGCAAAGCAGCTATTGCCAAGGCAGAGGGTACATCAGCAAGTAGCGTAAAAGATGCAATCCGCAGAGGACTATGTAGTTTAGAAAAGTATTTGAAAAATAATTTCTAATCTACCCACGTCGTTTACCCCTCTTTTTCTAAAGGTATATAAGAGGAAGTTTTTTCTCTTATATACCAAACAGCATAATTGTTCCTTGACAACTGAATATACGATATTTTGAGTACATTACTTATGTGAGCCGAAAGGCAAAGCGACTTAACAGACATCGCCATAACAGCGGTATGGGGAGGTGATTATACTACCGCCCGAGCGATAAATGGACTGTTAGACCGAGTGTGGCACACTCGTCCGCAATGACCCACATAAGGGATAATGATACTTCGATACGTTTAGCCCTCAATACGATTAAAACGGAGGGAGTTCCTACGGTATGCGTGGCTTTTGAAAGGACAAGCTACGGTATCATGGGGCTATGATAGCTGTGCCAACAGCAACTCAAAATATCCCCTTTGTCGGGGTGCGTGGCAAATACGACAATATGATGTAATCAAAAGCCAATCGCACTATAAATTTACTGTGCGATTGGTTTTACAATTTTAACTATGGTGACAAACTTTTCATAAATGAAATAACTGCTTATAATCTATATAAGCAATACACTTGGAGGTGATTGCGAATGGAAAATATCAACGGCATATCTGCAAACACTGCTACAACCACTGCACTCGATGAAGCCCGTACAAAAACAAAAGCATATCAAGACTTCATCAATGTGCTTTCACAGATTATCGAAAAACATGGTGCAGAAGTTTTAAATGAGATAAATAGTGCTAATTAAAGATGTTTTCCAATAATTTATTGGAGGTATGACTATGAATAGGAGTGGGAAAAAATGTGTACTTTATCCTCGTGTAAGTACAGAAATGCAAGTTGACGGTTTTAGTTTAGATGGTCAGAAAAACAGCTTAAAACGATTTGCAGATAGAGAAGAAATGGAGATTGTAAATATTTATGAGGATGCTGGAAAATCCGGAAAATCTATAGATGGCAGACCTGCATTTAAGCAAATGTTATTCGATATTGAAAACGGGCTAGAAATTGAGTATATCTTAGTTTATAAGCTATCTCGCTTTGGCAGAAATGCAGCCGACATTTTAAACTCTTTAGAACACGTTCAATCCTTTGGTGTAAATTTGATTTGCATTGAAGAAGGGATTGACTCATCACAGACAAGCGGGAAACTTTTAATATCTGTATTGTCTGCTGTTGCTGAAATAGAGCGTGAAAACATCATAGAACAAACCATGAACGGACGAAAAGAAAAAGCCCGTCAAGGCGGTTGGAATGGTGGTTTTGCCCCTTATGGCTACTACCTCAAAGATAAGCAACTTTATATCCAAGAAAATGAAGCCGAAGCGATACGAATCATCTTTGATAAATATGTAAATGACAATATGGGTTTTAATAAAATTGCGAAATACCTTAACCTTCAAGGCGTAGAAAAGGTAAAACGTGATAACGGTACACTTTCACAATGGAGTACACATTTCGTTAGGATGATTCTTGACAATCCTGTGTACTGTGGAAAAATTGCTTTTGGCAGACGAACAAGAGAAAAGGTCAAAGGTACTAAAAATGAATATCGCCAAGTACGTCAAGATGATTACATTATTGCAGATGGGCAACATGACGCTATCATAGATGAAGAACTTTGGAATCAAGCACATGAAAAACGGGAAATCACAGGTGTAAAATCTCCATCTAAAATTGGTCGAGATAGAGCCCATTTGTTAAGCGGTATTCTAAAATGCCCTAAATGTGGCGGCCCGATGTACACCAATAAACACGCTTGGACAAACAAGGACGGTACATATAAAGAGGTTTATTATTATGTGTGCAGCAAGGCTCGGACAGCCAGAGGAAAAACCTGCGAGTATAAGTCAATGCTCAAAAAGACTGATATTGAGCCACTCGTCATTGAAGCAATCAGAGAGCTAATTAAAAATCAAGATTTTGCGACAGAAATCAAATTAAAAATAGGCAAAGAAATTGATACGTCTACTTTAAACAGAGAGCTAAAAAACTATGAAGCTAAACTTCGAGAAGTAGATTTAAATAAAAGTCGCCTTGAGAATGAAATAGACAGCCTACCGGAAGATACTCGTTTTAGAGAACGTAAAATTAACGATATGACATTCAGACTTGATGGTCTGTATGATATTATCATAGAATTAGAAGAAAAAATTGAAGATGTCAAGCTACGTCGCAAAGCTGTAGAGCAAGATGCTATTACATTAGAAAATATCTACACCCTATTGGCAAACTTTGATAAAGTGTATGACAAAATCAATGATGAAGAGAAAAAATCCCTAATTTCTTCGTTAATCAAAGAAATAGAGATTTTCCCATGTGACGAGGCTGATTTGCCTCTAAAGTCTATTTTATTTAATTTTCCTGTTTATAAAGACGGTGGAGATGTTTGTGGGTTTTTGTGGGACAAAAGTACTATCGTCTCAATGTGAGCAGTTTGTGGGAACATGTCTACTGGCTGTACTTCTAGTGTTTTATATCCATTTTCCTCTAAAATAGCTAAATCTCTAGCTAGAGTACTTGGGTCACAACTTACGTATACAATTCTTTCAGCATTAATATTAGTTATAGCATTTAATAACTTAATATCGCAACCTTTTCTTGGTGGATCTACAACAACTATATCAGCTTTTACCCCTTTATTTATTAAATCAGGTATAACAACTTCTGATTCTCCAACAAAGAACTCAACATTATCAACATTGTTTTCTTTAGCATTTATATTTGCATTTTCAATAGCTTGTGGAATTATTTCTACTCCATAAACCTTCTTTGCCTTTTGTGATAAAAATAACGTTATTGTTCCAGTTCCACAATATGCATCAAATACAGTTTCATCTCCAGTTAATTGAGCATATTCTAAAGCTTTACCATATAAAACTTCCGTTTGAGTAGGATTAACTTGGAAGAATGATAATGGTGATATATTAAATTTAAAATCACCTATATAATCACTTATAGTAGGCTCTCCCCATAATGTTATGCATTCTTGCCCTAATATTACATTAGTTGCTTTAGAATTAACATTTTGTACTATGCTCTTTATTCCTGGTATATTATCAACTATCAATTGTACAAATTCATCTTTATTCGGTAATTTGTCTCCATTAGTAACCAAAACAACCATTACCTCATTAGTGGTAAATCCACGTCTAATCATTATATGTCTAAGTATTCCTGTTTCATCATACTTTCCATCAATATTATATGGCTTTATATTATTCTTCTTTATCCATTGTCTTGTTAATTCAACTACCTTATCAGCTATTTCATCTTGAATTAAACAAGTTTCCATATCTATTATTTCATGACTTCTCGGTGCAAAGAATCCTATCTTTAATTCTCCGTTTATCATACCTATAGGTAATTGAACCTTATTTCTGTATCTCCAAGGCTCTTCCATTCCTAATGGAAATTTAACTATACTATTATCTAATTTTCCTATTTTAGTTATACAATCTTTTACTCTTTCAAATTTAAAAGTTAATTGCTCTTTATATGTAGAGTGCTGTAGCTTACAACCGCCGCATCTTTTATTTATGTTACACTTTGCTTCACATCTTTCCTTTGATGGTTCTATTACATCAATTAACTTAGCATAAGCAAAATTCTTTTTAGATTTTACTATTCTTACATTAACTTTTTCACCCTTTAATGCTCCCTCTATAAATATAGGAAATGTATCATTAATTTTA